>Ga0209834_10001367_pt1 | contig 13840 bp, 13 predicted proteins | sample Mar14236cmmetaG_FD_184134 | JGI IMG/M metagenome (GOLD analysis project Ga0209834, IMG submission 184134) | Marine hydrothermal vent microbial communities from Guaymas Basin, Gulf of California to study Microbial Dark Matter (Phase II) - Marker... ...
ATAAAGACCACGGTTATTGCAGTGACAGTACCTAAGTCTGGAGTAATTGACAAATCGAAATCTCTAGCATCCCAGTTGAACGTCACGCCAGGATTACTCAATGCTTTTGACTTAGTTTACATCATGTCTAATACTACTGGTGGAGAACGAGCCAAAAATGAAAGATTGTATCCAATCTATCCTTTGTGGGTGTCTCGGGAGAGTTATTATGACAGGGAGTTCATAAGGAAGTTCATTGCATACGCTAGGAGTCTCAACCCAGTACTTTCTGTGGAAGCCTTGGAAACGATCTATGATTACTACACAAGGAACCAGTATAAGCATACCGTATTTGGTTTTCCAATGTCTATTAGAAATCTTCAATCCATTATGCGTCTTGCGATTGCTCACGCAAGGCTATATCTCCGTGAAGTAGTCACCAAGGAAGATGCTAGGGCGGCTATTGAGCTATTCGAGAGTACATGGCTAAGTTCCGAGGTCGGTTCTGGGCAGAAGGTCTGGGAGAGTACTAGACCTCAGACTCGTCTCACCAAACTGACTAAGATAGAACTAATCGTGGACATAATAGAGCGATTAGAATCACTTACTGAGTTTGGGGCGCCCAAAGAAAAAATTGTTGAAATTGCTACAACGGCAGGTATACCGAAAAATGAAGTGTACGCATTATTGAATCACTTAGAGACAGACGCAACGGTTTATCAGCCTAAGCAAGGATATTACAAGGTTCTAAAATAACAGGAAAATGATAGTGGCATGAAGGTTGTTGTGTTTGTTTTCTTCCTTATTTCTGTTTTTCGAGAGCACGCTGTCCAGATACGGTATCGTCCGTTTTTTGTGTCAATTGAGCATATATTGCCTTTCTGATATGAGAAAGCACTGCGGGATACTGTTTCTTTGACAATCTTAGAACGTCAAGGTAGTGTTTTACTCCTATTGAAGACGGAGAGCGACCTTGGATGAAGTCTGCTACGTCAGGGTCCATACCTTTCTCGCGGGCGGTGGTGTACCACCATTTTCTTATAGAGTTGTATCTGATGTTTTTCCGTTTCGCTATATTCTCAGATATGTTTTGGGTCATTTTCTCTCCCAAATTGGCAATTTCTTCTGCTAATTCTGCTGAGCAAAGACAAACAAATGCTCGTTTCGTTTTGTTGTTGATGTTGAGTTTTACTTCGGCAATATCGCCGTGTGTGATGTATTCATTCTCCACAATTTTGTTGAATGCCTCTATTGCATGACTACGGCGTAGACCGCTCTCTATAACCAATCTAAGGTATAATTGTTGCTTATAATTTGGAATGGATGACAGTATACGCTTGATGTCATCGTCGGAGTATACTCGAAGGTCTATTTTTGTTCTCTTGAGTTTTATGAGCTTTTTGAGTTCAGCGTAGGTATTGTTGTCTATAATGTTTTCTTCGTAGAGGAACTTTGCCAGTGAGCGGAATGCAAGTCTGTGGTTTTTTGGGGAATCGTTGATTTTGAGTAGGTCTTCGAGGGTGTTGTATTTTTTGAGGATTTTCTCGTACTCCTTTAGTGTTTTTTCTGAGAGGTGCTGCCGCGCCCAGTTATGCCATTCTTGAATAAGTCGTTCTTTCCCCCAAAGGAGAATTTTTAGAGGCTCACCTTTCTCAATCAGCCTTTTCCTGTTGATTTCAACACCTCCGGAGCCGAAGGTCGCGGGTTCAAATCCCGCCCGGCCCGCCATAGAAACTTTACCAGGTAAAGTTTCATCAAAGTTTGTGATTCCTCTTTACGAGGCCTTTTTTAGAGTGTTTGCGCTTCCAGCGGTTCTTTAGAATTGTTGAATTCTTTGCTCTTTGTAGCGTTTTAATGTCGGGTTTTCATTCCCTCGCGTTCCGAAGGAGCGCTCCAGAGAGAAAACCCCTCTACACATAGCATTTCTAAGGGGAATTCCACCATGTGGGCTCCTTAAACGTGCAAACTTCATCAGAACAGCCCTTTGAGGAGGAATCACGAACCTTGGTCAAACTTCGCGCAGGCGGACAAACTTTGCTCTGCAAAGTTTGATCCATACTCTTATTAACGGGCAAAAAATCACCTGTGCACTAATAGACTTGGCAGTTCTTAAGTGAGTTTGCTCCCCCAAGCAAGCACCTTCAAGTAGTTTCAAACTTATTCTGGCGTCCTTCAGACGCCGTGAGGAAAGTGAAACACTCTTCAAAGAGCAAATTACGCAGAAACTCGCTTGGAAATTGACAACTTCAAAAAAGCACTCAATTTTCCGTCAACGCTGAAGCTTTTAGGAAAAGCTTCACCAAAAGTTTGTAGCTCTCCGTGGGAAGGTTATGATACAGAGATTTTCCCTTGGAAGGTTTGTGTTATCAAAGAGAACATGTTTAGACAAGCCTTGCCAGAGGGTTTACTCCCTTCTTGACGCCCTTCGGGCGTCTATCCTGGGGCTAAACCAACTATTCGGGAGCAATTAAGGGGTTCTCATTTCCAAGACCGTTTACCCAAAGAGAAAATCACTTGGAATTTTAGCTTTTTTCGAAGAAGAGCTACGAACTTTGATGAAACTTTGCGCAGGCAAAGTTTCTTATGGTGGGCCCGCGGGGATTCGAACCCCGGACCTTCGCCGTGTGAGGGCGACGTCATAACCAGTCTAGACCACGGGCCCATCCCAGGGGTAATGAACAGGGGGAGAAATATAAAGCTTTCGCTAGAGTCCCTCGAGTATCTCCTTCGGGGCCCCCGCGAAGGCCACCAGGTACTCTGCCTCGACTATGTGGAGCCTGCCGGGGACGACCATCACGTGGGGCTGCCTTCCAAAGTCCTCGTTGAGCATGTCCTTCACGTAGCCGGCCCTGAGCGTCGGATTCAGTGAACCCGCGCGCGCAAGAACCACCACCAGCGTGTCCGGGGTGAAGACGTTTTCCTTCTTCATGTCCTCTACCTGGAGCAGTATCTCCATCGCCTCGTTGGCCGTCATGTAGCGGTTCTGCTCGGCCTTTATGTCGAGGAAGAGCATCGTGTGGAGTCCCCGCTCTTTGTTCTCCTTTATCACGTCGTAGTGGCTCGTCGGGAACCAGTTCTTCTCGGGGTAGGCAACCGTCGCGCTCTTGCCGAACTTGTATATCTGGAGGCCGGTTATTGCTATTGCGGAGTAAATGCTCGGCGCGTGGATGACGTAGCTGTCGATCCCCATCTCCTTTGCCCTTATCCTGAGGTCGGAGTGCGTGGTTGCCACCATCGGGTCGCCTGCAGTTAGAAAGGCCACGTCTTTGTCCTTGGCCTCGCTCAGCACTATGCGCTCGAAGTGGAGCTCGACATCCTCCCTGCTGAGCCTTCTGATGGGCTTTCCGATGAGTTCTTCAACCTTGTCCAGCGTTGTCCCGGCCAGAAGCGAGGTATAAAACTCCGCAAAGACCTTGTCGCATTTTCTGGCGGTTTCAAGCCCCTTGAGCGTGATATCCTTTTCGTCGTAAAGGCCAAGTCCTATGAAATATATCGCCATGAGCCTCACCGGGGAGCGTAGGACGGGGAGCTTTTAAGCTTGAGGGCGGTCGAGTTAGGCAATTGCCGAAAAGCTTATAATGATTGACGAACACTTCACCAACATGCTTGAAAAGGAGAAAGAAGCCCTGGCAAAGAGAATAGCGGGGGAAATAACCCTTTCATCAGACCCCGGTAAAACCATGCGCAAATGGCGTGAAATATTTGGGATCAGCCAGACCGAGCTGGCCGAGTACCTCGGCGTTTCTTCCTCCGTTATAAGCGACTACGAGGGTGGCAGGAGGAAGAGCCCAGGTGCGTCCACAATACGAAAGTTCGTCGAGGCCCTTCTGGAGATCGACGAAAAGCGCGGTGGAAACGTAATCCGCGCTTTCAGCAAGACCTTCGGCAGCGAGCTTCCTACCAATGCAATACTGGATATTAGGGAGTTTGCCCTCCCGATTACCATAAAGGACCTCGTTGATGCCGTTAAGGGTGAGGTAGTCGCCAACATGCACCTCCTCGACAGGCGCATTTACGGCTATACCGTCGTCGACAGCATAAAGGCGATCCTCGAGATGAGCAGCGAGGAGTTCCTCAAGCTCTACGGCTGGACGACCGAGAGGGCGCTGATATTCACCAAGGTCACGACTGGAAGGAGCCCGATGATAGCCGTCCGCGTTCAGGGGCTCAAGCCGGCCGTTGTCGTCCTCCATGGGGTCAAGAAGCTGGATGAACTCGCAGTAAAGCTCGCCGAAAGGGAGAGAGTCCCGCTGATAGTTTCCAAAGCCGAAAGTGAGGTAGAGCTCATCACCGGCCTCAGGAAGCTGGTAGAAAAGACAGAGAAGGAATTCTAAACTCACTCCAGAGTCTTCTTCCTCCATATTCCTCCTTCTGCCAGCTTGGTTAACCTATCCCGTATGTGGATGAGCACGTCGCTCAGAGTCTTTCCGTTGTCGTAGTCCTCGATAATCTTCATGAGTTCGTCCCTGCTGTAGTCCTTCATTTCTCTTGCCAATTCAGTCATCCTCGGATAGGCGCGGACAATGTTGTCAACGATGGTTATGTCGGCCATCCTCGCGCTCCTTGACAGCGGGTTGAGGTCGACCGTTATCACGAACTTGCCCATGTTTACGAGCGCCTCCGTCCTGTCGCCGTCCTCCAGGGGCACAACGACCACGTCTGCCTTCCATATGCCGTTCTCATCGACTTTCCCGCGCTCGTGCTCCAGGCCGGGAATTCTCTTCGTCGGGTTAATGCCGAGGAGCTCTATCTCAGGGTCGTATTTGCGGAGCTCTTCAGCTATCGCCTTAACGCGCTCCTCAGTGCGGTAGAAGAGGTTTATCTCGAGCTTAGCGTTAAGGGCTTTGGCGAGCTCTATCGTTTCCTTTGGGACGAGTGCCGCGACGTTGCCGTTCACCGAAATGACCGGGTGCTTAGCGAGGAGCAGTTTTGCAACGGCGGCCTTCATAGCCCTCTCCGCGGCCTCTATAGTCCTCTCTCCGATGAGGTAGTCAAAGGCCTCGCCGCGGCCGTGGGCGATGAGACCTGCCTTTGCGGTCATCCCCTTCTCCATTCCCTCGATGATCTTTTCCCTGTAGTAAAGGCTCCAGTAGCGCGGGTGGCTCTTGGGTATCTTCACCATTTCTATCACCTGGTACGGGTTGGTGTAGCCCGATAAAAAGCCTTCCCTGCCAAATTTATCTGACTTCTCATATCTTCCTTGGAGTTTATATGGGACTTTTTGGACTGCTCCGGGTTCTCAACCTTTGGTTTAAAAAAGGGATATAAACCTTAAGTTCAAAACCATTGGTGAACAACTTTGAGCACATGTTTAAGGTGGTGCATTATGGGATATAAGATAACAAAGAAGGAGAACCTGAGCGCCATAGACTTCTTCATGGAAGTAGAGGCGCCCCACATAGCCCGCTCGTGGAAGGTGGGCCAGTTCGTGGTCTTGATCCCGGATGAGAAAGGCGAAAGGGTCCCGATGTCTGTCTACTATGCCGAGGACGGGAAAATAGGCATGTTCATCAGGCGCCACGGCGTTACGACCTTCAAGCTCTGGTATGAGAAAAACGTTGGGGACGAGATTCTCAGTATAACGGGCCCACTTGGAAAGCCCATAGATGTAAAGTACTACGGAAACGTTGTCTTTGTCTCCGACGCTGTCTGTGCGCAGGCCGAGAGCTACGCAACCCTCAAGGCCATGAAAGATGCCGGAAACTACACCATCGCGATTCAGACCTTCGAGAACGCCGCTAACGTTTACCCCGAGAAGTACCTGGCGAAGCCGGTGGCGGACGAGCACTACCTCACGACTGAGGATGGGAGCGTCGGCATAAAGGGCCACTACCTCAACGTCCTGAAGGAGCTCATCGAGAAGGACAAGGTGGACATCGTCTTCGGCGGCGGAAAGCTCGGCTCCCTCAAGAAGCTCGCGGAGCTGACGAGACCCTACGGAATCCCTACCATAGTTACGGTCAGGCAGATAATGGTTGACGGAACCGGGATGTGCGGCTCGTGCAGAGTTCTTTACGACGGCGAGATAAAGTTCGCGTGCCGCGACGGGCCTATGATGGACGCCCACAAGATAGACTGGGACGACGCCATAAAGAGGAACGCCCGCTTCGCGGAGCAGGAGAAGATTGCCAGGGAGAGATACCTCGCAAAGCTGAGGGAGAAGGGGGTGATCTGAATGGCGAGACCAGAGCTCATCAAGGAGCGCGTCCCAACGCCGGAAGTCCCGGTCGAGGAGCGCGTTAAGAGCTTCGTCGAGGTTAACCTCGGCTATGACTTTGTCTCTGCAATTAAAGAGGCCGAGCGCTGTCTCCAGTGTCCGCCGGAGTACGCTCCATGCATCAAGGGCTGCCCCGTCCACATCAACATTCCGGGCTTCATAAGGGCCCTCCGCGAGAACCGCAACAACCCGGACGAGGCCGTAAAGAACGCCCTGCGCGTGATATGGGGCGACAACACATTACCAGCGGTTACGGGAAGGGTCTGCCCGCAGGAGGAGCAGTGTGAGGCCCCTTGTGTGATGGGCAAGGTGGGCGACCCCATAAACATCGGCAAGCTTGAGCGCTTCGTTGCCGACTACGCGAGGAAGCACGGCATAGAGGAGGAGCTCCTCAGAGAGTTCACGGAGGGCAAGGGGGAAGTCAAGGGAAAGGTCGCTGTGGTCGGAAGTGGGCCCGCCGGCCTGACCTGTGCAGGTGAGCTCGCCAAGATGGGCTACGCTGTGACTGTCTTCGAGGCCCTCCACAAGCCTGGAGGAGTTCTCATCTACGGAATTCCGGAGTTCAGGCTCCCCAAGGAGATACTTGAAAAGGAAATAGCAAAGCTCAGGGAGCTGGGGGTTGAGATAAAGCTCGACCATGTGGTCGGGAAGACGGTGACCCTTGAGGAGCTCCTCCAGGAATACGACGCGGTCTTCATCGGCACCGGTGCGGGCACTCCAAAGCTTATGAACATACCCGGAATCCTGCTTGACAGAATTTACTCGGCCAACGAGTTCCTCACAAGGATCAACCTCATGAAGGCGCACCTCTTCCCCGAGTACGACGAGCCGATAGCTATCGGAAAGAAGACGGTCGTGATAGGTGCAGGAAACACCGCCATGGACGCGGCGCGCTCCGCTCTCAGGCTCGGAAGCGAGGTAACCATAGCCTACCGCCGCGGACGGGAGGACATGACCGCCCGTGTCGAGGAAATTCAGCACGCCGAGGAGGAGGGCGTTAAGTTTGAGTTCTTCCTCAACCCGGTTGAATTCATCGGTGACGAGAACGGTAAGGTCAAGGCCGTTAAGTTCGAGAAGATGCGCCCACTTGAAGAAAGAGACGCCAAAGGAAAGAGGAAGATAGTCGGCACCGGCGAGTACGTTACACTCGAAGCCGACACAGTCATCATAGCCATCGGCCTTGAGCCGAACAGGATAATAAGCGAGGAAGCCACTGGCCTCAAGACGAACCCCAACGGAACTCTGGTCGTTGATGAGAACCTCATGACGAGCATCCCGGGCGTCTTCGCCGGCGGAGACGCGATAAGGGGGGAAGCGACCGTTATCCTCGCCATGGGCGACGGAAAGAAGGCTGCGAAGGCGATAGACGAGTACATAAGGAGCAAAAAGGCCAATGCATGATTAGCTCCTTACCATTCCCTTTTTCTTGAGCCGAAGATGAGGCCGTGCTTTATCTGGTCCATGAACTCGCTGTTGAGGAACGTTTTGGTGAACTCCAGGGTCTCTTCAGGCGAAAGCCACTCCACATCTTCGGGAACACCCTCTACCCACAGGTAGACCAGCTCGTTTTCCTCCCTGGCAAGGAGGAGCGTGAAGACTTTAACGCCGAGTTCCTGCGCGATTTCGACCTCCCTGCAGACGAGGGACGAAAACTTTCCGAGCGGGGCGACTGCAACGAGATACTCCGCTTCCTTAATTCTGTCGCTCGTGTCCCGCATGCCGTAATTTGAAGGGACGAGGATATTGTTTGAATTTAGTTTCTCCTCAATTATTTCGAGGATTGCCTTCTCCGTACGGGTGTGGTAGAGGAAGGTGGGCTCTGTTAGGTATACGAAGGGCCCACGAACTTCTTTCTTCTTTCTTTTTAAAAATCCAAGCATGGAACCACCTCAGGTGGGGATAATCTCCTCATCGTCTCCTCGGGAGGGATGACACTCATCATCGGTAAGCAGTCTAAGGTACGCACACCTTAAAATGCTTTTCATTCTTCCTCTATGACACAATCGCGACCGCTGTCAAGACAGCGAATGTAATCGCCAGGAGCATATCTTAAACTTGGAAGCTCAAATATATACCTAAAAGGCGAACCCGAATACCCGGTTAGACTGTAAAAGTAATTCATCTCTCCAAAGCTTTCAAACTGCTTTATCTCCACGACGCATCCGGTTGAAGAAAAGTTGTTTGCAGTGTAGCAACTTCTTCCGTTGAGTACCACTTCCTTAAATTCCCCGTTTTCCGAGGGCAGCAGCCCAATCGGTGGAAACCAGTCATAGAGCTCCCACTTGCTCTCCGCAGGATAGTAAACAGTCAGAAAAGCATGGCCTGGAACCTCCGTGAGAAAGTACCTCGCTTCTATTCCATAATCTTCGTTTATGCTGGAAATTATGGCATACGCCACCACATGCCAGTCGTCACAATCACCGCAGTGGGTTACAACGTATCTCGGGTTCTTCGTGGGTCCGCCGGCGCAGTATTTTGCCCTCTCGACCATAACTTCGTAGGCCGTCCCGCGGAGATAGCGAAGGTACTGGTTCTGTGGGACTTTTTCTTTGTTTATTCTTTCCTTTGCCTCGTCTATTGCCGAAGAGACGAATTCTTGCACTGGCTTGGACTCTAGGATCTCTGGTAGCTTTTCCCTGGGAAACGAAGTGTAACTCCAATATGGGTATACATAAGACTTCTTTTTCAGGATATCTGCCATGTCGGGATCGTACGTGTGCTCCATGATTACGGGTGCAATCTGCTTGTCAACTTTTCCGAAGGCGTCAATGTATATGCCTGTGGCACTGTAAAAGAGGTCAATCATACGAACGATGCCGTCGTCCCAGTAAACACCGACCACTGGTACTTCTCTTAGCCTTCCGGTGTGATGACCCACTAGCCCGGCCAGAAGAAACATTATCACAATAGGAACTACGGCAGCTTTATAGACTCCCATATTATTAAATCATTGATGGGGAGAAATTTAAAGGATTTGTGGTGAGGCCAATGCGCATCATTCCGCTCGCCTCCGAGAGTCTCGGCGTTAGGAGCCTCGCAACCTTTGTTGAAGCGGGAGGAATAGAGGTCCTCATGGATCCGGGTGTCGCCCTTGGGCCGAAGCGCTATGGCCTCCCGCCGGCGAAAATCGAGCTTGAGACCCTGCGGAAGATGAGGAGAAAGGTGCAGGCCTACGCGAGGAAGGCGGACGTCGTGACGATATCGCACTACCACTACGACCATCACACGCCTTTCTTTGAGGGCCTCTACGAGAGCTCCAGCGAGGAGTACGCGAGGGAAATCTACGCTGGGAAGCTAGTCTTCACTAAGCATCCCAGGGAAAACATCAACTTCAGCCAGAGAAAGAGGGCATGGGCCTTCCTGAAGAACGCGGAACCGATAGCGAAAAAGATCGAGTTCGCCGACGGGAGGAGCTTCGATCTGGGGGGTGTTACGCTGGAGTTCTCACCTGCGGTTCCGCACGGGAGCGAGGGCTCGAAGCTCGGCTTCGTTGTGATGACACTCATTGACGACGGCTCGAAGAGGCTGATCCACGCCAGCGACATCCAGCTCCTCAACAGGAAAGCCGTTGAGTGGATAATCGAGAAGGTTCCGGACATCCTCATAACCGGAGGGCCGCCGACATACCTCGGAAAGCGCGCCGAGGGGAGCTGGGAGACCGGCGTTAAGAACCTCAATGAGATAATCCGCGAGACCGGCGCTCAGGTAGTCCTCGACCACCACATCGTGAGGGACAAACGCTATCCTGAGTTCTTCGACGAGCTGGAGCAGAGGCCGAAGACATTCGCTGGCTTTTTGAAGGTAGAGGACAGGCCCTTTGAAGCCTACCGCAGGGAGCTCCACAAAATCGAGAAAGGTGAAAAGGTAGAGCTTCCCTTCAGGTTAGGTTGAGAGGAAGCCGCCATCCACAGGGATTATCGCCCCGTTGACGTAGCTCGCCAGGTCGCTCGCGAGGAAGAGCATTACTCTCGCCACCTCGTCGGGCTCTCCAAAGCGCCCCATCGGAAGGCGGGCGTTGAAGTGGAAGGATATTCCCATCTTTTCCATGTCGAACTTCATTATCGCTTCCTTCTTGAGCTTCTTTACTCCCTCCGTCTCTATGCCTCCAGGAACCACCACGTTGGCCCGGATTTTCCTGCCGTACTCCCTCGCTATCGCCCTCGTGAGGGCGACCACACCAAGCTTGGCTGCGTCATAGTGGACGAGGCCCCTCGCAAAGGGCAGAAAAGCCTCTATCGAGCTCACGTTGATTATCACGCCTCCCTGATCTTTCCTCGCTTGGACGAAGTGCTGGCACATCCAGAAGATGGAGTGAAGGTTTATCGCCATGACCTTCTCGTAGAAGCCCTCGTCAACCTCGGTAAACTCGTTGAACCAGTAAACACCGGCGTTGTTGATGAGGATGTCCGGCTCCTGGCTCCTCAGGGCCTCCCACAGGACGTCAATCTCAACCTTCCGCGAGAGGTCAGCGCGGTGGATGTTTGCTTCAACGCCGAACTCCTCGGCTAGTGCTTTGGTCTCCTTCAGCCCGAACTCGTCCAGATCGACCAGTTCAAGGTCTGCCCCGGCTTCCGCAAACCTCAATGCTGCTGCACGCCCTATTCCGGATGCCGCGCCCGTTATCAGGGCCGTTCTCCCCTTCAGGGAGATGAGCTCAGGGATGGGTTTCGTCTCGGTCATAGTTCATAGTTTGACGTTTCCCCCAATAAGGGTTGTCATTGGAAAGCCTTAAATCGGATTGCTGGAACTCTCCATTAGGTGAGAAAGATGAGGGACTTCTACATCGCCCATGAAGAGGATATCAAAGCCGGAAAGACAACTGACGTTTACTTCATCAGGACAAAGAAGATACTCGTCGAGAAGGACATCCACAGGAAGGTCTTCGCCGACGTGACGACGACCTCCCTGCCGAAGGGCTGGAAGTGGGGGGTTCTGGCCGGAATCGAGGAGGTCGCAAAGCTCTTTGAAGGCCTGCCCGTGAACGTCTATGCCATGCCGGAGGGGACGATATTCCACCCATACGAGCCGGTGCTCCAGATAGAGGGCTACTACGAAGAGTTCGGAATCTACGAGACTGCCATGCTCGGAATGCTCAGCCAGGCGACGGGAATAGCGACAGCCGCACTCAGGACGAAGATAGCGGCGGACTTCAAACCGGTTTACTCCTTCGGCATAAGGCACATGCACCCGGCAATAGCGCCGATGATTGACCGCTCGGCCTTCATAGGCGGCTGTGATGGCGTCTCCGGCGTCCTCGGTGCCGAGATGATCGGGGAGAAGCCAGTCGGGACGATGCCCCACGCGCTGATCCTCACCGTCGGTGACCAGGTAAAGGCCTGGAAGTACTTCGACGAGGTCATTGAGCCCGAAGTCCCGAGGACGGCCTTGGTTGACACGCTCTGCGACGAGAAGTTCGAGGCGCTCATGGCGGCGGAAGCGCTCGGCGAAAGGCTGGCGGCGGTGAGGCTCGACACCCCCGGCTCAAGGAGGGGCAGCTTCAGGAAGATAATCGAGGAGGTTCGCTGGGAGCTCGATCTGAGGGGCTACGAGCATGTTAAAATCTTCGTGAGCGGCGGGCTGAACGAGGAGAAGATAAAGGAGATAGTGGACGTCGCGGATGCCTTCGGCGTTGGCGGCTCCATAGCCTCAGCGAAGCCCGTAGACTTCTCGCTCGACATAGTGGAAGTCGAAGGAAAGCCGGTAACAAAGCGCGGCAAGCTCAGCGGAAGGAAGCAGGTCTACCGCTGTGAAAACGGCCACTACCACCGCGTCCCGGCGGACAAAAAGCTCGAGAAGTGCCCAGTCTGCGGTGCAGAGGTCGAGCCGCTCCTCAAGCCGCTCATCGAGAACGGTGAGATAGTGGCGGAGCTGCCAAAGGCACGGGAGATAAGGGAGTACGTGCTTGAGCAGGCGAAAAAGTTTGGGCTGAGCTTGGAGTGAGCTCTTTTTCGGTTCTTATTGTCTTTTAAACTTTCAGAAGCTTCAGAAAAAGCTGGCTTAACAATGAAGAGGAAAAAGAGGGGCCTTCAGGCCTCCTCGAGAGTAATAGCGGCGACCGGGCAGGCCTCAGCGGCCTCCTTGGCGCACTCAAGGTCAGTGGTGTCAACTATAGCAACAGCCTTGCCCTCGTCGTTCATCTCGAAGACGTCCGGGCAGAGGCTGGCACAGATGGCGTCACCAATGCAGGTGTCCTGGTCGACGGTAACCTTCCACGCCATGGCAACATCACCGGACTTAGATAAACCCTGGCGAATATAAACTTTTCGTCCCTAAAACCGGCGGTTTAAAACAATAATCTGTTGAAAGGGACGCGAAAGGAGACGTAGATGAATATGAAAAGGCAGGATGGGTCAGAAAAGACCCAGCCTTTTTCTGTACTCATCGCTTATTCTGTCGGGAGTCCAGGGCGGGTCAAAGGTCAGCTCGATCTCGGCATCCTTAACGCCCGGAATCTCAAGTATCTTGTCCTCTACCGCCCGGAGGATCCACATGGTGAGCGGGCAGCCGGGGGTGGTCATCGTCATCTTGACGTAAACTGTCCTGTCAGGCCTTATTTCGAGCTCGTATATGAGGCCCAGATTAACGACGTCCACGCCTATCTCGGGGTCAATGACTTCCTTGAGCTTTTCCAGCACAATTTCTTTCGTTACCTCGACGCTCTCATCGACCTGCTTGTCCCTCTCGCGGTTTATGGTTATGGTGCCAATTCCTTTGATCTTTCCGAGCTCCGTATTGAGCTTTATCAGCACGTCATCGATGTTTGGAGTGTCCTTTGCAAGGGTGACCGTAACGTTGCCCTTTTCATCAACGTCTAGGGATTTTACGAACTTCTCATCAACTACGTTCTTGACGACGGTTTCAACTTCTTCTTTTGTTACCATATTCACCACCTGGCTGAAATTTAGGATGACAGATTTAAACCTTTTGGGCCAGAACTGTGTAATCAGCGGGATAGGATGTCGAATATCAGTGCCTCCGCTATTTCGGGGGTTATTGCCCTGGCCCTAAGCTCGCGGAGGACGCGCTGTATTGCAAAGCGCTTGACGCCCGGTGCCTTCCTGAACGTCTCCCACAGGAGGGCACAGCCGAACTGGAGGTCGTACTTCCCGCCAATCAGCTCGATTATCTCAGCTTTATCGAGGGCAAGGAAGGCGGGAAAGTTCAGGACTACCAGATCGTCTTTTTTATAAATCGAGATAAGGCCGGAGCTCAGCAGGTCACCGCTTGCGACTATTTTTATTTCGTTCTCCCTCGCGTAGTCTTCAACGGCCTTCATGACCATTGAGTGACAGCGGCCGCATATCGGGGCTCCCTTGTTCATCTGCTCGGTTATCGACTCAAGATAGCCAGGGACTTCTACAAGAACCGCGCCGTAGCTCTTAGCTTTCTCGATGACCCTCTCGCTCATCTGGGGGAGCTTTGCCATGACGGGGACAACGTTGAAGCCCGCCCAGCGGAGGATTTTTAACGAAGCCGTGCTGTCTGAGCCGCCGGAGAATGCGAGGGCGATCTTAACATCTATGGGAGAGCGGTCAAACTCCTTCCCGGTAAGCCGATACTCTATCAGGGCCTTCAGGCGGGAGTAGGCATCTTCGCCGATTTCCCGTCTAACCCTCTCGAGGGCCTTCAGGTTGTACTCGAGGC
>Ga0209834_10001369_pt1 | contig 13780 bp, 16 predicted proteins | sample Mar14236cmmetaG_FD_184134 | JGI IMG/M metagenome (GOLD analysis project Ga0209834, IMG submission 184134) | Marine hydrothermal vent microbial communities from Guaymas Basin, Gulf of California to study Microbial Dark Matter (Phase II) - Marker... ...
GTGCCGGAGAGATCCTGAATCAGGTAGTTTCGGTACCGGAAAACGAAAAACTCACCAATATTGTATATATGGGCATGGGGAAGCCGCTGGACAATCCTGATGCTGTTCTGAAAAGCATTGAAATACTTACTTCTCCCTGGGGCTTTGCCTGGAGCCCGCGGCGCATTACCGTTTCAACAATAGGCATCCTGCCGGCCATGAAAGACTTCCTGGAAAAGAGCCAGGCCCATCTGGCTGTCAGTCTTCATTCTCCTTTTGATGATGAACGGGCTTATCTGATGCCTTTGCAAAAAAAATACCCCATCAGCCATGTGATCGATTTTGTAAAAAAATACGATTGGCACGGTCAGCGCCGCATCTCTTTTGAATATATTCTGTTCAAGGGCCTGAACGATACTCCGGCCCACGTAAAAGAGCTGGCCCGGTTACTCAACGGTCTGAGATGCCGCATTAACCTGATCCGTTATCATGAGATCCCCGGCGTTTCGCTCCACAGTCCTTCCATTCATGAGGTGGAGCAGTTCAGTGACCGGCTGAAAACAAAAGGGTTGATTTCTACCATACGCCGTTCACGCGGCCAGGATATTTATGCAGCCTGCGGACTGCTATCCACACAGGAAAATGATTAAAAAAATTCATGGGAGAGCAAAGCGGTTACATGGGTGAAGAAAATTTTTACAACTCAGACAGAAACTTTATATTTCCTCTAAAAATCATTTGAGTAAATAAATTCCAGATTAACGTTTTGGATAACGATTTTCCTCTTCAAGTTTGACATCTATATATGTATTAACTTATGCTTTTGTACTAAAAATAAATGGGCCTGTTTGAAAACGAGGTTGTCGGAGTAATGGACAAAATTGAGGCTAATTTTGAGTAAAAAGCTTCTAATGGACAAAATTGAGGCTGGGATTTTTCAGTTAAAAAAATACCTGTTAATTTTTTGCTGGTAAAAAAAACTTTTATATTTGTCCCTTGCAAAAGAAGATATTATGTTCATGATCCATCATCACCACCATTATTTCGTTTCATGCCGGTAGGCGTGTGGAAGGTGTGTATGATGTGTCGGATACAAAAAAATATATGCAACCTGAAGCCCGCTAAGCGGGCTTTTTTGGTTTATGAAAGATAAAAATTATGTAGTTGACGGAAATAAACTTTTTATGATCACACTCCAATCTTCTGCCCTCGCTTCTTTTATAGCTACGGGGTCCGGAGGATGAGGGGAGAAAAAATAAAATAAATATGGAAAAAGAACCTTTAAGAATAGCCATTCAGAAATCGGGGCGACTGCGGGACGGCTCCATGAAGCTGCTGCATGAAGCCGGTATCCGTTTGCCAAACGGACAGGAACAACTGCGGGTGCAGACAACTAATTTTCCGCTGGAGATCCTCTTTCTCCGTAATTCCGATATTCCCAATTATGTACGTGACGGCATAGTGGATGTTGCCATTGTCGGTGAAAACCTGTTGGTGGAAAAAGGTGAAGGGTTGCAAACCGTGTTGAAGCTGGGCTTTTCCCGTTGCCACCTGGCCCTTGCGGTACCTCGTGCCGTGGATTATCCGGGACTCTCCTGGTGGCAGGGAAAAAAGATCGCTACTTCCTATCCTAACTCTCTGAGGAAGTTTCTGAAAAAAAACAATATCGAGGCGCAAATACATGAGATATCCGGATCGGTGGAGATTGCACCAAATATCGGTCTGGCCGACGGAATCTGCGACCTGGTATCCACCGGCAGTACCCTTTTCCAGAATCGTCTGAAAGAGGTAGAAAAACTCTTGGATTCGGAGGCTGTGCTCGCCATGGGAGAGACACTGCCTGAGGGAAAAATGAGAATCCTTGATGATCTGATCTTCAGGCTGAAGGCTGTGCTGGCTGCAGAAACCAATAAGTATATCCTGTTGAATGCCCCCAATAACAAGTTAGATGATATTAAAAAAATCATTCCCGGGATGAAAAGTCCGACCATCCTTCCGTTGGCCGAAAGAGGCTGGAGCTCGGTACATTCGGTGATTAGCGAAGATGATTTCTGGCAGGTGATCGATAAGTTGAAAGCCAACGGAGCACAAGGGATACTGATTATTCCAATAGAAAAGATGGTTCTGTAAATAATGACTTATCATCTTCATTAATAAAAATTTTTAAGCAGATGGAAACATTTTTTTATCCTGATGAGACAGCCTGGCCGGACATCCTCCGGCGTCCTGAAATGGACCAGGAGAACCTGGGGGCCCTGGTGCGGGATATTTTCAACCGCATACGGTTGGAGGGGGATAAGGCTCTGCTGGACTACACGGAACGTTATGACGGTTACACTCCTGAGCGCCTGGAAATATCCCGGGAAGAGATGGAGGAGGCGTTGGCAAAAGCTTCTGTTCCGTTGAAAAACGCCATGGATACAGCTATGGATAATATCCGTAAGTTTCATAAGGCGCAGCAAGGTATTGAACCGGTGGTGGAGACAACGCCCGGGGTGACCTGCTGGCGTGAGAGCAGGCCCATAGACAGCGTGGGGCTCTATATCCCCGGGGGTACGGCTCCTTTGTTTTCTTCGGTGCTGATGCTTGCCGTACCGGCTGCCATTGCCGGATGCCGGGAAGTGATCCTTTGTTCTCCCGGTGATGAAAAAGGGAAAATAGCCCCGGAAATTTTGTATGCGGCAGGATTGGCAGGAGTGCAGCGTATCTTCCGCATCGGCGGGGCGCAGGCCATTGCGGCCATGGCCCTGGGAACGGAAACGGTGCCCCGTGTGGATAAGATCTTCGGTCCGGGAAACCAGTATGTGACAGCTGCCAAACAGTGGGCACAACAGACAGGCACAGCCATAGACATCCCTGCCGGTCCTTCCGAGGTGCTGGTCATCGCCGATGACTCTGCCCGGCCTGCCTGGGTGGCTGCCGACCTGCTCTCACAGGCCGAACATGGCCCCGACAGTCAGGTGGTACTGGTGACCTGGTCGGAGAAACTAGCCGCAGAGGTGGAAAAAGCGGTGAAACAGCAACTAAAAGGGTTGCCGCGCCGGGAAATCGCCAGCCGCTCCCTGCAACATGGAAAAATCATACTATGCCGGGACGATCGGGAGGCGGTAAAGATATCCAATATATATGCCCCTGAACATCTGATACTCTCCATAATGCAACCGGAAAAGATGTTGCGGGGAATCCGTCATGCGGGTTCTGTGTTTTTGGGACATTATACTCCCGAGAGCGCCGGCGACTATGCCTCGGGAACCAACCACACACTCCCGACAAACGGCTATGCCCGGGTGTTCGGGGGCGTGTCACTGGATTCGTATCTAAAAAAAATGACTGTACAGAAAATTACCCCCGAAGGATTGAATAACATCGGCCCGGCAATCATGACCATGGCAGAGGCGGAAGGGCTGGCAGGACATGCTGAGGCTGTGAGAAAGAGACGGAACGGTGAAGCGATGCCTGTAGGCAGGTGGGAAAGGATGAAATAAAGGAAAATGAATTACTACTTAGTTTCAACTTAATTTCGCCACGCTGTGGCTAATTTTATGAACGAAGCGAATAAATTTCTACCGAATGAACACCGAATGACAACCCAAAAAGGCAAAAATTACTTTATTGAAAATTTACTATTTAATTTCGCGAGAGTAGCGAGCTAATTTCTACTTCATTTCATCATGATCGTGAGCGAATGACCACCAAATGACTACCATGAAAACAAAACGACACATACAGGACCTTGTTCGTCCCAACATCCGGAGGCTGGAACCCTATTCTTCGGCACGGGATGAATATTCCGGCGAGGCAGCGGTATGGCTGGACGCCAACGAAAACCCTTATCCGGGACAGGTGCAGCTTGTGATGCGTGATCCGTACACAGGACGCGAATTGGCCAAATTGGATGAGGCGGGTCTGAACCGCTACCCTGATCCCTGCCAGCGGTCGCTGAAGGAGCAAATCTCACGCTACAAAGGAGTGTTGCCGGAGCAGGTGTTCCTGGGCAACGGCAGCGATGAGATCCTCGATCTGCTGTTCCGTACTTTTTGCGATCCCGGCAATGATGAAATAATCCTGGCACCTCCCACCTACGGTATGTATGCCGTCCTGGCGGATATCCACGGCACTCCGGTGAAAGAGGTTCCGATGGATGAGTCCCTGCAGCCCTCACCCCCGGCAATCCTGTCACAGGTGACGGAGAACACAAAAATGATCTTTCTCTGTTCCCCTAACAATCCCACAGGCAATGCTGTGAATAAAAACAACGTAATTGCACTGCTGGAGCAGTTTAAAGGATTAGTGGTCGTGGATGAAGCTTATATAGATTTTGCCCCGAAGAAAAGCATCCTGCCGTTGTTAGAAAAATATGATAAACTGGTGGTTTTGCAGACCTTCAGCAAAGCTCTCGGACTGGCCGGCATACGCCTGGGGATGGCTTTTGCTTCCCCGGAGGTATTTCAGTGGCTCAACCGGGTGAAATTGCCCTATAATGTAAACCGTCTTACGCTGGCGCTGGCTTCCCTGCGTTTTGAAGAAAAAAAAGCACAGGAAGAAATTGTGCAAAAGATTCTGGAAGAAAGAAAGAAACTGGAAAAATTCCTCGCCGTTTTGCCGGTGGTGAAAAAAGTGTATCCTTCCGATGCCAATTTCCTGCTGGTTTGTTTTGATAATCCGGAAAGAATATACCGGTACCTCATGGAAAAAGGAATCGTAGTAAGATTAAGAAAAGGAATCCCCGGATGCGGCAAAGCAATAAGAATTACAGTGGGAACAAAAAAGGAAAACAAATTATTGCTCCAGGCGTTAGATGAATATAATGCATTGAAAAAATAAAAATCAGTTCTACTCCATACAACACCCTTAATCATAAACTCAAAACCCTAAACCTCCATTATGATTCCCAAAAAGAAACGTATTTTATTCATTGACCGCGATGGCACCCTGACCGTCGAACCGGAGGATTACCAGTTGGATTCCATGGAAAAGCTGATGTTCTATCCCGGGATGCTCTGTGCCTTAGCCCGTATTGCCCGTGAAACAGACTATGATTTGGTGATGGTCACCAACCAGGACGGACTGGGAACGGATGCTTTTCCGGAAGCCGCTTTCCGGTTACCCCACCATTTTATCCTGAAGACGCTGGAAAACGAGGGAATCCGTTTTTCCGACATTGTCATAGACAAAACGATGCCGGCGGAAAAGGCGCCCACACGGAAACCCGGAACGGCTTTGCTGACAAAGTATATGACCGGCGAATATGATCTGGCCGGCTCCTTTGTGATCGGAGACCGGCTTACCGACATGGAATTGGCCCGCAATCTTGGCGCCGGGGGTATCTGGCTCAATGATACCAGCGGACTGGGCAGCGACGAGGTCACAGTGGCCCCGCAAGCACTCAAAGAAGTGATCGCCCTGGAGACACAGAGTTGGGAAGAGGTGTACCGTTTTCTGAAATCCGTGCAAAGACATGCACTGGTGAATAGAAAAACACGGGAAACGGATGTTGAGGTGGAACTATCCCTTGACGGGACAGGCAAAACGGAGATATCTACAGGCATCGGTTTCTTTGACCATATGCTCGAACAACTGGGTTTTCACGGAGGGATGGATTTACATGTCAAAGTAAAAGGAGATCTGCAGGTGGATGAACACCATACCATCGAAGATACGGCGCTGGCCCTGGGACAGGCTTTTGCCCTGGCACTGGGTGAAGGCAAAGGCATTGCCCGTTATGGTTTTACCGTGCCGATGGATGAAAGCCTGGCCCGCGTGGCCATAGACGCCGGGGGAGGAAGAAACTATATTGTATGGAAGGTTTCTTTTAAACGGGAAAAGATCGGGGAAATGCCCACGGAAATGTTTTATCATTTCTTCAAATCCTTTACAGATACGGCCAAATGTACTCTCCACATCCATGCCGAAGGGGAAAACGAACATCACAAGGCGGAAGCAATCTTCAAGGCTTTTGCCCGGGCACTGAAAGGAGCGGCCACCCTTAACGGAAATAAAGGAGAAACCTCTACCAAAGGTACAGAACAATGGGAACAATAACATTGATAGATTATGGCGCCGGCAACACCCAATCGGTGACATATGCTTTACAACGTTTAGGCATAGAAGTATCCCTGACTTCCGACCCGGACCGGATACGCCGGGCCGGCAGGGTGATATTTCCCGGCGTGGGCCAGGCGGCCAGTGCGATGAAACGGCTGCAGAAAAACGGACTGGACAAACTGATCCCTGAACTCAGACAACCGGTGCTGGGAGTGTGCCTTGGACTGCAACTGATGTGCCGCCATACCACCGAAGGAGATACTCCGGGCATGGGAATCTTCGATGCCGATGTGATCCATTTTCATGAACAACGGGGAAAAACAGACGGATTGAAAATCCCCCATATGGGATGGAACAGGGTGCTGCCGAAAGACAGTTTACTGCTGCAGAGGTTACCGCAAGGAAGCTATTTTTATTTTGTGCATAGTTACTTCGCAGAAATCTGTAATGACACCAAAGGAGTGGCAGAATATGGGATTCCTTTTTCGGCAGTGATGGAGAAAGACAATTTTTTTGCGACCCAGTTTCATCCCGAGAAGTCGGGAGATGCAGGAGAGCAGGTACTTAAAAACTTTTTACGGATATGATTGAGTTATTTCCTGCCATTGACCTGATCGGTGGCAAGGTGGTGCGCCTGAGAGAAGGAGCTTTTGACCGGAAAACGGAATATGCCGAAGACCCTTTGCTCCTGGCAAAGAGATATGCTGCACAGGGGTTCCGCAACCTTCATCTGGTGGATCTTGACGGAGCCCGCAGCGGAAAACCGCAACATCTTGATGTGCTAAAAGCCGTCACGCATAATACCTCCCTGCGCGTGGACTTCGGGGGAGGGTTGCGTTCGGAGGAAGCGATAGAACAGGCTTTCGCTGCCGGTGTCTGGAAGATAAACATAGGCAGTGTAGCCATCAAAAAACCTGCTTTGCTGCGACATTGGATGATGACTTTCGGGCAAGAACGTTTTATCGCAGCCGTGGATGTGAAGAACGGAAAACCTGCCACAAACGGCTGGCAGGAAGAAGCTGAAACCACCTGGCAGGAGACCATAAAAAGCCTGGCAGACATGGGCATTGTATATCTGTCGGTAACCGCCATACTGCGTGACGGCAATATGCAGGGAGCCGACCTGGCATTATACCGGCAAATACGGAAGGCTTTTCCCACTCTCCGGCTTATCGCCAGCGGCGGCATCTCTTCCGTAGACGAGATCGAAGAATTGGAAAAAATAGGGGTGTGGGGCGTGATCCTCGGTAAAGCCCTGCTGGAAGGACAGATAAAAAGTGAGAACCTGGAAAAATTTTTGTGATATGCTGACATTTCGTATCATACCCTGTCTGGATGTGAAAGACGGACGCACCGTCAAAGGAGTTAACTTTGTCAACCTGGCTGATGCAGGCGATCCTGTTGAGTTGGGAGCTCTCTATCGTGATGAGGGCGCCGACGAACTGGTCTATCTGGATATTACTGCTACCCATGAAAAACGAAAAACCCTGGTGTCGCTGGTGACACGGGTGGCGGCAACGCTCAATATTCCCTTTACCGTAGGCGGCGGTATCGGCAGCATAGCGGATGTGGAAGTCCTGTTGCAGGCCGGGGCCGACAAAATCTCCGTCAACTCTTCAGCAGTGTATCATCCCGGACTGATCGGTGAACTGGCTTATCATTTCGGAAGCCAGTGTGTGGTACTGGCTGTGGATGCCCGGAAGACACCGGAAGGTACCTGGCAGGTCCATACCCACGGCGGCCGCAAGGCTACGGACAAGGAACTGTTCTCGTGGGTGAAAGAAGCTGAAGACCGGGGTGCGGGTGAGATACTCTTTACCTCGATGGACCACGACGGTACCCGCCAGGGATATGCCCTGGAAGCTCTGGCACACATATCCGAACAAGTGGAGATCCCTGTGATCGCCTCGGGAGGCGCCGGCAAACCGGAGGATTTTTATGATGCCTGGGCCCGCGGAAAAGCCGATGCCGCCCTCGCAGCCGGACTGTTTCACTATAAGGAATTATCTATAAAAAAACTGAAAGAGTATCTGAAAAAGAAAGGTGTGCCTGTGAGATTATGAAAGTATCAAGACCTTCCCAAAGAGATTCCTGTCCGCCCGTGCCGGGGATCAGGAATATGAGTATTGAATATTTATCTACAGAATAAAAAAACATAAATTATGATTGATATTGATCGTCTGGATTTTGACAAAAACAACGGATTGATCCCTGCCATCATCCAGGATGCACGTACCTGGCAGGTGCTGATGATGGGGTATATGAACAGAGAAGCCTTACGGAAAACCCTCGAGACAAAACAGGTGACTTTTTACAGCCGCAGTCGCGGGGAGTTATGGACTAAAGGGGAAACCAGTGGTAATTATTTGCACTTTGTGGAGGCTAAAAAAGACTGCGACAGTGATACCCTGCTGGTGCGGGCTATCCCCGACGGGCCGGTGTGCCACCTCGGCACCGATACCTGCTGGGGAGAAGAGAACAAGACCAACCCGGCGGTTTTCCTGTTACAACTGGAAGCCCTGCTGAAAGAGCGGAAAGAAAAAAGACCCGAAGGGTCCTACACCGTAAAACTGTTTGATGCAGGGATCAAAAAGATCGCCAAGAAGGTAGGAGAAGAAGCCGTGGAGACCATCCTGGAGGCAGAATCAGGAACTACTGACCGTTTTCTCAATGAATCGGCCGACCTGATGTATCACCTTATTACCCTGTTGACAGCCAAAGGATTAGGTCTGGAAGATGTGGTCAGGGTACTGGAGCAGAGAAGGAGGTAATGGGCCCTTTGCCGTACTCAGATCATACCATTATTGCAGATCTGATTTTTTACAACCTTATTACAATTTTATTACATGTATAACAACCGTATGACTACTGAATGACTACCGTATGACTACTGAATGACTACTTCTTGACCGGGGCACAAACTCTCTTTTCCGTATCCTTTAGAATATCAGGCAAATACAAAGTCGCAAGATAATCCCTACGTAGCTCCCTACGTAGAAAACTACTGGATCTCAAACGTTGAACAGTAAAAAGATTTGTATTACTTCCCTGCTTTTTTTTTACCACTCCTTTTCTCCCTTTTCCATCTCCTTATACTTATCCCCCAGGAGATATAACCAGCGGGAGATATGGTTGATGGCTTCTTTGGTTTCGTTCGAAATCTTATCTTTCCGGATATTCAGCAACAGGTAGGCATAGATCCCTTCCAGGGCAATTTCAACATCGTGGGCCTGGGGATGGTTGATTTTCTTTTCCAGTATCGCAATGTCGTACACAGCTTTCCGGAACACTTCGGCATAAACAATTTCTTCATGGGTTTGCAGAAGGCGTTTGTGTAAAGCATACAGATCGTTCATGGTGTTCTTCAGATATTGAAGATGCCCTTTTTTTTCCAGATGTTCGTCATGCATCATCCGGACCAGATGGTTGTACCAGTCGCGGATCTCTTTCATCACATCTTCCGGCTGGTCGTAATGGGTAATCAGCTCGCGATTGATGCGTTCCTCCTCAAAGTTTAGTGCCCGGAGTATATTTTCTATCTGAAACATATAGAGCAGATACTCGATAATATTTTCTTTCTTTTTTGCCTTTGCTATGATCATGATATGAGATATTAAAAATCGTCGTTTCGGAAACGGTCCAGCATTCTTCTTTCTTTTTTGGTGGGACGGCCCAATCCTTTGGGTCGGAAAACAAACTTATGGGTATGTGTGATCTTCTTTCTTTCAAGCTCTTCCGCAGGCGTAATGTCTTCCATGTATTCACTGACAAATTTTGCCGAGGTTCTCTTTACAATAAGACCTTTAACGCGGAACACATAACGGATGTTATCTTTATATACGGTGATGATATCACCCACCTGAATGTTTTTACCGGGTTTCACCGTATGACCAAGGAGGGTCACCCGGCCTTTACGACAAGCGTCGGTAGCCTGGCTTCGGGTTTTGTAAACCCTGACGGCCCACAGCCACTTGTCGATTCTGACACCGCTGGAATGATCTGCCATTTTTTCCGATTTATGCCGGGAGGCGTTGGAGACCCCGGTTAATTAAACAGATTCATAGTACGTTCAATGCCTATGGTAGCAAAAGACTGTATCGTCTCAACGGCCTTGTTGATATGGTTGGGCAGGTCTTTTTTCTCATCTTCTGTCCATTCCCCCAATACATAATCCACTTGTGTACCGGGCGGGAAGTTATGCCCGATGCCAAAGCGCAGACGGGGGTAGGCGGCAGTGCCCAGGATCTGATTGATATGAGCCAGCCCGTTGTGTCCTCCGTCGCCCCCTTTGGGTTTAAGCCGGAGCTTCCCGAAGGGAAGGGAGATATCGTCAGCTACCACCAGCAGATGATCAAACGGTATCTTCTCTTTTTTCAGCCAGTAATCCACTGCACGGCCGCTGAGGTTGACATAAGTGGTGGGTTTCAGCAGGATCAGCCACCTGGATTTATATTTTATGCGGGATACAAACCCGTAACGACGGTCCTCAAAACGACCCTCCCCTGATTGTGCCAATGCCTCAACAATGCGGAACCCGATATTGTGACGGGTATTTTCATATTCGTCACCGGGATTTCCGAGCCCTGTAATCAGGTACTTCAAAACAAATGATTTAACATCCTGTTATTCAGAGGCTGCTTCTTTCTTTTCTTCCCCGGCGGCAGCTTCAGCACTTTCAGCAGCTCTCTCGGAAGCAGCTTCTTCAGCAGCTTCCTGGGCAGCAATTTCTTCAACACTTAATTTAGCCAAACGTGAGGAGATAACCCCGACAACCATGGCCTGACCGGGATCCAGAATTTCCAGATTGTCATAATGCAGATCACGCACTTTCAAAGACTGGCCAATATTAAGGTTAGTAATGTCAACTTCCAGAAAATCAGGCAGGTCTTTCGGCAAAGCACGAACGCGTAAGGTACGTCGTTTGACGGCCAGGTTACCCCCTGCCTTAATCCCTATGGAATCACCAACAATATGAATAGGAATGTCGATATTAACCTTTTTGTCATCAAATACTTCCTTGAAATCAATATGAAGAATATGATCTGTTACCGGATGAAAGCTAATATCCTGCAAAACCGCTTTGTGCTCTTCATTGTCAATGAACAGATCTACCAGGAAAGCTTTTGGTGTATAAATCAACTTCCTGAAAGTTTTTTCTTCGGCAGCGAAATGGATGTTTTCCTTACCGCCATACAAAACACAGGGAACATACCCTTCTTTACGCAACTGTTTGCTAGCTTTTTTCCCGGTTTCTTTTCTTTTGCTCGTTTTAATTTCCAGTTTTTCCATAAACTAAAATTTTATCGCGCTACTCAGGGCCACCGCAAAAATAAATGACCCCCCATCACACGTGGTTAAACGTTAAAATTTGGAGGGTGCAAAGATAGTAAAACTTATTGTAAAAACCGTGTGCTGATAGATTGATAATTATAAACTTTCTGAATGATATCAGCCAGCAGATCAGCTACGGAAATAACATGGATCTTAGAACTTTGCTTTTTTAACGGGATAGAATCAGTTACTACCAGTTCGCTGAGAGCAGACTGTTCAATATTTTCATAAGCGTTTCCGGAGAGGATGGGATGAGTGGCACAAGCCCTGACAGAGATAGCCCCCTGCTCTTTCATCATGTTGGCAGCTTTGGTCAGCGTTCCTGCCGTATCGACCATATCATCCACGATCACCACATTCTTGCCTTTCACATCCCCGATAACGGTTATCTCTCCCACTACATTGGCTCTTTTTCTTTGCTTGTAACATATGACCATTTCTGCATTCAGAAAACGGGAATAAGCATTGGCGCGTTTGGTACCGCCCATATCCGGAGAAGCTATAACCAGATTGTCGAGGTTCAGGTTTTTAATATACGGTACAAAAAGGGAAGAGGCGAAGATATGATCCACCGGCACATTGAAAAATCCTTGTATCTGATCGGCATGCAGATCCATGGTCATGATTCTGTCAGCGCCGGCAGCAGACAGGAGATCGGCTACCAATTTGGCCCCGATGCTGACACGCGGTTTGTCTTTCCGGTCTTGGCGTGCCAATCCAAAATAAGGCATGACGGCCACCACCTTGTTGGCAGATGCACGCTTGGCGGCATCAATCATCAGAAGCAACTCCATGAGATTCTCCGCCGGAGGGAATGTGGATTGGATAATAAATACACTGGCACCTCTGACCGACTCTTCGAAAGAGGGCTGAAACTCCCCGTCACTGAAAAATTGTATGGAACTTTTGCCCAGCTCGGTGCCGAGACTTTTTACAATTTTCTCGGCCAAATAGCGACTGGCTCGTCCTGAAAAAAACTTTAAGGGGGTATTGACAGACATCTTGTTTGTTTTTGTTTGTAGAAATACAAGGCAAAATTATAATATTCCCTTGATAAGCATCCGGCGGATACAGATTTTTTTTAACGCTTTTTGAACATAAGATTTGTCCTTTCTATAAAATCGAGTACCTCTTCCCTGCCCAAACGGTTTCTGGCGGAAGTGAGAAAAATGTCAGGGGAGGTTTCCCAACGTTGTAAAGTATTCCGCAGGAATAAATCCTTGCTCTTTTTCACTTGGTTGGAAGATAATTTATCCGCTTTCGTAAAGACAATGACAAAGGGAATGCCATGTACTCCCAGAAAATCCATGAATTTTTTATCATTGTCAAGATCCGGGTGACGGGCATCAATAAGCAGGAACAAGCTCATCAGGTTTTCCCGGTACAGGATATAATCGATAACCAGTTTCTCAAATTCTCCGATCTTCTTTTTCCCTGTTTTGGCATATCCGTATCCTGGCAGATCGGCCAGGTACCATTCATCGTTGATCAGAAAATGGTTGATCAGTTGGGTTTTCCCGGGGGTTGAGGAGATACGTGCCAGGCTTTTGCGTTGACAAAGCATGTTGATCAGGGAAGATTTACCCACATTCGAGCGTCCCGTGAAAGCATACTCCGGAAAATCCTCCGAGGGACACAGCTTCAGGGAGGGACTGCTTCCGGTAAATTTGATCCGGCGGATAACCATAAAACAAATTTTTGAAAAATGAAAAATAACAAATCTTTTTTACCTAAAACCGGCCTCATATTTACCGTAAAAACTTTTGTATAAGCCATACAATAAAACTCAATACCACACTGACCAGCAACATGGAGGTAATGGGAAAATAAAAGGCAAAGTTCTCCCTGCGGATCCGTATGTCTCCCGGCAAATGCCCGAACCAGCCCAGGCGGCTGGCGAGTGCCCAAATGATCAGACCCGTAATAACCAGGATAATGCCGGTAATAATTAGTATTTTGCCGAGATACTGCATATCCGTTTTTTTTACAAAAATATATAAAGTTTCTTTAACCTTTCATCTTGTCTTACAATACCGGAACAACCTGTCTATCCTAGTATGACAAAACCATCCTGGCAGCATTGATTTTACATCAAACCACAACTCACATGCGGATCTCTTTCTATTTTTTTAACCCCGGCAAAGAAAGTCAGTACCATGTGCACACCCTTCGAAAGCATGATCGTCCAAAAATGCATCTGCAGGCATCTGGCACCCTCCCGGAAGCCTGCCACCAGGCCGGGGTAATCTCAATAAACCAACCGTCAGTATGTTCGGCGCGGTATCTCCCTTCCCGGCCCGGATCATCAATTACCCGGCTAAATAATCAATATTTTTCGTAATTATTTTTAATTTTATTCGTTACATTTCATGAACACAACTAATAAACGGATCGCCATGAAAAAAATAATTTACCGTCTTATCAT
>Ga0209834_10001370_pt1 | contig 13763 bp, 11 predicted proteins | sample Mar14236cmmetaG_FD_184134 | JGI IMG/M metagenome (GOLD analysis project Ga0209834, IMG submission 184134) | Marine hydrothermal vent microbial communities from Guaymas Basin, Gulf of California to study Microbial Dark Matter (Phase II) - Marker... ...
TTGTAAGTCTTGGAGGAAACAATCAATGTGAATCAAAGTTTTCACTTTTCAAAGACTTTATACGTCTCAAACGACGGTTCAAAAAGTTTAGTAATTTCCTTTGCTATGTCCATGGCTTTTGTGTTGTCAAGAACCTTTTTAAGCTCCATGGTGGTGATGTCAATTGTGTTATCTCTTCTTTAGCTTCTATCATCACTACTAGTTAACACTATCAAGTCGGATATTTCGTCATCCCGAACGAACGTGAAGGATCTTATTCCTCACCAACCCAAAGATTTCTCGTCGTTTCACTTCCTAGGAATGACAACAAAAAATACATCCCGAATATTTCCTTTTTGTCATCCCGAACGCATGTGAGGGATCTTACCTCCAATTGCTATTACTCTTTGGACTTTTCAAAGACTTCAATAATATTTATCTACTATTTTTGATTCATTGAATATCATCATCACTACTAGTTAACACTATCTGTTATATACTAAAGCGCCCATTCCTGATGTAGAGTAGGAACATCTTGGATCAATTTCTTGGTATAAGGATGCTGCGGGTTGGTGATTATATCATCAGCACTCCCTTGTTCTACAAGTTCACCATTGTGCATTATGAGTATCCTGTCACTCACGTAGTATGCAAGTCCAAGATCGTGAGTTATAAATACAATAGAAGATTTTTCTCTCTCTCTCAAGCTCAAAAGAAGTTCCAAGATGCTTGATCTTAAAACAGCATCTATCATGGACGTCGGCTCATCGGCTATCAACAACTTTGGCTCTATGAGAAAGATTCTTGCAATCATTATCCTTTGTCGTTGCCCACCACTGAGCTCAAAAGGATATTTTTCTGCAACTTCCTCGTATCTCATATTGACATATTCAAGAACTTTTCTTATTCTCTTATCTTTTTCTTCCTTTGAAGGCTGAACGTCGAACAATTTGAAGGAATCATCCAACACTTTTCTAACAGTGAAAAACTGATTGAAAGAGGCGAAAGGATCTTGAAATATACCTTGAACTTTTCTCCAGTACTCCCTCTTTTTCTTTCCTCTAAAATTAGAGATATCCTCCCCCTCTATTTCTATTGTACCTTCTGTTGGCTTTAAAAGATTCAGCATCATCCTAGCGGTTGTAGTTTTACCGCTCCCACTTTCACCAACTATGGATATAATTTCATTCTCGTATATATCAAAACTCACATTTTTAACAGCAACAACTCTCTTTTTTTTACTACCAAACACTCTTGTTAAATTCCTAACTTTTAAAAGAATTTTCTTGTCCATAAACTCAACACCCTTTCATTCATACTTTGATACATCTAACCAATCTACCTTTAGCTTCTCTCATCTCTATTGGGGCTTTTCTACATTCATCGTCTGCCAATGGACATCTGTCTGCAAATCTACAACCTTGTATTTCAAGTCTTGGATCAGGTGGAGCACCAGGAATACTTGGTAGTTTCTTACCTTTTATTCCCTTCTCAGGAACAATTATTGAATTCATCAAGGCATTAGAATAGGGATGTACCGGATCAAATATAACTTGTTCCATAGTTCCAACTTCAACAAATTCACCAGCATACATAACAGCTATTTTCGTTGCTATGTGTCTCAAAATAGGCAAATCGTGCGTTATGAATATAACACTCTTTATTATTTTTTCTTCGAAAAGTTGCCTTATCAATTTTATAACTATTTTCTGCGAAGAAACATCGAGTGCCGAGGTTGGTTCATCCGCTATAACAACCTCTGGGTTCATCATTGTGGAAATAACGACTATAGTTCTCTGCTTCATACCACCACTAAGTTCCAATGCATAAGCATCCAGTACCCTTTTTGGCAAGGAAAGAGACTCGAATCTTTCTGCTGCTCTTTTGATTATTTCATCTTCACTGAGATTGGGTTCATGTTCTTTAACAAGATCAACTATGAATCGTTTTACTTTTAAAGTTGGATTGAGTGCATTCATTGCACTTTGAGGAATGAATGATATTTTTTTACCAAGAATTTCTTTTCTGAGTTTCGAATGATTTATATTAGTTAGTTCAACATCACCAAGTTTTACGGAACCTTTTCCATATTTCAAAGGTGGTGGAAAAAGTCCCGATATACTTATTCCGAGTGTGGATTTACCACAACCTGATTCTCCAGCTATTCCAAGAATCTCTCCTTCTTTAAGTTCAAAAGAAACACCATTTACTGCCTTTATTTTTTCACCAAGTCTCGTTTGGTAATATGTGTAAAGATCTTTGACTTCCAAAAGTTTTTTTCCACTCAAAGCACCATCAGCTCCTCAACCTTGGATTGAATATTTCATCCATACCTGTACTCATGAATAAAAGTGAAAAGGTTATGAATGCTATGGTTAGTGCCGGTGGAATAAAAGCCCACCATGCACCGGTTCTAACTGCCTCAAACAACAATGCCCAGGATAACATAGTTCCGAGTGACACTATGTTACTCGGACCAAGTCCAAGCATACTTATACCTGCTTCATTTAAAATTCCAGAGGCAACCTGCAAAACGAAAGCCATGAAAATATATGACATTATATACGGCAAAACTTCTCTTAACATTATCTCAAAAGTTCCCATACCACTTATCTTTGCAAGATCAATGTGTTCTCTAACTCTCAAACTTGTAGCCTGCGCTCTGACTGCCCTTGCAGTCCAAGGCCATGATGTTATTCCTATTATTAGTCCCATTATTCCAAGCGATCTATTCTGAAGACTAACGGAGATCAATATTAAAATCACAAAAGGCGGAACAACTAAGAATATGTTTGTTATGGTATTTAAGAGATTATCAACCCAACCTCCAATATAACCAGCGGTTAATCCAATCCCTACGCCTATGAGGGTTGCAACAGTCCCTGCTAAAAGACCTATAAACATCGATGTTTTCAGTCCATGTATTAATTCCACTAATACATCTCTTCCAAAATTATCCGTTCCAAGCCAAAATTCTTTGGAAGGTGGTTGATACATAAAACCTGCGAGATCCAATGGATCCTTATGATTAAAGACTGGAAACAGCAACCCAAGAAATAACAGCGTTAAGAACAAGCAAAGACCAAAAACGAATTTTTTAGATGTGAATAGAAGTTTTAGTGTTTTCATTTCATCTCTCCTCCAATTGAGCAGCTTTTACTCTTGGATCAATGATTCCGTAGACTATATCAATTATGAAGTTTGCTACTAAAACTGTTAAAGTTATTATCAAAGTTGAACCCTGTATCAATGGATAATCCAATTGTCTTATACCGTTGAAAAGCCATGATCCAACCCCTGGATATGAAAAGACTATCTCCGTTACAAGTGCCCCTCCAACCATGGTACCGAGGCTGAGTGCAAGTCCTGTGATTTGAGGTAACATTGCATTTCTGAAAACGTACTTGAGTATCTTCCTATCACTTATTCCAAGCAATCTACTGTAAAGGACATAATCTGTATTTAATTCATATATTGACATCTCTCTCATGCCTATTCCCTGACCACCTATCGCCACTAAGACAATGGATATATATGGAAGAAAATAATGATGGAGCACATCCTTTATAAATGTCCACGAGAACGCTGGAATCAAATTTCTACTGTATCCTCCCCCTATCGGGAACCACTCCAAATAAACTCCGAAAATGTAAAGTAATATTATTGCCAAACAATAATAAGGAATTGAATTTACAAAAAGAGCCACTGGGAACAAAACTTTATCAAATGTTCCTCTTTTGTAAGCCGCAATAGCACCAAAGAGATTTCCAATTATCCAACCAGTCAGTATGGCTGGCAATTGTAATGCAATTGTCCAGGGTAATGCCTCTCCTAAAATAGAAGTGACTTTTTTTGGGAACAAACTGAATGATGTTCCAAGATCACCTTTCAAGATGTTCTTTATGTAATTTATGAATTGAACAGGTAAAGGTTTATCCAAACCAAATTCTTTCATAAAAGATTCATAAAGCCTTTCAAGGGATTCACTGTTAACACCACCAGTTGCCATTTGAGATATTATCGCTGAAACAGGATTACCGGGTATAAGTCGTGGAAGGAAAAAATTCAGAAAGATGGCTATGAAAAAGGTCAGTATATACCAAAACAACTTTCTGGACAAATATTTAAAATAAGGATTCACCAAATCTCACCTCGTTATTTATTTTTAAAAACCCCATGGGGAACCCCCATGGGGCGTTGATAACGACCCTTTATTATTTCACTGGTTCGATATGCCAGAGTATTTTTACCGCTGCTGCTGTTAAAACCGTTGGAGGAGCATATGGATTCTCTGCTGTTGGGAATCCTTTCCAATGTGTCTCGTTGAATTCGTGGAACAACCATGGTCTGTATTCGAGAACTATCAACGGCACATCATTCATATAGATCTTATCAAGTTCCGCGTAGAGTTTCTTCAATTCTTCTTTATCTGTTACTTTCGGTATTTTCTCTATCAATTCATCTGCTTTTGGATTTTCGTACCTTCCCCAGTTTCTGAAAGCGACTTGTCCTATTGGGGCGTTCCCTTTCGAGTAGAGAGCATCTTGGAATCTTGCCCATGGCTGAGTTGGACCTGGGTAACCTGCTGGAGTATTCATTATTATGTCGAAGTTTCCAGTATTTCTATCGTCTGCCCAAACTGGTGTATCTGGGAAGTACGTTTGAATATCTATACCAACTCTTCTTGCACCTTGTGCAACGATTTGCAATGAAACCATCCAATCGGTCCAACCATAAGGACACTCAATCTTGAACGGTCCAAGTCTTGTTCCGTCAGGAAGTCTGTATATTCCATCAGGCCCTTTCTTACAACCAATGCTCTCAAGTAATTCTATTGCTTTCTTTGGATTATATTCCCAACCATATTGCTTCACGATATCTTCATTGAAGAATTCTTTTTCTGCACCAAATGGGAGTATCAAACTTGATTTCGCAGTTGGAGAATACTTTGTCATAGCAAGTTCTGCAACTTTCGCATAATCGATCGAGTATGCTATAGCCTTTCTAACTTCTGGAACATCAAGTGGATGCTTGTGAAGATTGAACCAAATCGATGGTGTGGATGCAGGAACATGATATGGAGGTTTTTTGTACCATGTGCTTATAGGTAATTTTTTATCTTCCCACATTTTCCAAATTTGAGGTGCGAATTGTTGTGAGAGATCTATCTCGCCTTTTTCAAATGCAAGGTTTCCTTCATCGTTACTCTTGAATACTGGGTGGATTATATACTTTGGCTTTGGAAGTCCGCCATATATCTTGTTTTTCCAGTAATTGTCGTATCTTTCAAGAACGATTCTTTCACTGTTGAATGAGTGAAGCTTGTATGGACCAGAACCGACAGGATTTTTGTTTTCAAATCTTCTGAGCTCTACTACATCGTAACCTGCATCTTCTTCAACCTTTGTCCATATATGCTTCGGGAGTATAAAAACTGTCCACAATTGGTTCAAAAGTATCAATCTGTTTGGATTATCAGCTTTCATCTTAAAGTATACCGTCTTGTCGCCTTCAGCCCATACTTTTTCAAGATATTCCCAAACAACTGTGTGGCCTAGAGGATATTCGTTTGCGAGTTCAAAAGTATAAACTACATCGTCTGCTGTTAGTGGTTGGCCATCCTGCCAGTAGGCTCCATCGTATAGTGTGACCTTCAATGTTAGATCGTCAACCCACTCATAACTTTGAGCAAGTCCTGGTTCAAGTTCACCATTCAGCAAGTTGAAGAGGAACAATGTTTCATAGATCAGATTCATTCCCTGGTGCATTGGCCATGCAGGGCTACCGGCAAATGGGTTGAAGCTTGTCGGCGGTCCCCATTGGTGACCTGCGATGTAGAGTGTTTCACTCCTTGGGAATTGCTCTGCTCCGAAGATAGAGCCAGCAACGAGGAGCGAAATTAACAAACCGATTAAGAAGAGTTTCCTCATAAAAATGACCCCCTTTCTGAATTTATTCGGGGAATTCCCCGAATATATTTTAAATTCCTAAAATTTCTTTTGAAATTATCCTTGATGCCGTTATTGCAGCCCCTTTCACTATTACGTTCGTCTGATCGAGAGAACTCTTTATTATGTTAATTCCATTGTTTACCCATAGAACGGAACTTTTGACTTTGTCTCTAACCAAATTAAGTATTTCGTCTGGAATGAATACCCCTTCACCACCAATTATAATAGATTCTGGACTCAGTATGTTAACGAGATTAGTTATACCCTCTGCTAATTTATCCGCAAACTTTTCGAAGATTTTCTTTGCGAATTCATCACCTTTTTCATAAAGTCTGCAAATATTCCTAAACTTCTCGTATGATGTATTCCCCTTGAGTTTTTCACCCCTTAGTTTTTCATATTCGTCTGCTACTCTCGATATAGAAATGAAAGTTTCCCAACATCCTGTTCTACCACAGAAACAGTCGTTTTCATCCGATATTTTCATGTGACCGATTTCACCCGCTGAATTGAAAGCTCCTTTGTACAAAGTTCCGTTGGTTATTATTCCGCCACCGATGCCTTCTCTGATGAACATGTACAGGAAATCCGCAGGCTTACTTCTTTTATCAGTGTTTTGAAATTGTTCTGCTATTACTGCGAGGTTTGAATCATTTTCCAGATAAATCTTGTGTAGTGGAAGAAGTTTACTGACATCGATATCATTCCATCTAAGATTTGGAGCGAATAGAATTTTTTGGTGGGTATAATTGACCATTCCGGGAATTCCCATTATTGTTAATGTATTTGCAGCAGACTCCAACACGAGATCATTTTTTATTTTTTGATTTAACATCTCGAAAAACTTTTCTGGTTCTTTAATTGTTTCAAACTCCTCTATTGTTTCAAAAGTGGTATCAAAATATCCAATTGCAAAAGTAGATGAATTCACTCCAAGGTCCAATACCAAGAATTTCGCAAAATCCTTATTTAAAAACAATTTTTTTGAATGTCTTCCGAGCCTCGAATGAATTATTCCCTTTTCGACAACGGCCTTTCGCCTTATCAGATCGTTTATAATCTTCGATACAGTACTTATATTAAGACCAGAAATGCTGGATATGAGGCTCCTTGTTATTCCAGGCTCAATGCGAATCAGCTCTAAAACTTTCAATTTGTTGGTATTTTTCATGACTCTGGAATTTATAAACTCACTTTTATTTTTCAAAAATAACCCCTCTTTAATTTATGGATTACATCAATTAATTTTCTATAAGATTCTATCATCATATCCGAAAAAATCATAGCCAAAAAAATCTGAGAAAAAAGAAATAACAAGAAACAATTGGGAGCATTTTAAAGATAATGTGAAATAACAAAAGATATTCGTCGAAAACCATAAATAATCAAAAATGGAGTTCAAAATGGCAAACTGAGATCACTTTTAAAGAGGTGAAGTTTCTCGAATACGTTGGGATGATATGAAAAGAAATTGACAACTTAAGAAGAGAAAAAAAGACAAGGATAGTTCTCACTACCCTTGCCTTAATTTTGTGGAAGTTCCTTATAAAGTTGTGGAAACTTCTTTATCACTATAAAGAAAGCATTTAACCTTTCTGCCATCAATTTCTACATCATATGGTTCCTCTTTAAAGCATCTTTCAGTGGCATATTTACACCTATTGGCAAATTTACAGCCAAGTGCCATATATTCTTTGACTTCTATATCTGCAAGTTTTATCCTTTTGTTCCAGCGTCTATCAGGATCAGGTTTTGGAATGGAATCAAGTAGCAGTTGAGTGTAGGGATGAAGTGGATTAGTCAAAACCTTCTCAATGGGTCCGAGTTCTACTATATATCCTCTGTACATTATTGCAATTCTGTCGCTAACATAATAAGCTGTTGCAAGATCGTGGGTTATGTATATTATCGAAACACCATAATCTGTTTTCAATTTATGGAAAAAGTTTAGTATCGACATTCTCAAAGATGCATCAACCATCGATACAGGTTCATCTGCTATCAACAAAGACGGTCGAGTTATGAGTGCTCTAGCTATACAGGTTCTTTGAACCTGTCCTCCTGATAACTCATGGGGATACCTTTGATAAACTTCTGAAAGGCTCAATCCAACGGATTTTAAAGCCTCATCTACAATATCTGATGCTTCATTTTTGTTTTTGGCTATTCCAAAATTCAAAGCAGTTTCAAAGAGATAGGTTTCAACTCTTTTCAATGGGTTAAAAGCCTCGAACGGGTTTTGGAATATTGGTTGAACCTCTTTTTTGAACCATTCTCTTTCCTTTTTACCCCTTAACCTCGTCACATCTTTTCCTTTATAATATATGTGCCCGCTTGTGGGTTCTATTATCCCGAGGATCATTCGAGCAAGTGTTGTTTTTCCACTTCCACTCTCACCTGCAAGTGTGAAGATCTCTGGTTTACCTTGCTGCATCACTAAATTCGCTTTGTTTACTGCAACTAACTTACTTCCGAAAAATCTTCCACCAATTATAAAGGTTTTGTTTAAGTCTTTAACTTCAATGAGCTTATTTTTATCCATTTTCCACACCTCGCTTTGTTGCAATAAAGCAGGCTACAAAATGTCCCGGTTTTAGTTCTTCGAAAGTTGGTTCTTGTTCTTTACAAATCTGTTTAGCATAGGGACATCTTGGATGAAATCTACAACCACTTGGTGGATTTGCTAATGATGGTGGAGCACCAGGAACACTCACTTTTTCGCTTTTGTCTCCTATTTTGGGGAGAGAGTTAATAAGATACTGTGTGTATGGATGCAGAGGTTCTTTAAATATCTCACGTGTCGAGGCGATCTCGACCATTTTTCCTGCATACATTATTCCTATCCTGTCAGTCAATTCTGCATGAACCGCCATATCATGTGTCACCATTATTACTGTATTATTCAACTCTTTTTGTATGTCTTTCAAAAGCTGTATAACTCCTCTTTGTACCACAACATCCAAGGCTGTTGTAGGTTCATCGCCAAATATTATTCTTGGTTTTAAAACAGTAGCCAACGCTATAGTAACTCTCTGTCTCATACCACCACTTAATTGATGAGGATAAGATCTCAGAACTTCCAAAGGCAATCCTAAAGATTTTATATGTTCTACAGCTATATCTTCTGCTTCATCAACATTCACAACGTCTTTGTGAGCTTTTATTATATTCAAAAATTGTTTCTTTATTCTTACAGTAGGGTTCAATATGTTCATAGAACCTTGAGGTATATACGACATGAAACTCCATCTCAATTTCCTCAAAGTTTCTTTGTCAAACGAAAAAATGCTTCTTTCGTTTCCATTAATCTTGTATATAGCATCTCCTCCAATATGCCTTAAGGGAGATTTGATTAACCCGTACAATACTTTCATTAAAGTGGATTTTCCACAACCTGATTCACCAGCTATTCCGAATATTTCTTTTTCATATATATCAAAGGTCACATCATCAAGTGCTTTTATATTTCTATCAATACCAAAGGCCTTGAATGAATAATAGGCTTTCAAGTTTTTTGTACGTAATATTGTTCTTCTTTCTTCCACAACGTTTACCCCCTTGCCTTTATACGTTGCAATCTGGTTCGTGGATCTAAAAATTCAGTTATGCCTGATGAGACAAAGAATAGAGAGACAAAGAGTAGAATAGCCAAGATAACGGGAGTCAATACCCACCACCAAATACCTCTAAAAAGAGCCTGATATTGTGTCGACCAGTATATCATGGTTCCTATCGTTGGCGTTTCCAGACTGGATAATCCAAAAACTGCGAGTGTTACCTCCATACCTATTGACCAGAGTATTGTGTTTATGAAATTTGCCATTATCCAAGGAATTATGAAGGGAAAATGTTCCTTAAAAACTATACTGAATGTTCCCATCCCAGAAGAATCTGCCGTGTACGTGAATTCCCTTTCTCTTAAACTAAGAACCATAGCCCTTATTTGCCTTCCACCCCAAGGCCAGGAAAATATCGAGAGGATCATTCCCATCGTTACCATGTTCAAATTTTCCCTTAGAGAAAATGCTAAAAATATCAATATGGGCAAACTCGGAAGAACTATAAAAGTATCGTTGAGAGACATCAATATTCTATCTGCGATACCACCCTTGTATCCTGCTATCAGACCGACTATGGTACCAACAATGGAAGCTATTATAGCTGTTACGCAGCCCAATAAAAACGAATTACCAATTGCAAAGGTTAATAACCAGAAAACATCTTGGCCAACACTGTTAGTTCCAAGTGGATGCTTAAAAGAGGGAGGTAAATCTTTTGGAACAACATTCCAAGATTTTGGATTGTATGGAGAAAAAATGGACATAAGAGTCAATCCTAATGCTATAACAAGAAAAATAAAGCCAAAAGCAAAACCCTTATTATATTTAATCATGTCTTTCAAGATCACAAAAAACGCTTTTATGGGATTTTCTCTTCTCTTTTCAGACATTGATAATCTCCTCCTCTATTTTAAAAACTATCGATATCTAACTCTTGGGTCTATAAGCGGATAGAGTAGGTCTATAACCAATGCTGCAGACGCAATTGAAAATATTGAGAAAACCGATATTCCCATCATTAGGTTAAAGTCGCCGTTGGTAACTGCCATATAGAGTGTTTGACCTATTCCAGGATAAGCAAAAAAATATTCTGTAACTAGCGCTCCGTTGAACACTCCTCCTAAACTGAGGGCCAAATTGGTAACCTGTGGAAGGAGACTGTTTTTCATGACATACCCAAACAATATTTTCGATTGAGGAATACCCGCTGCTTCAGCGTACTGAACATAATCCTCTGATTTGGTGGTAGAGGATAGAGCTTTCATGCTCAAAAACCACCAACCTATTCCAACTATAACAAGCGATAACGAAGGCAAAAATGCGTGTTTAATCAAATCAATTATAAATCCAAATGAGAAAGATGGTTGCATTCCTATGCTTAAACCGCCTATTATTGGAAAAACAGGTATAAGATACCCGAAAACTATTATCAGAATCAAGGCCATAAAATAATATGGTATTGGATATATAGTTGCGGCTATAACAGATAAAACCTTTGCCCACCTTTTTTCACTGAAATAACCAGCAATTCCTCCAATGAAGTTACCTATCAGCCAAGCTATGAGTACAGACATTATTAAAAGTCCTAAGGTCCAAGGAATGGAATTCGATATAACCTCCATAACAGGAGTAGGAAACATGGCAAGAGAAGGTCCGAAATCTCCATGCAACAATCTGTCCCAGAACCTCACGTATTGTTCAAAAACTGTACCTTTCAATCCATAAAGATCCGTCAGCGTTTGTTTCAAATGTTCCAAGGTTTCAGCATCCAAATACTGAGCACCATACGATGCCACCCTGTTTATAGTCATTTGAACAGGATCAAGAGGTGTAAAACGAGGCACAATAAATGTTATTGTTATTCCAACAAATACAACCACAAAAAATTGTATAATTCTTGGAATTATGTACCTTTTAAGTATCCTCACGCTTTTTCCTCCTATTCCTTAGTTGATATTCAGGATTTATTATATCAAAGCCGTCCCAAGAATGGGACGGCTGAAGTTAGTAACAAGGTTTAAGGCTTATTATTTCTTGTATTCTTCACTTGGAGCTCTTCCCGTTGGTTCAAGGAATGGTAGTAAGAACTTGAATGTTCCCCACCACCATGCTGTGGACATGTATGGATTCTCCGCACTTGGGAAGTTAGTCCATACGTACTGATCGTATGCGTTGAATTTCTTATTTATAACAGTACAAATGTATGGCATTTCTTCTACAAATACTTTGAATAGATCTCTTGACAATTCCATAAGTCTTGGATCACCGGGTTTCAATGTTGCCATTTTGTCAAGGATATCGCTCGCTATATTGCTTGTCCATCTAATTTGGTTGTTGGACGCTGCTTGGCCTGTTGGTACAACATATCTCTTATGCCATCCTTGATAAAGTGGCCATATATCTGAAACACCGGAAGCACTCGCTGGCCAGTAGGAACCCACGTCGAAATCTCCAAGCGACCATCTGGTCCAGAAAACACCAGCTTCAACAGTTTCAACATTTGTTTCAATTCCAAATTTTCTCCATTGGTCAGCAACTGCGAATGCAAGTCTTGCAGAATCTATTTCTGCTGGCAACCCAACGAGAGTTATTTTCCATGGCTCACCGTTTGGCAAGTACCATTTTCCGTCTTTCTTTGTGAAACCAGCTTCTTTAAGAAGTTTTTCTGCAACATCGGGTGCATATTTCCACCAACCGATACCCCAGATGTCTTCAGGGTTCATGGTAACATTATAGCCTTGTTTTTTCGCCCATTCTGCGATTTGATCTGGTATGGTTGGATCGAATGGTTTGAATTGCTCGTCGCCAACCTGGATTGTGAAGTCTTCTAACCATTCTTTAAGTGGTTTGTCAAAGTATTTCATGAATGCGGTTGTTGGAGCTTCATGAAGTGGTGCCAACCTTTCAATTCCATTGAAACCGGAGATTATAACATCTTTTATATCTATCGAGAGCGCAAGTGCCCATCTTACCTGTCTTATATTGTACGGGAACTTTGTGAGGTTGAAACAAAGTCCTCTTGCCGCAACGTCATCCATCCATGCCCATGGGAAGTCTTTATACCAAACCATGGAATATTTGTTCCTTTTTCTGAGAACATCCCATGCTTCGGGTGTGAGGTCGAATATACAATCGAGTTGATGTTGTGCCTGTGCAAGAACTTTCTTTTCCTCAGGACCGTAGTAAATGAAGAGCAAGTATTTTGGTTTCGGTTTACCGTAAACCATTCCAACACTTGTTCTCTGCCAATCTTCTCTTCTTTCAAAGAACCACCAGTACCCTGCTTTGTCGTAATCTTTCAAAACATATGGGCCAAGACTTACTGGTGGATTGAAATCGAATTTGAGAGGATCTTCGACTTTCTCAAACACATGTTTTGGCATTATGTAACATGCTCCATAAATAAGAACATTGAAGAAGTTGTGGAATCTTGGATAAGGTTTTTTGAGTTCAAATACAACGGTGTATTTATCTTTTGCATAAACATCTTTGACGTATGCACTGAATGTTCCCGAATAATTGAAACCGGGGTGTTCAATCTGTGTTTTCACGGTAAAAACAACATCATCTGCTGTAAACTCCACGCCATCACTCCAGTATATACCTTTCCTGAGCTTTACGGTCATAACGGTTGCATCTTCATTGTAGATTGGGGGCTCTGCTGCGAGTGCATTGATCCATTCACCGCTTGTAGGATCAACATACCAGAGTGTGTCCATGAGTGCTTGTTGGATACCATTACCAGCTTGTGTTGCTGGTTTCCAGATATTAAAATCCGTCTTTGCAAGTCTTCCGTGGAGTGCATCAACGATTAAAAGATCTCCTCTTGGAACCTTTGGGAGAACCTGAGCTGTAAGTGTTAAAGTTAACAAACCAGTTAGAACAATCAACAACCAAACGCGCCAAAATTTCTTCACACTACCCACCTCCTGATTTTAAATTTAAGGTAAAGGAACTTCTATAGAATCTTTGGAACTTTTTGTATCCAAAATTATTTCTTTTAAATCGCCTTTTATATACTTTATTTTGAATTTCCAATACCTAATTTTTGATTTATAGCCATTATTCACCGTGGATACTTTTATACTATCCTTAAAAACTGTTATTTTTTTCAGGGCAAAATTTCCTTTTTCGAAGTTGTTAGTGAGACCATCATCTTCATAGTAATTGAACTCAAAACCCTTGTTCAAAAATATTTCGAAAGTTAAGAACTCAATATCTTTTTCAAACAAATAATTCATAGGATCCATTTTGATCACTGCACTATCTTCTC
>Ga0209834_10001372_pt1 | contig 13758 bp, 13 predicted proteins | sample Mar14236cmmetaG_FD_184134 | JGI IMG/M metagenome (GOLD analysis project Ga0209834, IMG submission 184134) | Marine hydrothermal vent microbial communities from Guaymas Basin, Gulf of California to study Microbial Dark Matter (Phase II) - Marker... ...
GTTGAAAGCAATGTAGTTATCATAGCTCTTGCTCATCTTCAGATGGCCATCGGTTCCTTCTATCAAAGGCATGGTCATAACGATCTGAGGTTTCTGTCCAAAATCCTGTTGAAGTTTTCTGCCAACCAAAAGGTTGAAGAGCTGATCGGTTCCACCAAGTTCAACATCCGCGTTTATCATAACAGAATCGTATGCCTGGGCAATTGGATACAAGAGTTCAGAAACACTCAACGGTTCGCCTGCTTTCAATCTCTTTGCAAAGTCATCTCTTTCGATCATTCTCGCCACTGTGAACTTCGCAGTGAGTCTTATAACATCCTCAAAATTTAGCGTTTCGAGCCATTCTGAATTGTATCTCAGCTCCGTTTTTTCTTCATCCAAAACTTTGAAAGCTTGTTCACTGTAGGTTTTTGCGTTTTCTTTAACTTCTTCTGCACTCAACATAGGCCTTATCTGTGATCTACCCGATGGATCACCTATTCTGGCTGTGAAATCTCCAATTATCAAGACAACGGTGTGCCCTATATCTTGAAATTCCCTCAATTTCCTTAAAACCACCAGATGTCCTAAATGTAGATCTGGTCTTGAAGGATCAACGCCGAGTTTTACCCTCAAAGGCCTGTTTTCTTTCAATTTCTCCATGAGTTCTTCTTCAGTTACAAGATCCACTGTATTACGTTTAAGCTTTTTCAACCGTTCGTTTAAGGAAATCACAAGCACCATCCTCTCAAAGATAGATTTGAAAAAACTTCAAATGGATAGTGCATAAGCGGTTAAAAAACTGCTGACCATGAATGCAATTGCGAGACCCAAGGTTATCTTTCCAAGAGTATCGAGTCCTTTTTCTCTACCAAAAACTGTGTGAAGTGCTCCAGAACCAAAAGCGCCACCGAGCTCGGAATGTTTTGACATCTGAAACAAAACACTTACAATCAATCCTATAGATATGATCCCATGAAGCGCAAATATTATCCCTTTGAGAACATGCATTTTTATCACCCCTTTGAATTTTCTTAAAATCACATTTGTTATTGTTATTATATCAATTTTCACTCGTGTTTCCATTTCTATACTCTATTACAACTCTTCTATACGGTTCAAGACCGATCGAATACGATCTGAGTTTTGGGTAAGGTTTTATTAGTTCGTGAATTATCCGTCTTTCGAATGCGAACATCGGATCCAAGATCACTTTCTTTTTGGTTTTGAGCACATTATTCACAGCTTCATGGACTATATCTTTCAATTGCTCCCTTCTTTTCTTCTTGTAGTCTCCAACCTCTATTATTACGTTGAGTTTCTTATCACTCAATCGATTGATGTAAAGATTCGCAATGTGTTGTAATGCACCAAGGGCTTTTCCGTGTTTTCCTATCAATCTTCCAACATTCTCACTGTTGATTATTATCACAAATCCGTGGTGATTCGCTTTGACGGATATTTCATAACTTATCTCACCGTTGTAATACGAAAGAATATGTTCTATGAATTCCTTTACCTTTCTTTCAAAATAATTTTTCTTCAATGTCACCTTCAATTTAACTGGTCTAAAACCTATACCGAATATTCCTTTGAATCCCTTTTCAAGGATCTCATAAGAGTATTCATCGTCATTGACATCGTAACCTTTCAAAACGGAGTCAAGGGCATCTTCTACGTTCTTTCCTTCGGAGTAAAAGAGCTTCACAATAACAACACCTCCACTGTCTGCTGCTTTAAACATTTTCTATTTGGATAGTCCAAAGAATTCTTTCAAACTTATCCCTTTTATGTTGTATTTTTTATATACATAATAAGTTATCCCAAGCTGAATTATGCTACCAACGGTATAGTACAAAAAAAGACCCGTGGGAAACGTTATGAACAAGAATGGGAATATAACACCCATTATCACGGATTGCCTGGCTGATCTCATGTCGGTGCTTGATATCAAAGAAGTGTATGCTACAGCCGCTATATCAATTAAAACTAACAAGATATTTTGTTTGAAGCCACCAATGGACAGGTCTTGCCATATTAAAAATGGCGGGCTGAACGCAAAACCCTCGCTGTAATATCTTATAACGGTGAACAAGAGTATGAATATCGGGAATTGAATCAATATGGTTAGACATCCAGATGCCGGGTTTGCTCCTTCTTCCTTATAGAGTTTCATGAGTTCTTCCTGCTGTCGTCGAGGGTCTTTGTATTTTTTCCTTATCGCTTCAACCTTCGGTTGTATTTGTCTCATCTTGATCATGGATTTCGTTTGTAAATGATAGAGAGGATAGAGTATCAATCTCACAATTATTGTGAATATTATTATCGCCCATCCATAGTTTCCAGTAAGTCTATAGAAAAACCCAAGAAATTCAACCATTCCATAGAATATGGGATCATACCAAGATTTCGCTTTTGGGAGTGTAGAAAGAACGTTCCTCAACCAATCGTAGTAGTTGTTAATGATCGGTTTCATGAGCGTGAGTTTAACAGGTCCCATGTAATTGTGAGCCGAAAAATCTCCATTTGCTATATACAGAGGATAACCACTATCAAGACTTAACTTGCCTCTGGATTCAAAGACGGAAAAGAACATGGTTTTGCTTTTTGAATAATAAGAGAGAAAGATCCCTTCCCTGTATCTATCGTATTCAGGCGGTCCAACCCTTGGAAGTGATATTTTGAATCCATTCGATAAACCCTTGGTTAAAACCCTGTATGAGTAATAGGGACTGTTTTCAAATATGAATATCTTCTTTATTGTACCTCCGTTATATCGATACTCAAAGGAAATCTCAACATCTCCTTTGAAAACGCCATCGTTGTTCGTTGAGTTCTGAAGTTTGAAGTTAGAAACAAGCAATTCAGTACCCTCCGGTGATATCAAGTCGAATCCATCTTTGGCGTACTTATATATGTATGTTCTTTTACCAAACACCAGATAAACATCCTTCAATACTCCTTTTTCAAGATCAATATGATATTCTGCGAGTCTGGTTCGAACAACCATCTCCGTCGCCTGAGTGGTTACAGTTATTTCATTTTTTGTGAAAGCTATGAGAGATAGCAACACAACTGCTAAAAAAATGGCAACGAATCTTCTCATCTCTTTTTCCTCCTCAAGGAAAATTCTATAGGCACGGGATCGTATCCACCTGGATTGAATGGATTGCATCTTAAAATCCTTTTAATAGCTAACAAAAAGCCCTTCAAAGGGCCAAATCTTTGTAAAGCTGTTATAGCATAACTCGAACACGTAGGTGTGAACCTACATGTCGGTGGTTTCAAAGGAGAAATGTATTTTTGATAGAATCTTATGATTCCTACGAGAATTCTGGTGAAAAACTCACTTATTCCAAATTTCTGCCTTCTCAAGTAAATCGATGAAGTATCTTTCGAATTCATGAAATCTAATCTCCTTAAAGGTATCGGCGAGCTTCTTTCGTGGTATTATCAACAGGTCGTAACCACCATCGAAATACATTTTGTTTTTCCTGAAAATCTCTCTCACGAATCTTTTAAACCTATTCCTCAAAAAAGCCTTCCCAAAGTTCTTTTTTATGGTTGTAGCCACTCTACAGTATCCAAGATCGTTATCAATATAAACAAGAACCAAATAATCATTCGAAATCGATTTTCCAATAGAGCGAAGCCTCGAAAAATCTCTTTTCAATCTCAACCTATGTTTTCTTGGAAAAGACTCATCCTTTTTCATCTTCTATGATCACACAGTCAGTCTCTTTCTTCCCTTCCTTCTTCTATTTTTTAGTATTCTTAAGCCTCCTTTTGTACTCTTCCTCGCCAAAAAACCATGAGTTCTCTTTCGTTTTATCCTCGATGGTTGATATGTTCTTTTCATGAAATGAATACCTCCTTTTCGTATTTTCACTGTGAATTTTTCCTGATGATTATATCGTTATACTCATTAATCTGTCAACTTTACAGTTGCATAACCAGGAATTTTAGTGGAATTTTTGCAGAACCTAAACATAAAAATTTCTTTCCAAAGTCGAAGATATTTGATAATATCATAATCAGAACCCGCAGTTTCAAATTAAACATTCTTATATCCCTCATTCGGCAGGAGCGCGCTTAGAGATAAAGAAGGGGGAAAATTTGTGGACGAGTTCATTAGAATACTGGAATCAAAGATCCCTAGAAAAGTTTGGGAGTTGTGGTTTAGTACCTTGAAGCTTGATTCAATCGATCATGAAGCCAAAGAAGTCAAGCTGATAGTCAGCAACCTTTTTATAAAAGAATGGCTTGAAAGAAAATATGGAAAAATCATCCAAAAGAGCGTGAATCAGGTATTTGGAAAAGAATACAGTTATTCAATAAACTTTGAAACGATGAACTTAGATTCCCAAATCGAACGGAGCAATGAAAATCCGGAACCTCTGGTAAAGAAGAGACCTTTGATTCTATCGAACCTTAACAATGAGTACACCTTTGAAAATTTTGTTTACGGTGATGAGAATGAATTTGCTTACAATGTGGCACTAGAAGTGGCGAAAAGACCGGGAACATACAATCCCCTATTTTTAACAGGAGACGTTGGACTTGGCAAAACACATTTGATGCAAGCCATAGGACACTGTATAATAAACTCTATGCCTGAAGTCAGGGTTCTATACACCACCAGTGAAGCTTTTGCCAACGAGTTAATAAAAGCCTTCAAAGAAAACAACCCAACTTTGTTTAGAGAAAAATATCGAAGAAAAGTCGATGTACTGCTGATAGATGATATTCAATTCCTCATAGGAAAAAATGGTATACAGACCGAGCTTTTCCACACAATGAATGAACTGCTGGATCAACAGAAGCAGATCGTTATATGCAGTGATAGACCATTGGCGGAGCTGAAAAAGTTTCAGGATAGGTTGATATCAAGATTTCAAATGGGGCTGTTCGTCAAAATAAATCCTCCTGAACTTTCAACCAGAAAATTGATAGTCAGAAAATTTTCTGAGAGATATGGTGTCAACATAAGAGAAGAAGTGTTGAATTATATAGCTCAAAACATAGAGGGAAGTGTGAGAAGACTGAAAGGTGCCGTTATGAAATTATTAGCTCAACAAAAATTTTCTAAAAGTCCTGTGAATCTTTCTGAAGCTTCCCAACTTTTGAAGGAACTCATCGACCCACCTGTCTCTTTGCAACCAAATTTTAGAGATTCACTTTTACAGCTTCTTGCGAGTAATTTCAACGTATCCGTAGATGATCTCCTTTCCTCTTCAAGAAAAAAGAATATCTCGTTCGTGAGAATGATAGGCATGTACATTGCTGTTGAGTACTTTGGATACACTCCTCAAGAGGTTGGGAACTGGTTCAACAGAGGTAGAACTACAGTGATACACGGCATAAAGAAGCTTAAAAATTCCAGAATTGATGATAAAATTATTAGTAAGATGATTTTGATAAGGAACCATCTTTCGGGAAGATTCGGCAGTTCGGTGATTTAGTTTTGAAAGGAGTGTATTCCAATTGCAGTTCTATGAGGATGAGGAAAAATATGCCTCTTTCGATTGGCAGATATTCACCAGGCTTTTGAGATACGCTAAACCTTTTTGGAAATACCTCTTTTTGGCGTTTATGTTACTTTTGTTTATAACCGTTTTAGATTTACTTCCACCTTATGTTTCAAAGATCATCATAGATCAACACTTGGTTCTGAACAATAGAGAATACAACGGAAAGAAAATAATAACCTTCAAAGGAGAGTATTACCTCGTCGATCCATCGAAAGTGCACGGTGGATACGAAGTCTTGGAGAAAGATGGAAACATAATCTTGAAGAATCTTAACGGTGATACCGTTATTCTCAAAGAAAAACTCGACTCAAATATTTTGAAAAAGATAAGAAACAACGATAAGAACAAAATAGTGATTTTCTCACTCGCTCTGGTGGGTATATTGATCGTTTCTTTCTTTCTAAACTATTCTCAAGTTTTTCTTCTGAATTTAGCTGGTCAAAAGATAATACATAACATACGTGTTGAATTGTTTTCACATATTTTGAAATTGGATTTGAAGTTCTTCGAGTCCAACCCGGTTGGAAGACTGGTTACAAGGGTGAACAACGACACACAGAATCTCAATGAAATGTATACGAGCGTTATCGTGAGTGTAGTTAAAGATGTTTTCACTTTTGTGGGAATATGCGTTGCAATGTTTCTTTTAGACAGAAGACTCGCTTTGATATCATATGCCACTATTCCTTTCATAGTTATCTCCGTGGTTCTCTTTAGAATTTTTCAGAGGAAAATATACAGGGTAGTTAGAACAAGATTGGCGAGGATAAATGCCTACATTTCCGAAAGGATAAGTGGAATAAGGATAATACAGCTTTTCATGCAACAGAAAAGGACAAAAAAGGAGTTCGATGAGATAAACAAAAGTTATTACAATGCTTTGATAAAACGGGTTATAGTGTTTGGGTTGTTCAGACCTTTGATAGATCTCATATACTTCTTGGGATTGAGTTTTTTGATTTGGTATGGTGGCAGAGGTATCATCAGAGGTCAAATGGAATTCGGTATTCTCTATGCTTTCACGAGTTATCTTGGGATGCTTTTTGGACCCATCAGAGATTTTTCGGAAAAGTTCGATATAATGCAATCAGCGATGGCATCTGCGGAAAAGATCTTCAAGATATTGGATACAAAACCGAGCGTTAAAAACAAGCCGAAGATATATTCTTTCAAACCTCAAGGTGAGTTGAGATTTGAAAATGTCTGGTTCGCTTACAATGATGAAGAATGGGTATTGAAAGACATCAGCTTTGAAGTCAAAAAAGGTGAAAAGGTAGCGATAGTTGGTCCAACAGGTGCAGGTAAAACTTCAATAATCAAACTACTCACGAGGTTTTACGATCCTCAAAAGGGAAAAATACTCATCGATAACGTGAATATACAAGATATCCCTCTTGAAGAACTGAGAAGACATATAGGTGTTGTGTCTCAGGATGTTTTTCTTTTCTCTGGGACGGTGAAGGAAAACATAAAACTCAATGAGAACATACCCGATGAAGTAATTTACGAAGCGGCACGGAGAGCATGGGTTGCTGATTTCATAAAGAGGCTTCCACGGGGTTTTGAAGAACCAGTCATGGAGAGAGGAGCAATCCTGTCAGCGGGTCAAAGGCAATTGATAGCGCTTGCAAGGGTAATGGTGTTTGATCCGAAAATAGTTGTCCTCGACGAAGCAACAGCAAACATAGACAGCGAAACTGAAAATCTCATACTCAAAGCAATGGAGAGAATCATGGAGGGCAGGACGACTATAGTGATAGCACACAGATTATCAACTATAAAAAATGCCGATAAAATAATTGTTATAATCAATGGAAAGGTTGTGGAGATCGGGACCCATGAGGAATTACTCATGAAAAATGGTGTTTATAAAGAACTGTACACAATTCAATTCCAGTTAACTTAAATAGATCCATATGGATACCTATATGTCTTGTTCAAAGTCAGTGAGCAGGGAATTGATGCTCAGATAAGGTTTCATTAGATGAATGGTGGTGATTGATTTGGAACTATACGCAGGGTTTGGTGGTAATGTTGGAGACGTAGTTGATAGATTCGCAAAGGCAATAGATTTTCTGGAAGATTTTGGAATAAAGATGGTGAAAAAATCAAACCTTTATAGATCTAAACCTTATGGTTTTGAAAATCAAAACGACTTTGTGAATTGTGTTATTTTGTTTGAAACGGACTTCGTGCCAGAAATAATACTCGGACTTTTCAAGAGAGCAGAGAGAATACTCGGGAGAACTGAGCGATTCAAATGGGGACCACGCGAAATAGACATCGATATACTGTTTTACGACTCTTTGATTTATAAAAAACCAGAACTCACGATTCCTCATAAAGATCTTCAGAACAGAGATTTTGTTTTAAGACCGATGTTCGAAATTGCTCCGGACTTTGTACATCCAGTTTTCAAAAGAACAATAAGGGATCTATACTCAGATCTGAAAGATGATAGTTGTGAAATAATTTTCGATGAAAGATGGCAACAGATATAATTTTAGGTAGGAAATCAGCATGTTATAATCGAACCGTATATTAGAGGTTTATAAAAAGAAGGAGGGATATTAAATGAAGGCGAAACTCATAGCATTTGCTATCCTCATGTTATCTGTAGCACTTACCTTTGCCCAGTTACCCTTGAAAGATGTACCAGTCAATCACTGGGCATATGATGCCGTAAAAACCTTAGTTGAGGCGGGGGTTCTCAGTGGTATGCCAGATGGCACATTTCAAGGTAATCAACCCCTGACAAGATATCAAGCTGCTTTGGCACTCAAGAGATTAATCGATTATCTTTCGAAGAGTTTACCTTACGCTTCTTCCGATGATGTTGGCAAAGTTATGAACGAAGTAGAGGCATTGAAAACCGTTGTTTCAAGATCAACGGATATGTATCAACAACTTCAAAATCAAGTTCAAACTTTACAAGATGAATTCAGTAATCTTAAGATCTCGGGAGGTTCGGATCAAAAATTAGCTGAGTTAGAACAGAGACTGAACAAATTGGAATTGGGATTGGGAAGGATTGAAACAGTTCAGTCTCAATTAGATGAACAGGTTAAAACCATTGCAGCTGAAACGGCCTCGACATCTGGTAGGGCAAAGAGTGCTGAGAGTACTGCAAAGAGTGTAGAAGCGAGCGTAGAAAATCTCACTAAAAGACTTGCTGTGGTTGAAAGTAAGACAGATAAAATCAGGGAGTTAGTTGGAAACACTGATGTATCACAGCTCTCAGCTTTGTTGAATGAGCTCGATGCAAAGGTTCAAAGCATGTCTTCCTCTATGGAAAGCGTTCAGAAAATAAATGACACTTTAAAAACATACGAAACTGCCCTTTCGAATCTTTCACTGAAAGCCGCAAAGAATAGCCAGGATATAATAAATCTTGATAAGAAAGTTAAGAGTGTAGAGGAACAACTGCCGAAAATCTCAGAAGATCTCAACAAGTCACTTGAACAAATCGGAGTACTTTCTGGTTCCGTTTCCAATTTGGAAGTCAAGGTTTCCAATATCGAAAGGAAGTTAGCTCAAACACCTTGGGTTGCTTACACAGACGAAAGAGTCGACGAGGTTTCAAAGAGCCTCGATAGGAAAATCAACACGGCTACCATACTTGGAGTTGCCGGTATGGTTCTTGGAGCAGCAGGACTCGGTCTTGGAATATATCTATTCTTGAGCTCAAGTGGAACAAGTCAATAATGAGCGACAAAAAATTTATATGATTTTAAACAAATAAGCCCCCTCTTGGGGCTTATTGATTTTGTTAACTAAAGATATTGAAATTTATCAAAAATCTTATTATTCTTTAAATAGGGAACACTTTCCTAATACTTTGATTTTGTTAGCTAAGAGTATTGATATAAAAAGCTTATTGCTTGTTAGAATAAGATTCCTCGTCACTATCGTTCCTCGGAATGACAAAAAACAAGAAAAATGTCATCGGAACGACAAAAACAAGAAAAGCATTATTGGAATGACAAAAACAAAAAATGTCATCCCGAACTCTTTCCCTTTGTCATCCTGAGCGTAAGCAAAGGATCTTTTGTCGCTAACGCTCCATCGGAATGACAACAAGAAAAGTACATCCCCGAACTCTTTCCTTATTACCATCCCGAGCGAATATGACGTATTTGTCATCCCAAACGAATGTGATGCATTTGTCATCCCGAACGTATGTGAGGGATCTTTTATCCTCAATTGCTACTACTATTGCTACTACTTCTTAGCCTTTTCAAAGACTTCAATAATATTCATCTGCTATTTCCGATTTATCGTATATCATTATCACTACTAGCTAACACTATCGGCTTATTCGTTTGAATAGCTATATTTTTTGAATTTGTAATTCAGGTGAATTTTCAAAGAATCACATTATTCTCTTAAGAAAGCTCAAAAGATAGAACCCAAATAACAATAAAACTATAGTTGGTCCTGGAGGCAAGTCAAACAAATACGAAAATATTATTCCAATAACAGTGGCTGTGATGTTTATGATCAATGAATAGAAGATCATATGATCGAACTTTCTGGCATAAATCTTCGATATGGTTCCAGGTATCACCAAAAATGCGCCGACCAAGATAACCCCCGATATTTTCACAGCACTTACCACTGTAAGGGCCAAACCGATGAGTAACGTGGTCCTTATAAAAGTAATAGGTACCTTAAAAAATCTCGCTGTTTTCTCATCAGCCAAGAAATACAGGATCTCTTTTCTCATGAAGATGTAGAGTAAAATCGAAATGGAAGTTATTAAAAGTAGATAATACACATCTTCTAAGGATATCAGAAGTATATTACCAAAGAGATAGCTCATAATATCCGGTGTGTAGCCTTTTATAAAGGAAACCACAACCATTCCAAATGCCATGAAAACTGGGAGCAATATTCCAACGGCAGTATTTTCACTCGCTTCCCTTTGGCTGAGAAAACTTATCAAGAGTCCAAAAATTATCGCTGTTAGTATTGCAATGGGCTTGTAATCTAAATTCAAGAGGAAAGCAATTGCAAGGCCTGCAAAAACAGCATGTGCGGTTCCATCGCCTATAAACTCCATTCTCTTTAAAACCACAATAGGAGAATATATTGAGGTCGAAACAGCAAGCAACAATCCCGCGATAAATGCGTTCACAAGAAAATCATACGAGAAGAACTCCCTGATCAAACCTATCAACTTTTATGCTCCCTTTCATAGTGTTTTTGACCTCTTATCCATATATCGAAATCCTCTGAAAACACTTCCTGAAGATTTTCAAGAGAAATTCTCTCTCGAGGAGCCTGACAGTGCAAAGTTTTATTGAGGCACATTATTTTCTCACACTTTTGAAATATCATACCTATATCGTGGCTTATTAAGATCACCGTTAGATTTTTATCGTTTCTCAAGGTGTCTATCAATTCGTAGAATCGTGCTTTACCCATCTGATCGACACCCGCCTCGGGCTCATCCAAAATCAATATATCGGGATTATAAAGTAAAGCCCTTGCGAGCATTAACCTTTGCAACTCACCACCAGAAAGCTTTGTTATCGGTCTATCTTTCAATTTTATTATTCCAACCATTTCGAGATTTCTTTCTATTTCTTTCCAATCTTCTTTCGTGAAGAACCTGAACAAACCTCTTTTCTCATACAATCCCATACTGGCAAATTCCCTAACTAAAATGGGAATATCCCTGTTTATATCCTTCATTTGGGGAACGTAGCCTATCTTCCCTCGAACGATTACCTTTCCGGAATAATCTTTGATATCTCCAACTATTATTTTAGCAAGGGTGGTTTTTCCTGCACCATTGGGACCTATTATCCCAACAAAATCCCCGCAGAAGATTTCGAAGTTTATGTTTTTCAATATCTCAACATCGTTCTTGGAATAATTAACGTTCATTACCTCCACAATCTTTTCTTTCATTTTCTCAGAACCTTGAGGATGCCTTCAAAATTTTTCTCGAAAAGCTCTATTATGTTTTGTTCATCACATCCGAGTGGATCGAGAACTTCAAATGGAACACCTGTTTGTTTGGATATTAACTTTATTGGTTCAAGATTTTGTTGTTTTTCACCGAATATCGCTACAATATCATTTTTTTCAACGGATTTTATTATTTTCATCAATCTTCTTATAGTTGGTTCATCACCATGGCCCTCAGATACACTCACGACCTTTATTCCATATTCTTTGAAAAAGTAATAGAAACTTGGATGGTAAACCAAGACACTCTTGTTGGAATATTTTAAAAGGATATCGGAATACTTATCTTCGAGTTTCTCGAGCTCAGTTATGAGAAATTCAGAATTCCTTCTGAAATATTCACGATCATTCTCATCGAATTGACACAGTTCCTCTGTTATTCCAGGTACTATGTATTTCGTGAGAAGTTCGATACTCAACCACACATGAGGGTTAATGGGCTTTTTCTTACCGTTAAGTTTCTCTAAAACCTTCATAGGTATCAGATCACTCACTTGAAAAACATCAACTTTGGATTTCATATTCTTCAATTTCTCAACCAAGAATTCTTCGAGATTCAAACCATTCATAATGACAAGATCTGCGGAAGAAAGCATCTTTATATCGCTCACCTTTGGAGAAAAAGTATGTGGATTCACACCTGGTTTTATCAAAGTATGAACGACTGCTCTATCACCAACTATATCTTCAATTATCAAAGCATATGGTTTTATAGTAACCACTATGTTCAAAGTAAAAACCAACGAAGCAAACAAAGTCATCATAAATCCGAAAATAATAAACTTTTTCATCGACTACATTTCCCCCTCAAGCATTTTGATAGAAAGTACTCAACACCCTGTTGTAGACTTCCTTTATTGGAATGTTATTTTCAAGAGATATTTTTTTGCAATCTTCGTATTCTGGTGCAATATTGATAATCTTATCTCCACTTTTGGCTATCTTCACTCTGACTTTTCCCCATTCCGTATCCACCATTTCTACATTCCTTTTTAGAGAATACCTTTGAACCTTTTTTAAAATTCTCACTCCGAGGGTAGTTGTCTCCTTGAGAAGGATATTCACAATTTTTTCGGTTTTTTCATCAGAACAGAGTACAGTTAACACAGATCCCGGTCGATTCTTTTTCATATGAACCGGAGTCAAGAAAACATCCAAAGCACCTGCTTTAAAAATTTTTTCCATGATGGTATCGTAAAACTCTGGATTCATATCATCTATGTTTGTTTCTATCACATTGACAAAATCGGAATTCAAATTCGATTCAATGAACTGCCCAAGATTGATTCTCAAGAGATTCGGAATCTCAAGATCACGTGTGCCGGCACCATACGCAGTCTTGGTTATCAACATGTAAGGCCTCGGGCCAAAATCCTCAGAGAGTGTTGTGATGATGGCAGCACCGGTCGGTGTTGTGAGCTCTGCCTCTATCCCTATTGAATAAACAGGAACCCCTTCTAAAAGTTCCATGGTGGCAGGTGCTGGGACCGGTATCTTTCCATGAGCGCTTTTTACAAACCCTCGTCCAACATGAACAGGAGAAGCTTTTATTCTTTCTATTCCGAGAAGTTCCATCCCTATCACGGAACCGACGATATCAACGATTGCATCTACTGCACCAACCTCATGAAAATGAACTTCTTCTATTCCCACACCATGCATTTTTGCTTCTGCTTTTGCAAGCCTTAAGAATATTTCTTTTGACTTGATTTTTATTTCGTTTGATAAATCACTTTTATCTATTATTTCATATATATCACTCAGACTTCTGTGATGGTGATGATGGTGGTGATGATGCTCATGATTATGATGCTCATGATGATGTTCTTTCAACTGGACATTCACATATGTCCCTGATATCCCATTTTTCAACACTTTCTTTGAAATTATTTCATATTCATCATCGAGTTTCAATTTCGAAAGCTCTTTTTTCAACTCTTCAATTGATAATCCTGCATCTATAAGTGCACCAAGAATCATGTTCCCACTTATACCAGAAAAGATATCGAAATACGCGTCCATATTCTACCCCTCCTTGAATATATCGATTCTGTTAACTAAAAGTGTTGGAATTTATCAAAAACCTCATTATTCTCTAAATAGGGAACACCTCCCTAACACTTTGATTCTGTTAGCTAAGAGTATTGATATAAAAAACTATTGCTTGTTAGGATAAGATTCCTCGTCACTATCGTTCCTCGGAATGACAAAAACAAGAGAAATATCCTCGGAATGACAAAAACAAAAAATGTCATCCCGAACTCCTTCCCTT
>Ga0209834_10001373_pt1 | contig 13742 bp, 10 predicted proteins | sample Mar14236cmmetaG_FD_184134 | JGI IMG/M metagenome (GOLD analysis project Ga0209834, IMG submission 184134) | Marine hydrothermal vent microbial communities from Guaymas Basin, Gulf of California to study Microbial Dark Matter (Phase II) - Marker... ...
CGGCGACGGTATAACGTCGCTTCCCCCAACGCCGTCCCACCACAGCGGCCAGCGCGTCCCCCCAGGTCATCGGCATCAGGCTCGCCACCAGCAGGGCCGGCCGGCCCCACAGCAGCCAGATCAGCGCCGCGAACGAGATGGGGAAGTAGATGGTGCCCAACTGTCCCTTTTCCCCCGTCTCCATGGCCTTGAACGTGCCTTTCCAGTAGGAGAGAGCGTTGATGGCGACGAACGCCAGCGGCGGGATGATGGCAAAGGTGCGGCTCTCGAACATGAGCACCGCGCCGTAGGCCCACATGCCGACGGCAATGTGGATGAACTTGCGCGTGAACTCGACCGAGTAGCCGCGCCACTTGCGCAGTCCCTCGGCGACACCGATCATGGCGAAGACGTAGATGAAGGCGGTGAGGAGGGCGATGGTGTCTTGGGTCATAATTGAATCACCTCTGAAATGAAGAGCGCCTCGCAGTGAGGTAACCATTTATCTTTGGACAATCAAGATAGGAGAAGCCCAGGTAAGATCATCTTTGTTGTGCCCCGCCAACTCTTGCCGGGCATCCAGTAGCGCGAGTTCAGGGCTGCCGTGCCGGAGTATGGAACGATAGAACGCCATCGCCATTTTTTGGGCGCTCATTGCGGACACCGGCCACCTGTAGCCCAAAACAGAAGGCACTCCTGACTGGATGATTCCGTCTGCAATACCCAGGTAGTCGTCGTCCAGCAGATCAACCAGGCCACCAGCGCGAGTGCCCTCGCAGCACGTCAGGTGGAACAAACGAGTGTTAGAATCTTGCAATAGGAATCTTAACTGATTCCCGTTCATCGGTTTCATAATCCTCGACCGGTTGTTCCCTTCCCAGAAGAACAGGCTACTCTGTTCTGGGGAACCTTCACGAAAGCCTCCGTGGCCAATATAATGCACAATGTGGTGCTCACACCCACGGAGCATTTCTTGCACTGCGCTGTACGTAGCCGCTTCTGTTTTGATGTAAGTCAACTCTAGCCAACTCTCCGGCGACAGTAAATTCGCCAACTGTTCTCCAATTTTGTCAATCAGGTCAGTGAGTGGGTTTGTGTTGGATGCGAGTAGCAAAATGCGCAGTTTCTCTCCAGAACTAACTAGACGGCGGATCATCTCAGGAGAGACAGATTCGCGTCGCGTCACCACTCCTCGAATTTGGCGAGTCAATGGGTGGAGCAACGTAAGGTAATCGCTAGACTCTCTGGAGAACAGGAACTCTAGCGGCAACCCCGCCAGATCCCGAGTGGATTCAAGCACGAGGTGCAAATATTGTTTCTTTGTGACTCGCCCCAGTGCGCGATGATACCCGCTGAGTACCGGAGGGTGTTGCTCAAACAGCAGGCGGTATAGTTCCTGCCCCGCTTCTTTGATCCGAAAGCGGTAACCTGTTGTGTCCTTCATTCGTTCGCTTCCCAGGCGCATAAAACGCGCGCGATCAAGGTTGAGTGGATTGGTGGAGATGTAGGTGAAACGGATGTCTCCCCGTCCTTGCACGCGAAGTTGCTGTCCTGGTTCCAGCGAAATGGAGACCTCGCATTCTTGGCTGGGTTCGAAGGTAGGTAGTTGCTGTTTCAGTGATGCGCGTCTTACGTATTCTGATAACTGTTTCATCTCGGTCTTTTGTAAAAAGCCGAAGGCAGGTGCATCTTGCTCCTCTTTAGGTTCAAGGGCTTCTCGCACCATTTCTACGTTCGCATAGCCGGTCAGGATAATCGTAGCGACGGAAGGGTGCTTCTTTCTAATTTCATGCATGAGGGTGAGACCCTCTTGGTTATCCTCGTCAGATTCGTCCAGACGCACATCCAGAACTGCTACGTTAAAACGCTTGGCGTTCAATTCGTTCAGGGCCTCAACCCTACTGGCTACCGAATGCACCTCGTAGCCCTCTCCGGTCAGGAGTCCCGATAGGGTCTTGCGCCAGTCCTCTAAATCATCTACGATAAGAACCTGAGTAGGTTTGGTCATAATTTCTCCATAGGTGTGTCTGCGGTTTTGACAGCGGGTAATGTGACCTTCCCTTTGGGAGTTATCCGATCTTGCCCCATTTCTCCTGTATGTAGCGTGTTGCTGCCTTTACGTCCAGGCTGCGAGTCGAATTGCCCGTGCGCACCCAAAACTTGTGAACATCACCTATAGCCAGGAATACCGGCGTTGGGCTTTTGTCAATTGAAACGACGCAGACGTGTTTACCATCCACGAGTTCAAAGCGTGGGTGAATATACGGCATATATTCTATACCCAGACGGGCCTTTACAATATCTGTTAATGCCAGTTGGAAGCCATCAAGATTAGACTTGCGGAGGGTTTTCAGGTCTTGTTCAATACCTACAATCGCACCGTCGTCAGCGACACCAATGAGCAAAATTCCGCCTTCGTTGTTCAACATTCCGGCGATTGCTTTGGCAATTACCTCCTGTAAACTCTTGTTAATCCTGCTCTTCTTAAAGTCCCAGCGCATACTGGACTTGAACTCCGCGCGGTCATTTTCACCTTGAGCGATCAAATCAAATACCGAGCGTTCAAATGCGCGCTTCACGTATTCCGGCAGTTGTCCCACTTCGGATTTTTCCAGGAAGCCAAACGCTGGCGAAACCCCCTCGCGATCAGGCTGAAGGGCCTCCCGTACCATCTTGACGTTTGCGTAGCCGGTCAAGATAATGATGGCAACGGTAGGATCCTTCTCCCTGATGTCGTGCATGAGCAGAAGACCGTCCTGGTTGTCCTCGTCGGTCTCGTCCAGCCGCACATCTAGGACTGCGACGTGAAAACGCTCGGCATCCACTAGTTGCAGGGCTTCAACCCTGCTGGACGCCGAGCGCACGTCGTAGCCCTCGTCTGACAAAAGGCCCGACAGCGTTGCACGCACGTCGGGCAAGTCATCTACTACGAGAATGCGATTCTTACACACGAAACCCCCACCGATTGCCTTTTGTCCTACTGTGCCAACGCTTCCCGCACAACCCGGATCAATTTTTCAGTCTCAGTTTTCGGAATATAGTTCGCCACAAGTCTCCGGCCTTGCGCATCTGGTTCCATTGCCTGTCTCATTGTATCTGGCGTACCGTAGCCTGTGATAATCACAACTTGAGTGGTCGGCCAGTGCTGTTTAATCTCGGCCGCCAAATCCAGCCCCTCGGTGTTATCTTCGTCTGACTCATCCAGGCGCATGTCCAGTAATGCCAGGTCGAAATGGTCGGCTTCAAGCAATGCCACTGCTGCGTTCGACGAATCGGCGACCTGAACATCATACCCTTCGTCAACCAGCAGGCCACCGAGCGTCGTGCGCCAATCGGGCAGGTCATCTACCACCAGAATTTTCCGCCGTTTATTTGTCATCTTTTTCAACTCCTTCATGTTCGTCACCGGGCCTATCCGGCCGCGGCAACAGCAGGGATGACCTCCTCGACGCGCTCAAACAGGTCCCGGCGGCCAAAAGACTTGGGAAAGTAACGCATGGCTCCCAACCGGTAGGCAGCAAGCGCCTCCTGCGTTGTGGGTTGCACGGTGGTGACGACTACCCGCTTATCGGAGTATCTCCTGGCGATGACTTTGAGCGCGTCCAGGCGGCGGGAACTTGCGATTACCAGGTCAAACTGGTCCGCTTCAAGTTCAGTGAGTGCTGTCTCGGTGTCAGGCGCAGTGATGACTTCGAACTTGCTGAGGTCATTCCTGGCGAAATCAATCCAACGAGGTTCGTCGTCAATGATCAGAATGCGGGTCTTCATAGCAGCACCTCCTTTTTTCCCGCTCCCGGCGTTGGGATCTGAACCAGCATTGTCGTTCCAGTGGGGTCGCTGTGCTCTATTGTAACACTACCTCCAATACTTTGCAACATCAATTGACTGAGCCAGAGGCCCAATCCTGCCCCTCCGCCTGGAGCCTTCGATGGAACTGGTTTGACGAAGAGGCGCCGTTGGATTCGAGGCGGGATGCCTGGTCCTGTATCTTGGACTCGCACATTGATTGTGTCGCCAGTCAAACGGCTGGCGACGGTCAACCAGCCGCTCTTTTTCATCACACGACAAGCGTTGTCAACCAGGTTACGGAAGACCTCGGTGATCTGACCAATGGGTGCACGGATCAGCGGGATGGAATCATCCAGATCCGGCATTATATTGATTCCCGGCCACTGCTCGCTCGTCGTGCTCAACACCTCATCCAACACGGCGTTGACATCCACATCCTGAACCTCGATTTCGCGCAACGGTTCCTGAATGCGTGCGATGATGTCCGAGGTAAGACGGGCATTACGCTCAATGATGTCGAGGATATCCACGATTGTTTCGTTTGTCAAGTCAACGCGCTTCCGCAAGCGCGTCACGTTGGGGACGATGATATTAAAGGTGTTGTTGATACGATGCCGCAAGGCTGCCATCGCAGTGCCTAGCGTCGCTAACTGTTTGGCGGCAACGACTTCATCCTGCAATTCGCGTGTTTCCTCATACAGCCGGGCGTTGTCCAGTGCAATAGCAGCCATCTTGGCCATCGCTTGTAGGATCCCCAAGTCATCTCCGCTGTAGACGTATTCCCGCGTTGGGTGGTAGGTGGCGATTACCCCCAGTACCTTTTCTCCTACTATCATCGGCACGCCAAGCCACGATGGCAAAGCCGCACCAACATACTCTTCGTGGCCTGGCCGGGCGTACCACTTTTCTGCTTCCACTTTTGTCGCATGGAAGAGTGACTTTCTGGTGCGGATAATCTCCTCCGTCTTGCCTTTCCCGGCTCGACGTGGTTGCCAGCCTTCCTCCGTCTCGACATCTACGGGCTTGCCGTCCACAAATGCCAGACCAAACCGGACAGTATCTGGTACCTCGTCGTATAATGCGATGTACATATTGTCTGTGTCCATCAGTTTGCTGGCTTGGTTGTGGATTAACCTTAAAACTTGATCCTCGCGACGGATGCCAAAAGTGACCTCCTGACCGAACTCGACAAGGGCCTCAAGCCTCCGATTGACATTATAGAACATGTGGGCATTGTCCAGGGCAACTGCTGCCTGGTTAGCCATCGCCTGCAGAATCTCAAGATCGTCGCTGCTGTAGACGTAATCCCGTATCGGGTTGTAAGTCGCGACCACACCCAGCACCTTCTCTCCCACCATCATCGGCACACCGAGCCAGGAGGCAAACGGCTCGCCGATGTACTCCTCGTGTCCTGGCTGGGCGTACCATTTTTCCGCCTCCGCCTTTGTCGCGTGGAAGAGCGGCTCTCCGGTATGAACGATCTCCTCCGTCTTGCCTTTCCCCGCCCGGCGTGGCTGCCATCCTTTCTCCATCTCCACGTTTATGCGCCTGCCGTCCACAAATGCCAAACCGAACCGAACGGTGTCCGTCGCTTCATCATACAATGCGATGTACATATTATCCGTATCCATCAACCTACCGGCCTGCTGGTAGATTAACTCCAAAATTTCTTGCTCATGTAGATGACTACCTGCGGTAAGTGTACGGCCAATATCACTCAGTGCCATTTCACGCTCGTGCATTTCAGCATTGTGTAAAGCAATGGCAGCCATCGAAGTGATGGACATCAAGAACTCTTGATCGTCACCGGTAAAGTCAGAGTCGTCAACAGGATTGACTACCTGAATCACACCAGTGGCTCTTTGCCCGCGAAGAATAGGAACAGCCAGCACACGCTTTGTTGCGTAACCTGTTTCCCTATCGAATTTGGGATTCCAGTGTGGACATTGGTAAACATCATTCCAGAGTTCAGAGAGCTCGGTCGCAGCCACGTTGCCTACAATGCTATTCTGCTCAAGAGGGACAGACGCCCCCGCTTCCTTCTGATACCAATCGCTCAGATTGCCCTGTTGATCCACTGAGAATCTCAGGTCTGCACAGTGATGGGCGTGATCTACGGACCAAAAAGAACCTTGATCGACATTGAACAAATCGAGCGTCTTTTGCATTAACAGTCTGAGAATCTCGTGAACATCACGCTTTTCCATAAGAAGTTTTCCGACTTCATTTAGGGTCTGGCGCTGTTCGAACAGTCGAGCATTGCGCACGGCCACGGCAGCCTGCCCCGCCAAGGCATCCAGCAACATCCGATCATGCTCGTCGAAACCGCTCAACCCATCCATATCGGCCGAGATCACCCCAATGGCCCTGTCTTCCAGGATTATAGGCGCCAGCACCATTGAGCGTTCAACGAGCTCTGACGACAAACCAGATGCGAATCGAGGGTGCTTGAACGCATCCGGGACGAGTTCTGATTGTTTGGTTTGGGCTACCCATCCGGCCAGTCCTTCCCCTGGAGCAAAGCGCTCTCGCGCGATGCCTGCTGACGAGGTAGCCTTCAACACCAAATCACCAGTCTTGTCCGCCAGGAACACACTGACGTGTTTACAATCCAGCACCCTTTCTGCGGCTTGCATGATGCGCTTGAAAAGATCGGCGGGGCGTAACTCTGAACTGATCAGGAGGCTCACTTCATTCATAACCGCCAGATCCCGAATTCGACGCTGCGTGACGGCTACCTGAGCGGCAAAACTCTCAATCAGCGATTTCTCGGAAGCGCTGAAATCTCTTACCTCGTGGGTATAGACGTCAAGCACACCTACGATCTTGTTTTTCACTCGCAATGGTACTACTATAGCCGATTTCAGTCCCATGTCAGCGGCTTCGGGCTTGTACTGCCAGCGGTCGTCGGAGGCAATCTCTGTCACGGCAATCGTTTGGCCGGTCGCAAATACGTCTGACGCAACGCTGGGTTCATCCAGGCGCAAGGACGCTTCGCGGACATAGTCATCCTCTAACCCCTCCGCTGCGGCAACCGAGAGGGTCTTCCCCTCTTTGTCGGCAAGCCAGATGCAGGCCGGCAGTCCCAGGGTCAGGCTGATGGCTTCTACCACTGGTTGGAAGAATTGCTTCCTTTCAAGTTCTTGCGAGGCGATCATAGGTCACTCTCCTTGCCATCTCCATACACGCAGATTCAGTTGTGGGGCTGGTATCGCCAGGCATCCAATGCCTCTCTGTATTCTGCTTCCGCAAATGCCAATCCCTTCTCCCGCAGCATCTTGGCAGTGAGAAGGTGCGGCAATCCCCACTTCTTTTCCAGGCATACAATTTGCGGGCCAGAAAGCGTATGCCCGTTGTTCTCATTCAAAAACAAATCGAGTTGGCGACGCCCGCGCTTGACGGTTTTTGCAAAGCGCTGTGACTCGGCGGAGAAGTAGAATACTAACCGCTGCTTGTCCTCCGGCAGAGCCCGCACGGTGCTGTGAACCGCCTGAGAAATGCAATCTATGAGCGTGGGAAGAAATTCCTGCGACTGAATACCCAAAATGACTTGACGTGTCACTATTCCTCGAACTAGCAGCTTGACTATACGTTCGCGCCCATTTTTACCAGGAGGTGGAGCGCCATCCGCGACCAGAACATATAGTGCTTTTAGATAATCTGCTATCACACGCTCGCTATCTGTGATCAACGGTTCTGGCAGGTCAGGCGCGTGGACAAAACTGTGTATGGCATCTACAATTGGCCGGTAACTATCTATATCGAACACCGACTGAGCGCCTTGCAAAATCATCGCCACCCGCTCGGTGCCAATGACGGTTTCAGCAAACGGTTCTGCCATTGGGCGCATAGACCTGTTCTGTGAATCCTGTTCGCGGCAGATGAACAGGGAATTGGAGAACTCTACAAAGCGTCCACACTTGCAGCCCGGCCTACAATCCGGCCCGCAGGCTCTCTTAGGCCCTCTATCGTAAAATAGTTCTGTGTTCGGGCCGGCCTTGCGGGGTGTCTCCATCCCATCAATACCACCGCCTTGCACCCAATAATTGTCGCCTACCAACCCGACGATCCGGTTCTCAGGCACTCCCACATCAATCCAGGCATAGCGCGTGACTTGGTCATCTGGCAGGTAATCGCCTAATACCTTTCCGCCTTTGAAGTACGAGACCCAGATGCGGCTCTTATCTATCCCCAGGACCGAGGTTGCCAGTGCCCACATCCGCCGCACAGTGTCCGCCTTGCCGTTCGGCCCGAACACGAATGCCCCGGGCATTTCAAACAGACTGAGATGAGTGCCATCGCTTCCCACCTTGTCGAGATCAAAGTGCCGGAAGCACTCTTGCACGAGAACAAACTGATCGCCAGGTCTTTCCTCTGCGTGGGCCAGGGAAGTCTCCACCTGAACCAGACCGGCGCTCATGACATACGACATAGGGATCGAGGGATGCAGCATAGGAGCACGGGGAAGCGGGTGAAAGCCGAGCCCTTTGTAGTAGCCTACAAACTGTTGCCGAATCTCACTTGCATTCATTCTTAGGCCATTCCAGTCAATGTTTCGTATGTGACAGAGTATAGCACGTTGGGCGCATCCGGGCAAATTGCCAAACTTTGGTCCTACGTTGGCTTCAGCGGCACGGTGATGGAATTCCCTACTCGGTCGGTTTGAGGACAGCGATAGCAGTCCCCACTATTGTCACTACTTCTCCGTCACCCTCACGAAACTTGTGGGGTTTATGTTCAGGATTTGAGCTCTCCGGCTGAAGGATAATAGTATTATCTCGCTTGATATAACGTTTCAGGATTGCTTCTTTGTCCACATCGGTAATTGATGCTGCAACAATGTCATGTGAGCGAGCAGTTGGAGGCAGGTCTCTTTGTTGGCTTAGAAGAACATAATCGCCGTCATCGATTCCAGATTGATCCATACTGTCGCCTATGACACAACTTAGGTAGTAATTGTACTGTTGTAGATTTAATCTAACGATAGAGCCTTCGCTACTATGGAAACGCTTGAAACAATACCTCGCATCATCAATAATCACTTGATTCCCAGCAACTATTACATATTGCGTGATGTCGTCAGTGCTGATTGTGGCCTGTCCAGCTGGGATGGGGCCAATCACTGGAAGAAAGTGTAAGGAATCCCCAGAAGAAATCCAAGGGGCTTGAAAGATCCAATTGGTCACTGTGTGCCGCTCGGCAACAACCTGAGCGATTCGTTCTAGTCGTTTCTTTACCTGTTGTACCATCTCGTCATACTTGTTTGCCTGCTTCATGTTCCCGACAGCCAACGCCTTATGATACAGTTTCACTAAATGTTCACAGCTGGTGCTATACGCTGCTCGCGCCATCCTCATATCTCCGACCTTGTAGTGTATCAAGGCATGAATGAGGTGGGTCATGGCTTCATTATGTTTATTTCCCGAGAGGCGGAAGCGTTCCATAGCTTGCTCTGCTGCCTTGTCTCCCTCACTCTGCTGCTTGAGCAAACCATGAATATATGCTCTATAGGCTTGGGCAAGGGCAAAGTCACGGACGCTAGCCAAGTTGTTGCTCAAAGTCAAGGCTTGCAGACAGTGTTCCATTGCTTCGTTAATCTTGCCACCATTTAGTGACAACTCTATTCGTTCAAGCACGGCCGATACCGGCGATTCGGGCTTTTCTCTCAATTGCGGCAAGGGATTGTCAATGCTAGGCATACTCATTTCACCTCCCCACTGTCAGGGTAATGTGGTCATTCACTGCCTGTTTCACCGCTCGGCAAAGCATAATCCCGTCTGACCATGTGCTGCAAATAATCCAACGTGCGGAGTGCCTCGAAGGAGATGAGGGTGCCCCCGGGGCGAGTCCACGCCTGGCGTAGTGCTTCTATGAACCGCAAAGCGATGAACTCGGCAGAGAGTGTCACGTCACGTTCGACCATTTCCTGGAACTCGCGGCTGAGCGCCAGAATGATCTCCATCTGGGCGTACGCGCGGGCCAGACCCTGTTGCCGGATCGCCTCTGCCTCGCCGGTGGCTCTCTCGATTCGCACTCGACTCTTCCAGTCCGCTTGCCAACTGGCTACCCGTTCCTTCTCCACTCCTTCCAGCGTGGGAGCCCAAGCGCCCATTCGTACTTCTAGTACCTGCGCTCCAAAGTTACGGGAGGAGGCATCCAACGCGTCCTTGAATTCCTTAGCGATTTTGCGACGCGGATTTTTACCTGGCTCATACGGCTCCAGCAGTTCGTCGAGCCGGTAATTGGCGATCATGGCCCGCATCGTGCTGCCTACGTTGCCCATCACCCGCTCGGGCCAGTGGTTTTCCCGTTCCATACCAAACTCGGGGATAACCAGTCGGGAGTGACACTTGCTTGCCTGATTCCATGCCCATTTGTAGACCGGATGAAGAGTACCAGGGGGAGGAGGGAACTGACGACGGTTGGGCGGGCGCACCAGTTGAAAGCGCACCTGCACCTCGGTTTTCACGGGGATACCATCCCTCGTCATTGCTTCTACCTTCTCGCTTCGCTCCTGCGGACGCAGATCCAGTGCCTCGCGGATGCGCTCGAAACGCCGCAGGAAGACCGCCCCCGGCCCGGCGACGCGAATGAAGCGCCCGAACCGTTCGAGGAAAACCGCGCTGTCGTTAAAGACGACCAGGTTGGCGGGGCCACCAAAGCGGGCCTGTGGCGTATCCTCGTACTCTTCGCCGATTCGTCCCTCTCGTACAACCAGGGAAGGACAGGTAGCAATGGGAATAGCCGGTGGCGGTGGCAGGCCAAAGGCTGAGAACAGCCGCTGGAGGATCCATTGCAGCAAGTCAACCAGAGAGAGGGGAGCACGGCCAAATAGAAGCAGCCATACGTAACCAAGAGCGGGACGCCAACCCTGAACATCGTAGACGTCTCGCACGAAAGCGGCTGATGTGCCTAGCAGAGCGATCAATCCCAACAGCCCCGGCAACCCTCCCCACAAGCAGCGCCATGCACTGATGGGTGCCCCGCCTGTCAAATGGCGTATGTATTCCAGACCCAGGCTGAACAAGGCAATGACTACCAGTGCAGCAACGAACAGCCAGAAGCGCACCTGAGTCCGCACGATGTAGTCTCTCACCAATGCCTGCTGGTCTGCCTGCTCCTGCACCGACTCGGCGGCCCAGTACTCTATGTCAAAAGGAAGGTGGCTGGATCTTGCTCTCACCTCAAACACCTCAATTACTACGTAGCCCCGCCACCGTCACCGGCAGGCTCCATCAAAGAGCGCAATTGTGTTGGTAACAGTCGTGTAGCCTCCGGGAGCAATTCCATCACCTCTGACGAAGATGCTATATCCTCCAGAACGTCAATGAAACGCAACGCGATCACGTGATCGGATACCGGGGTTTGCGTATCCGCCAGTTGCTGAAATGTCTCGGTGATGGCCACGATCATCTGGCGCTGCGCGTCGGCGCGGGCTTCTTCGATGAGGCGAAAGGCTTCGGCATCCCCCAGGGCTTCTTTCTCCGACCGTCGTCGCTCCCAGCGTGCCCCCCAACTCTCCACTCGCTGCTCGAGCACTTGTTCATCCTCAACTTGTATGTTCCCCAGACCAACGGCCAGGACGTGTATGCCAAACAACACTTTGTCCTTCTTCGTCAGGGCTTGCAGTTCCTGCGTGACTCCTGTGCGCAGTGTTCCGAGAAAAGATTGTCCATCCTCACTTTCCAACAGCTGGTCCAGTAGCGTCCGGGCGATGGCATCCCGCAGCAGGTCTGCTGCCTGCTCGACGACGACCTGATCCCATCCGATTTCCTCTCGCTCCTCATCTTCCTGCTCGGGGCCGATCCCTTGAATATGTACGGCTGCGAACACAGATCGCGGCTTGAATGGATATAATTCTTTTCCCTTTGCTCCCTGACGATCAATCTGGAAAATCACGAATATCATCACTTTGACTGGGATGCCGTCGCGAGTGAGGGCACGCACCGTCTTGCCACGAACCTGGAGCCGCAGGTCAACTAGAGAACGAGGCCGCTCTTTGCGACCGGTGAAGACTAACCCCTGCCCGCCAACTTTTGTATCGTGTGTTCCAGCCGTGATAGGAATCGCATAGTGGCTGCTGGTCATTACAAAACCAGGCCCACCTCTGCGTAACATGACGCTGCCATCCACCAGTTTCTGCAATTCTCCGTCATCTTCGCGGTAAAAGGGATAGTTCAAGCCCCACATATAAGCGCGAAGCGTGCGCCCGGCCTGCTTGCGTTGTTCACGGTCCGTGGGCATCACCGGAAGCAAAAAGATGCCGCTGAACCGGAGGCCAGACCGGAACAGGAGCCAGGCAGGCACAAATAGGAAAAGCACGCCGAGCAGACCCCACATCATTGTGTGCCATGACCAAAACGGCGCACCTTTATCTGCCACTGAACGCCCTGCTGTCACCCCCATCATCAGCGTCCAGTCGAACACGAACAGATAGGCGGCAGCAGTCCGCAGACCGCACCGCTTGCCCATTGTCCCGTAGAACAGGACGCTGGCGTGTATTCCTACAAGTATAATGATGCTGCCCAACTGGATAAACTGAGGGGATAGCAGTTCGTTCACCGGCTACCTCAACTTTTCCTATGTCCCTTTCACACGCCCTACCTTGGTGATTCGACTCCAAGGATCCGCTTCCACCACGTAGATGATGTCTTCTGCCCACTCAATCGAACTCTTTCCCGCCTCACTCGGCGCTTTTACGATAGCCTTGAGCCTGATACCACCGTCATCCGTTCGCTCCATCTCGTCCCACGTCCAACTTCTTGGTTCTTGTTCTGTTTCATCCGGCGCTTTCTCGTCCCCGTTTGGCGCTTTCTCGTCGCCGGTTACTTTTTGTGTGATAGGTCTGCACACCACACGCTCCGCCTCACGCCGCACGATCTTGACCAATAAGCGTTCCTGCAAAAAGATCGGCGGCGGCACCTCCTCACTCAGCCGCTTGGCATAAGCCTGCCCCAACATCAGCGAGGAAGAATAGGCGAAGGCAACAAGAGTGATATAACCGCCCAGGCAAGCCAGGGGAAACGCTCGCCTGATCTTGTCTTTGAAACCTAATTCCTCTTGAGGTGGTGAAGACCCTTCGACGGTTGTAGTGTCTTCGAGCATCAACCACTCCATCAGTTTCCAAACTGCCTCGCTCTGCACCAGTAATAGCATCAAGAGTATTATCAGGCCCAAAGTAACGACGGACACAATCAAAACCCTTGTCCCGACTCCAAGCCCTTTCGCCCGTCCTCGTTTGACCCTTCTGAGCAACTCTTGCTCGCGCAGGCTAAAACGTTTTTCATAGACGGCTGGAACTGTGAGGACGCACCCGACAAAGGTGAGCGCGACTGCCAATATGCACACATATATCTTGACTCCGCCCCAGGGCCATATTATCCCCATCAGACCAAAGGCCAGTGCCCAGCCAGCAATCATTAGAGGCAGACCAAAGTAAGGTTCCAGAAAACGCAACAAAGCCCTCTTTGGGCCAAGTGCTTTTTCCTCACGCTTCCATTCCTCCCATCCGTTGTTGTCAGAACCACAACGCTTGCAAGGCTGTCCTACCTCATAGTTCTCCTTACAGACAATACATTCAGGCATATCTTGTCACCTCCGCCGCGTCCGAGTCCCCGATTGCGTGTCTTGCGGCTGTCTGCCTAAAGAATATCACAGATTTATCCCAAGCGCAAATCCGGCGGAGGCATGCCGGCGATCACAGCACCTTTTCCCCATACCCAAACAACCCCGCCGTCCCCCCCGTGTGCCAGAACAGCACCCGCTCGCCGGGACCCAAGACGCCCCGGCGGATCAGAGCCAGCAGGCCACCAAAGGCCCGCCCGGTGTAGACCGGGTCGAGCAGCACCCCCTCGGCGCGGGCCAGCGTGCGCATCGCCTCCCGCTCCAATTCCCCCACGACGCCATACCCGCCGCCCAGATAGTCGTCGTTCACGGCGAAATCCTCCGGCGCAAAGGTGAGCCCCAACCCCAGG
>Ga0209834_10001376_pt1 | contig 13730 bp, 16 predicted proteins | sample Mar14236cmmetaG_FD_184134 | JGI IMG/M metagenome (GOLD analysis project Ga0209834, IMG submission 184134) | Marine hydrothermal vent microbial communities from Guaymas Basin, Gulf of California to study Microbial Dark Matter (Phase II) - Marker... ...
ACATAATATTTTGGCTTATCTAAATCATCTTTCACTTCATATAATTTATTCTCCGTCCACTTCTTCTGCCATTTCTTCTCTATTTTTGAAAAGTTGTATTTTATCATTATCTAGTTACTAGTTGCTGATTACTAGTTGTCCGGCTGCGCCAGATCTAGCAAAGCTAGACTGATTACTACTCTATCCCAATTTTCCTTTTTTTTCAAATAAAAATGGAGGAATAAAAAAAGGCGGCGCGCGTCCGCCCAGTATTTTTATGCTTTGCGTTTTAACGCATTAACACAAAAAAGCGAACCACTTGACCATAACAGCAAACGGCTCACTTAAACGTTTTAATCCACTAAATAATCCGCGTTAATTTTTAAGTTCTTATTTTTCTGTAAATTTTCTTCCCAATCCAATAAATTATCCATAAAATCAGTAAAAACGCGGCAATAGAAGGAATTTTTACGATAATAAAATAAATCAGGTTATCAATGAAACTTTGCGTGTTTTTAATTAAAGTCTTGACTGAACTTTTCACCGATTGCCACGGCCGCCAGCCTTCGCCAACCGGAGATATTTCCACATCCTCGCTTAAACTTACGGTGATGGTTGACATATCCGTTTGGGATTCCAGATACTTTATCCTCCCTTCCAGCCTTTCAATTTCCCCTCTTACTCTTGAGATCTCTTTGGTAACCTTCAGCACATCTTCAATTTTCCCCGCTCGGTCTAAAATTTTGACAAAAGCTTGTTCTTCCGCCCGCTTATTTTTTAGCTGCGCTTGGAGATCGGCGTATTGCTCCGTCACGTCTTTGCCCGTGGTTGATTCACTGACTACTTGCGTAGCCACCTTTTTAATCGCTTCCATAGTTTCTTCAAATTTATCCACTGGAACCTTTACTGTTATTGTTCCGCTTTTTAAACCCCCGATACTTTCGTAAAACCTGGATGAGAAAACTTCTCCTTCTTTAGATTTGGCGATCTCCGAAATCTTTTTGGCGGACTCTTCAGTTTTCGCCACTTTCAACGAAAGATTGCCATTTTTTATCACCCGCTTGTCTTGAAATTCATTTTTGCCGCCGTCCGCGGCGCTTCTTAATTTCATTGAATCTTCCATTTCGGTTTCTCCCATCCCGGGCGCCGGAATTTTGGAAGGTTTTGCCAAATTAACGCCTTGCAATAATTTATTCGGCTTCTCTTTGAAATTATAAGTCGCTTTATTGGAGATACCGCCGTAAAATAAGTTAAAGATTCCGTAAAGCAACAGCGCCCCAATAACTATCCCCGTTATTTTTAGCCATCTTTTAATTTTCTCGTTCATAAATTTATTTTATTGATTACATTTTTAACTGCTTTAATTATAACAAAGAATAAGAAAAATAAAAAACCGCGAGTTAAATACCAGCGGTTTTATAATTCATTTAAGAAATACCGGTTTTATAAGCCTGAAAAAATTACTTCGGCTTCAATGACGAATGGTGATGAATGATTTTTATATTCTTACTTATTTAAATATCGTTTGGCCACTTTTACGCGCGCCAACTCTTTTTCCAGAGTAGCCGCCACGCGAGCATATTCTATCTCATCCATTGATACCCTCCGCTTTTTAATCTCTTCCGCTCTTTTTCTGGCCTCTTCCGCTCTTTTTAAATCAATCTCTTCCGCTCTTTCCGCCGTATCGGCTAAAACTATTAGTTCATTATTATGAAATTCTATAAATCCGCCGGAAATCGCCAAACTAACTTCCTCTTCTTTATTTCTTTTTTTTAAAATAATCTCCCCCGGCTTTAAAGAAGCAATATATGAACGATGATTCGGCAAAATCGTCACTTCTCCGTCTGCCACTGGCAAAGTAGCTTGGTAAATTTCATCTTCATAAACCGTTTTTTCAGGGGTAGTAATTTTAAATTTAATGCTGGACATATTCATACCCTAGTTACTAGTTACTGATTACTAGTTACTTCACTTATGTCTCCTTTCATATAAAACTCCTGCTCGCCAACATTATCCAACTTGCCGTCTAAAATCATCTTAAACCCTTTTACGGTATCGGGAAGCTTTACATATTTTCCGGAAGCGCCGGTAAATTGCTCCGCCACAAAAAACGGCTGGGATAAAAACTTCTGGATTTTTCTGGCGCGGGACACTGTAATTTTATCTTCGTCGGATAATTCTTCCATTCCCAATATGGCAATTATGTCTTGCAAATCCTTGTATCTTTGGAGAACCTTCTGCACGCCGCGCGCCACTTCGTAATGCTCTTGTCCAACGATATTCGGATCTAAAATGGTGGAAGCCGAATCCAACGGATCCACTGCCGGATAAATCCCCAATTCCGCTAGATTCCGCGATAAAACCACTGTTGAATCAAGATGGCCGAAAGTAGTCGCCGGCGCTGGATCGGTTAAATCATCCGCCGGAACATAAACCGCCTGCACTGAAGTTATTGACCCTTTTTTGGTGGAAGTAATCCTCTCCTGAAGCTGTCCCATCTCTTCCGCCAAAGTCGGCTGGTAACCCACCGCGGAAGGAATTCGCCCCAGCAACGCTGACACTTCGGATCCAGCTTGGGTAAACCTGAAAATATTATCAATGAAAAAAAGGACGTCTTTATGCTCCCGATCCCGGAAGTGCTCCGCCATAGTAAGAGCTGACAATGCCACGCGCTGGCGCGCTCCCGGCGGTTCGTTCATTTGCCCGAAAACTAAGGCGGTCTTATCCAGCACTCCGGATTCTTTCATTTCATAATACAAGTCATTTCCCTCGCGAGTTCTTTCTCCCACTCCGGCAAAAATGGAATAACCGCCATGCTCCCGGGCAATATTCCTGATAAGCTCTTGGATAACAACCGTTTTTCCCACTCCGGCTCCGCCAAATAGCCCTACTTTTCCTCCTTTAATGAAAGGGCAAATGAGATCTATAACTTTTATTCCGGTTTCAAAAATCTCCGCTTCCGTTGACTGGTCTTCAAACTTGGGCGCGCTTTTGTGGATGGGATCATATTTTTTCGCGGTTATTTTTTCTCCGCCGTCAATAGAGTCGCCTAAAAGATTAAACATCCTGCCCAAAGTTTCTTTTCCGACTGGAACTTTAATTGGCGCGCCAGTGCCTATAACCTCCATACCCCGTTTTAGCCCATCAGTAGAGCCCATTGCGATGGACCTTACTTTGTTTCCGCCCAAGTGCTGATGGGTTTCCAATACCAACTTGCCGCCTTCCTTCAAACTTATTTCAAGCGCGTGATAAATTTTCGGAAGATTAGCTTCTTCATTATTCTTAGCGGCGGAAAATTCCACATCAACCACCGGGCCGATTACTCTGATAATTTTTCCTCTGTTTATCATATTATTTCAAATTTTAAATTATTTATATCTCCACGAATTTACAAATCTAGCTACAAATATACGAATAAAAACGCTTTTCAAAATTGCATTTGTAAATTTGTATTGGGATTTGTATATTCGTGGGTTACTCCAGCGCCGCCCGACCAGCGGAAATTTCAGCGATCTCTTGAGTGATTTTCATTTGCCTAATTTGATTATACGCCAATGTCAATCCTTCCGACATTTCATCAGCCGCTTCCGTCGCGTTTCTCATTGCTACCATCCGCGCCGATTCTTTAGACGCGTTGGACTCCAAAATAGCGTGATAAATCTGCATTTCAACAAGTCTTGGAAAAACATAAGTAAGCACTTCCTTGGGGCCGGGCTCCACTTTATACTCGGATTCCGGCTCGGCTAGCTTATGTTCCTTTGCTAAACCGTTCATTTCAGAAATTTGTTTTTCCAAATCAACTTTGCTTATTGGTAAAATCTGCCTTATTTTGGCTCGTTGGATTACCGCGGAAACATAATCGGTATAAATAATCACGACTTTATCATATTTCTTAGCCAGATATTCATCCATAACCATTTTAGACAGCGGCCGCGCGCTTTCAATGCTAGGGAGATATGTCAGTTCCGGAAAGGAAGCCACAATATTTTTCCCCAGTTTTCGCGCTAAATTTTCTCCTTTTTTGCCCACGGTTATAAAATCTATTGATAACTTTTCATCAGGAACGCTTGATTCAATTTTCTCATCTCCTCTTCGGTTAATCTTCAGTTCCTTCGGATTTTCTATTTCTTCTTTAACTTTTTTAATAACTTGCGCGTTAAACGATCCGCAGAGCCCCCTATTGGAAGTGATAATTACCGCCAAAATATTTCTCACCTCCCTTACTTCCAAAAGTCCGGAATCATATTCCCCAAAAGCCCTGGCTAAATTAGCCAGCACGCTCCAAGCGCTATGAGCGTAAGGGCGAATCCGCAAAACGCTTTCTGTCGCTTTTCTCATCTTAACAGCCGACACCATTTCCATAGCCCGGGTTATTTTACCAGTATTTTTTATGGATTTTATCCGCCTGTTGATATTTTTTAGATTAGCCATTTTTAAAGATTTATGACTTATGATTTATGATTTATGAATTCCTTTGACTTTTTGATTAGTCCTTGAAGCAAAGCGTGAGATTTATTTGCCTGCTCCGCCAAATTATTAAATTAATCTCTATCCAAATATTTAATACCTCTTGCCACCAATAATTGACTCTTTAATTCTGTTAATGAACCTTGAGCCGTATAATAGAGCTGGACTTTTTCTTTCATTCTTTGTCTGCCAAATCCTTCAGCAATATTGGATGTGATGGAGACAGCGCTTCTTCTTATTTGATTTGTTAATCCGTATATTTCACCTTTGGGAAAAATTTTGGTTATTTTATAGATATCCAGCACTAATTTATGCGCTTCTTGCCAAGATTTAAGATCCGTAAATGATTTGATTTTATTTGTTGTTTTTTTATTCATAAATCTTAAATCTTAAATCGTGAATTCCCCAATCGCTTTCTTTAATTTCTCTTCCGTTTTCTCGCTTAACTCTCCGCTTTCACGAATTTCATCTAAAATGCCCTGATGCATGGATTTCATATATTTCACAAACTTCTCTTCCCATTCCGCGATTTTTTCCGTTTCCACATCATCCATATACCCCTGCGTTAAAGCGTAAAGAACCGCCACTTGATTCTCCACCGGCATAGGCTCATATTGCGTTTGTTTTAAAATCTCCACCGTTCTCTTTCCTCTTTCTATCTGCTTTCTGGTTTTTTCATCCAAGTCCGACCCAAACTGGGCAAAAGCTTCCAGCTCCCTAAATTGCGCCAAGTCCAGCCTTAATTTCCCCGCCACTTTCTTCATAGCTTTAATCTGCGCCGCCGAACCAACGCGGGAAACCGACAAACCCACATTAAGCGCCGGCCTTATGCCTTTGTAAAACAAATCGGATTCCAAATAAATCTGTCCGTCGGTAATGGAAATAACATTAGTCGGGATATAAGCGGAAACATCTCCGGCTTGAGTTTCAATAATGGGAAGCGCCGTAAGCGACCCTCCTCCCAAATCATCGCTAAGTTTGGCGCTTCTTTCCAATAAGCGGGAATGGAGATAGAAAATATCGCCCGGATAGGCTTCCCGGCCTGGAGGACGGCGCAAGATAAGTGAAATCTGGCGATACGCCCAAGCGTGTTTTGATAAGTCGTCATATACCACTAAAACGTCTTTGCCTTGATCCATAAAATATTCTCCGACAGCGCATCCGGCATAAGGAGCGATAAACGAAAAAGGAGCCGGATCAGACGCGCCGGCCACTATTACAATCGTATGTTCCATCGCCCCTTTCTTCTCCAATTCAGCTACAATTCTGGCCACTTTTGACTCTTTCTGCCCGATTGCCACATAAACGCAAATTAAATCTTGCCCCTTTTGGTTAATTATCGCGTCAATAGCGATAGCTGTCTTGCCAGTTTGCCGATCGCCGATAATCAGTTCCCTTTGTCCCCGCCCAATGGGAATCATAGAGTCAATCGCCTTAATTCCGGTTTGCACCGGCTGATGGACTGATTTTCTGGCCATTACTCCGGGCGCGATTTTTTCTATCGGATAATACTTTACTCCGCTATTCTTGTTTTCATCCTTATCTTGTCCGCGTGAATCCGCGTCCAGTCCGTATAAGTCTGCGCGGCCGTCTATCGGACGGCCAAGAGGATTAACCACGCGCCCGATCATTTTCTCCGTTACAGGAATTGAAAGTATTCTTCCGGTTGATTTTACCTTATCTCCTTCTTTTATATTTTTATACTCTCCTAAAATCATCGCTCCTACTTGATCTTCTTCCAGATTCAAAGCCACTCCCAAAACTGATTCGCGACTATTCGCCCCTGATTCGGATGCATTCGCAAACTGTAACATTTCCGACGCCATAACATCGGAAAGTCCGGAAATTTTAGCTATGCCGTCCCCTATTTCAACCACTGTTCCGACTTTTTCCGTTTTAACTTCCGCCTCAAAGCCTTCAATTTGCTTTTTAAGCTGTTCAATAATGTAATCTTTGGACATATATATTTTGATGATTTACGATTTACGATTTAAGATCTACGAGAACGCGACTTCGCCGCGTAATATTCACACATTCATAAATCCTAAATCTTAAATCTTAAATCTTCATCTCGTTATCGCTTTTCTCAATTCCGTTAATCGTCGGCTAACACTGCCATCCAAAATCTCATCGCCAACTTGGACAATAATGCCGCCTTTAATTTTCTTATCTGTCTTGTTTTTTAAAATTACCTCCCGCGCTTGATACTTATTTTTCACAAACTTCTTTATCTTAACTCTTAAATCTTTGCCTAATTCTTCCCGGCTTATTGCTTCCGCTTCTATAACTTCGTTATTTTTATTCCAAGCCTCTGAAAACCTTTTCGCAATATCCGACAACAAATTTAATTGCCTGTTTCTCTTTAACAATTCGGCAAATTTTTTAATCACACCATTAATTTCATCTTCACTCTTCCCTTGAGTCAGTTCATATAATGTTTGCGCGTATTGTTTGGACAAAACTTTCATTCTTTTAGCTAATTATTGATTACCAGTTACTGATTACGGATTACTTCTTCTATTATCTCCCTGTCTTTCTCTTTATCAATTTTCTCCCCGACCACTTTCTCCGCCGCCAAAGATACCAACTCCGCCACTTCGGATTTTACTTCTCCCAGCATTTTGTTTTTCTCTTCTTCTATTTTCTTTTCAGCGTTTTCTAAAATTTTGTCCGCCTGCGATTTGGATTCAGCTATTATTTCTTCCTTATTTTTTTTGGCCATATCTTCCGCTGAATTTACTATCTTTTGAGCTTCTTTTTGGGCAGCTGATAAAACTTTCTTTTCTTTTTCTTCTATCTCTAATAATTTTTTTTGTGATTTTTCCGCATCCAATAAGCCTTTTTCAATTTTATCTTTTCTTTCCTCCAGCACTTTTAGAATTGGCTTATAAGCGAATCTCTTTAAAATATAAAGTAAAATAAAAAAATTCACTATTTGAGCCAACAGCAATTTTCCATTTATTCCCAGATTTGAAAGCAGTTCCATATTGGCAGTTCCCGCGAATTTACAAATCAGCTATCTGCCTGCCGGCAGGCAGATAGATAGATCCATAAACAAATTTTGTCTTGCAACTTATAGACATTTATAAATTTGTAAAAGGATTTGTATATTCGTGGATAAGTTTTTTACTTAAACAAAACAATCAAAGCTATTACTAGCGCATAGATGGCGATAGCTTCCGCGAAAGCAATACCCAGAATCATCACGGTCTGCACCTTGGAGGCTGTTTCCGGATTGCGTCCAATAGCTTCCAGCGCTTTGGCGGTTAAAAGTCCAATGCCGATGCCGGGTCCGATCGCGCCAAATCCCATGGCAATCGCCGCGCCTATCACCTTGGCGGATTCTATATTGTTAAGCGCTCCTTCTACAACCGCCTTTGTTTCTTCTGTTCCCATATTTTTTTATATTAAATTATTTAAGTTATTATTTTTAAACTTTGCATGTCATTCCCGCGAAAGCGGGAATCCAGAGTAATTTCTGAAGTCCGCAGTTTCATCCTAGATTCCCGATTCCTGCCTGGCGGCAGACAGGAAGTCGGAAATAACAAAGAATGTTTCCGCGATTCCCAAAATAAATTTTAATGCGCAATCTCCGCCGTCGCCATTTTCATAAACACCAGCGTCAACATAGCAAACACCAAGGCCTGTATAAATCCCACAAAAATTTCCAAAAACAAAAACGGAAGAGGGATAATATAAGGAACCAACATCAGCATTACTGTGAGCAAAACCTCCCCCGCGAAAATATTTCCAAACAAACGAAAGGAGAACGATATTATTTTAGCAAACTCTGAAATTAATTCAAGCCCTCCGACAAAACTTCCGATAAAATAAGGTTTCTTAAAAGGATTCACGAAAAATTTTCCCAGATATTTTTTAAACCCCAGCGCCGTCACTCCGGCTAGCTGGGCAGCTGAAACCGAAATAAGAGCAATCGCCAAAGTAACATTCAGATCAGCGCTGTTGCTTCTGATAAAAGGCGCCAGCATCGTTTCCCCGTGATGCTCCTGCTCCACTCCGATAGTTCCCAATCCGGGAACAAGTTCAATCCAGTTGGAAAGAATGACGAAAATAAAAATGGTGGCTACCAGCGGAAAAAATTTCTTAGTCTGCTTCCTGTCTTGAGTAACGCTGTCCACTAAATTTAAAAGAGCCTCCAAAACAATTTCTACAATATTTTGAAAGCCCTTGGGAATTAAAGATATTTTTTTCTTTATTAGCCACGCTCCGATGATTATAAGAATGGCAATAAAAGCGGTCATCAAAACCGTATTAGTAACCGGGAAACTTCCCATATTAAAAATTGTTTCCGGTATTAATGATATTTCCATAAACTTATTGTTCACAATTTACAGTTTTTGTTCACTGTTCTTTGATCACTGAAATTGTCTTCTTATAAACCAGCCAGCTGGTAATTATTATTGAAATTATAATTCCCGTTAATAACATCCATGGGGAAGTATTTAATTTGTCGTCTAATAATTTTCCGCCAAAAGCCAGCAAAACTATGGGAATGGTTATTAGATATCCCAACTCCCAAGCCAAAGAAATAATCGACCATCGCCTATCTGCTTTCCGCACATCATTCCCGACCTTCCATATGTCACTCCCGACCTGATCGGGAATCTTTCTTTTATTTTTCAAATTTTCTTTTTTCATCTTTAACACATTCAATTCTATCGCCCAATTTTAGAAAAGTCAATAAGAAAAATTGAATTTTCACAGCTTAAATGCCTGGAACTTAAAATTTACAGCGCCAAATCAAATTAATATTATGATATATGATATGTCCTTATGTGGTTATATGGACATATTTTACCGTTTCAATTTTAGCTAAATTCCAAAAAATTCTTCGGCGTTTTGGGTGGTTATTTTTTCCACTTCTTCAAAACTGATTCTCTTAATCTTGGCTAATTTTTCAGCAGTGCATTTTACATATGCCGGTTCGTTTCTTTTTCCCCGAATTTTTTGGGGCGCTAAAAACGGGCAGTCCGTTTCCAGCATAATTCTTTCCAGCGGAATAATTTTTATTATCTCGGCTATATCTTTTTTCGTCCCTTGAATTTCCTTTTTTGTTTTGTAAGTAATGTTGCCGGTAAAAGAAAAATAAATATTTTTACGCTTTAATAATTTTTTAGTGAATTCTAAATCACCGCCGTAACAATGAAAAACCACTTTATTGCCTGAGGGGAGGATTGAGGAGGGGTGTTGAGTTAATGCTTGATAGCAACCTTCATAAGCATCCGCCGGATTTTGCTCCGAAGCCCGACAATGAATAATAACCGGCAAATTTAATTCCCTTGCCAATTCCAACTGTCCAATAAATCCTTCTTTCTGTATCTTTTTTAATTTTTTTAAATCTTGAGTTACGAGTTGCGAGTTACAAGTTGCATGATAGTAATCCAGCCCAATCTCCCCAATCGCCACCACCTTTTTATTTCTTGCTAACTTTCTTAACTTCTCAATATTTTTTTTGATTTTGTATTTTGTGATTTGTAATTTATTTGGAATTTGTGATTTCGAATTTGTAATTTCTTTAGCTTCGCTAAAGCAACTCGGGTGCATTCCCGCGCTGGCGTAAATATTTTCATATTTTTCCGCCAGCTTGACAGATGCTTCACTTTCTTTTAAATCCGTCCCGATATTAATTATCTTTTTTATTCCATTTTTAAAAGACCGCGAAATTACTTCGTCGCGATCCTCGTCAAAGTCCTTAAAATTCAAATGGGCGTGAGTGTCAGTTAACATAACTCTTAAAATATTCTATACTGTAATTGATATGACCAATTTTATTAAAAAATCCAAATATTTTCTGCACGAAACAAAACGCCACGCTTTATTAAAATTTTTAGCCATCGTTTTTGTATTTATAGCTTATCTGCTATGGTTAATTTTCCATTTTGGCGCAAAATCAGGAATTGAAACAGCCGGACTCACTTGGTCGTTTTTTGTTCTTTGCACTCCCATAGCCGACGCGGGATTCTTGCTAGACTTTCCCATTAGAATTATTTCCGGAATTAAAATGATACTTTCTGAAACTATTGTATGGATCACCGCTATCTCTTTAAATTTATATTTTTTCTTTACTTCTCCCGAAGTTTATCAAAAAACAATCGCGCTTAAATTGTTCAGGCATATTTTGGAACAACCGTTTCCTTTTTGGGGAATAATTTTTCTTTCCCTGCTCGGCACTTTTCTTTCTGTTTATTTCGGAGATGAATTGATAGATTCTATCAGACATTCAGATAGAGAGAAACACAAAAAGCATAAATTAAAACACCGTTTTATAATTTTTTTATTTTTTATAGGAACAGTTTTTATTTTCTATAACTTCGCCTTAAAGCAATTGGGAATAAATTTAAACCTCTGAATTTAATTATGACCATTACCATATATCAATATATGGGAATGGCTCTGCCGTTGTAATTATCTTCACAAACTTTGTTGCGATTATTTTATTCTTTTAAATAAAACTTCGTTAAGCCTTTCAATCTTCAGCGCCTTTTTGATCTTCTCCGCAGTCTCAGGCATAAAAGGTTTCAATAATTCCGCTATCAAACTTAAATCATCAACTAGTTTCTGTATTACTTTTCCAAACTCCTCTTTTTTACTTTCGTCCTTAGCCAATTCCCAAGGTTTAGCATCTTCAATATATTTATTGTCCTCACGCACAATATTCCAAACATAATTCAATGCTTTGTCCAGCTCCAGCTTATCAATTTCTTTTGAAAATTGTTCATTATTTCTTGTTTTATGTTTCATATTCCATGTTCCATGCTCCATGAGCTTCACTACTCGTGAAATCAGATTTCCCAACCCGTTTGCCAAATCAGCATTGTATTTTTCAGCCATTCTTTCCATCGTCATATCCACATCCTCTCCAAATGTTCCCGCGCTTAGTAACAAATATCTTGTTCCATCCACGCCAAATTTTTCAATCATCTCGTCAATTCCAATTACATTTTCCATGGTCTTGCTCATCTTTTTTCCACCGGAAAGAATATGTCCATGAACAAATAATTTCTTCGGCAATTCAATTCCGAGATATAAAAGCATAATTGGCCAAATAGTCGCATGCACTCGTAAAATATCTTTTCCGATAAGCTGAATATCCGGCGGCCAAAATCCTAGATTCTCCCCCTTTAGAAAAGGGGGCCAAGGGGATTTGAAAGATTTTTTACTTTGTAAAATATTACTTTCATCCACTGCATTATTCTTTAAATCCCTCTCTAACTCTCCCTTTTCCAAAGGGAGAGAACCATTCCACCCAACCCCCGTTAAATAATTAAGGAACGCGTCCACCCAAACATAAGTTGTATGTTCGCTATCAAACGGAAGTGGAATTCCCCATGAAATATTCTTGCGAGAAATGGAAATATCTTTCAATTTATTATTTTCTAAAAAAGACAGTATTTCATTTTTGTATTTTTCCGGAGCGATTTTAAATTCATCGCTTTTTATTTTTTCAATCAGTTCGTTTTGCTTTTCCGACATTTTTAAAAGATAGCTTTCCTCTTTTATTATTTCGGGCATTGTCCCGTGATCCGGACATTTTCCGTCAATTAAATCGCTTTTGTTTTTAAATTGCTCGCAACCAGCGCAATATAATCCTTCATATTTTCCTTTGTAGATCGCGCCTTTTTCAAAAAGATTTTGCAAAACTTTTTGCACTACCTCTTTGTGATTTTTATCCGTCGTCCTTATAAAACCATCGTATTCTATATCTAATTCTTTCCATAATTTTTTAAATCCGCCGGAAATCTCATCCACAAATTCTCGCGGATTCTTTTTTTCTTCCTCGGCTTTTTTCTGAATCTTCACTCCATGCTCATCCATTCCGGTTAAAAAGAAAACCTTTCTATTTTGAAGCCTGTAAAATCGCGTCAATGCATCCGCCACAATTGTCGTATAAGCATGCCCAATATGCGGTTTAGCGTTAGCGTAATAAATCGGAGTAGTGATAAAAAATTTATTTTTCATAAAATTTTTAATTTATTTATTGTTTGGCGCTTTTAACAACAACTGCGAATTCCCCTTTTATTTTATCCGGATTCTCTTCAAAGTATTCCAAAGCTTCTTCGGCGCTCCCGCGAATAATTTCCTCGCGCATTTTCGTCAGTTCCCGCCCGATAATTACTTGAGAATTTTCAAGCGCCTTGAGCGCTTTAAGAATTCTATAACGCGACTCAAAAAAAATTACCGGCAAATTACTTTCTTTCACCTCTTTAAAAAAAGTTTCTCTTCCCTTTTTGTGCGGAGGAAATCCCAAAAATATAAATTTTTGCGTGTTAATTCCGGACGCGCTGATTAAAGTTGCCAATGCTGATACTCCCGGAATGGGAATAACTTCAATATCATTTCTCACCGCCTCTTCAATCAGCTTGCCTCCCGGATCGGAAATTCCCGGAGTCCCCGCGTCCGTCACTAAAGCAATATTTTTTCCTTCTTTTAGTTTATCAATTAAATAATCTATTCTTGTTGTTTTGCTGTGCTGGTGATAAGATATTAAGGAAGTTTTTATGTCGTAATGATTTAACAGTTTCTTAGTCACTCTGGTATCTTCGCAAGCGATTAAATCAACTTTTTTCAAAATCTCCAAGGCCCTCAAAGTAATATCTTTGAGATTGCCAATGGGGGTGGCTATAATATATAACATCTTAAATTAAATTTTCAATAATCAATTTACAATTCACAACCAATAACCAATTTTCAAGTATTTAATAATTTGAAAATTAAAGCATTGAAAATTCATTGAAAATTGAGAAATGAAAATTGAAAATTACTTTATGATTTTAACAACTCACGCTCTTGTCGGAGCGGCTATTGGAAAAAATTTAAACAACCCTTGGCTGATTATCGCCCTTGCCATTCCGCTCCACTATATTATGGACCATTTTCGCCATGGAGAATATTTAAATAAGCAAATGCCTTTTCGCGATAATTACTGGAAAGTCGCGCTGGATATTGCTACAGGATTAGGAATAATCGGAGCGGTTATATTTTTTAAAAACTTTGATTTATGGCAAGTGTTTCTGATTTTACTGGGAGCGTTTTTTTCTATGTTTCCCGATTTACTTACTTTATTGCATTGGAAATTTAATGTTAAATTTTTAAAAAAACCTTATCAGCTTCATAAGTGGGTTCATAAATTCCCGTCCAATTCTCCGGAAAGCCAATGGAATTTAAGAAATGCCGCGAATGATATTATCTTTTCCGTTTTAGCTATTTTCCTTTTGCTAATTTAGCGTAATCTTTTCTGGCTATTAAATCTTCCGCGATAACTC
>Ga0209834_10001378_pt1 | contig 13721 bp, 10 predicted proteins | sample Mar14236cmmetaG_FD_184134 | JGI IMG/M metagenome (GOLD analysis project Ga0209834, IMG submission 184134) | Marine hydrothermal vent microbial communities from Guaymas Basin, Gulf of California to study Microbial Dark Matter (Phase II) - Marker... ...
CTCCCTGCTCTCTGAGTAGTGCCCCTTGAGGCCAGAGCTCGTCACGACCAAGGCTATCCTGTCGTCACGCTCGAAATAGTTCTCCTCCGCCAGCTTGAAGAGCGCCGGGACGATGACCGAAGATGCGTACTCCGAGAATATACCCTCTTTGGCAAGGAGCCGCTGTCCAAGGTCAAGCTCGTCCTCTCCCACGAGAACCGCGGTTCCGCCACTGGCATGTATGGCCTCTATAGCGAGCTCTTTCATGACGGGGCTCTTTACGTACAGGGCCAGTGCCTTGGTCGGTTCGGCCCGCGGTTCGACGCCCAGAACCTCACTCGCTATCGGGGAGCACTTCTCCGCCTGAACGGCAATCAGTTTCGGCATCTCATCAATAGCACCCACTTCAATGAGCTCCTTGAAGCCTTTGTAAATGCTGTAGAGGTTGCTGCCGCTTCCGGTCGGGACTATCACGTGCGTCGGATTTAAATCCTCCCAGAGCTCAAAGGCCAGCGTTTTTTGCCCTTCCAGACCGACGAGGTTGCTCTCGGGGGTGATGTTGTACAGGCCCTTACCTTCGGCAAGTCCCTCGGCGTAGCTTATTCCCTCGTCGACGCTCTCCCCGTACCGTATGAGCTTCGCCCCGAGGGCCACTATCTGATTGAGCTTGCCCTGCTCCACGAGCTTCGGCACAACGGTGTATGCTGTTTTGTCGGCCCTCGCGGCGTAAGCAGCAAGGGATGCGGCAGCGTTCCCGTTGCTTGCCACCACAAAGCCGTTTTCCGCGTAAGGCATGCCGTAGGAAACGGCAACGGTCGCTAGACGGTCCCTGAAGGAGCCGGTGGGGTTCCTGGTCTCGTCCTTGATGAAAACGTTGAGCCCGAGCTTGTGACCGAGCTTGGCCTTTATGAGAGGCGTGCCGCCCTCTCGAAGGCTCACAACCTCAGGGACGTCCGGCAGAAGCTCCTTATATCTCCAGACACCGGGTTCACGGTTCCGCCACCGGGATGGATCGACTTTCTCGTAATCATAGGATATCTCCAGACGCTCCCCGCAGGAGCACCTGGGAGGAATAAGGGAAGAATAGAGGCGCCCGCAGCCGGGACAGCGGACCTTCATTTTCACCACTTCTCAGCCCAGGCTGTCACTTGAGCCTTATGGCGTCGAGGTTGTTCGGGGCGCGCGTTGAGAGGCCGAACTTCTTGTGTATGCTCGTGCTGAGGTCGAGGCACTTGTGCGGCTCGCCGTGGACTGTTATAACGCGTTCCGGCCTGGGCCTGAGCCTCGCGATGTAGCTTATGAGCTCCCTCCTGTCGGCGTGACCGGAGAAGCCGTCGATTGTGTGAACCTCCATGTTGACGTTGACTACCTCCGTCTTTCCGCCCTCTCCGACGAGCGGTATCTCGCGGAGGCCGCGCTGCACCTGCCTTCCGAGGGTTCCCTCCGCCTGGTAGCTCACGAAGACCATGCTGTTCTTCGGGTCTGAGGCGAGCTGCTTGAAGTACTCGACGCTCGGTCCGCCGACGAGCATGCCCGAGGTGGCTATGATTATCGCCGGTTCGCCGGAGTCTATGATGTCCTGCCTCTCGCGCGAGTTGGCGACGCTCTTGAATATCGGGTTGAGGAACGGGTTGTATCCCTCGTGGAATATCTGCTCGCGCAGGTGCCTGCTGAGGTACTCCGGATAGGCCGTGTGGATCGCGGTAGCCTCCCATATCATTCCGTCGAGGTAAATCGGCACCTCTATGCCGCCAACGCGGGCGTACTCCTCGAGCACCATCATTATCTCCTGGGCCCTACCGACGGCCATGGCCGGGATGAGGACCTTTCCGCCGCGTCTGATGGTCTGGTGGATGACCTCTATGAGCCTCTTCTCCGCCTCCTCTCTCGGCATCTGGTAGTCGTTGCTTCCACCGTAGGTTGACTCCATGACGAGGGTCTCAAGGCGCGGGAACCTGCTCACCGCCGGCTCAAAGAGCCTGGTCGGGATGAACTTGAAATCGCCGGTTATGGCTATGTTGTGGAGACCGTTACCTATGTGGAGGTGGGCTATCGCGGAACCGAGGATGTGGCCCGCGTTGTGGAGGGTGAGCCTTATGTCCGGTGCTATGTCCCTAACCTCGCCGTAGTCGAGGGTTATCGTGTGCTTTATGACCTCCTTGATGTCCTTCGGCCGGTAGAGCGGCTCGACACCGTTCATCTTCTGAATCTCGATGAAGTCCTGCTGGAGGAGAACCATCAGGTCCCTCGTCGGTGGGGTCGTGTATATCGGCCCGTCGAAGAGGTTGTAGCGGAAGAGGTACGGAAGCATGCCGCTGTGGTCGAGGTGGGCGTGGGTTATGATGATGGCGTCAAGAAGCCCCGCATCGAGGACGTAGCGGAACTCCGGAGCATCGAAGTGCGGGAAGGCCTTCTTGGGGTCGCGGAGAGCGGCTATGTTAACACCAAAGTCAACCAAGACGTAGCTCTCGTTGGTCTGGACGAGGAGCGCACTCCTACCAACCTCACGGAAGCCTCCCAGGCCGGTTATACGTATCCAGTCACTCTTGACCTCCGGCTTGCGGTAGATGTTCCTACCCACCTGGCGGAGGAACTTCCTCCTGTCCTTAGCCTCGGCCTGGAGTATCTGCCTTATCGAGTATATTGTCTGGCTCTGAAGCGGAGGGGTTCTGATGACCCTCGGCGCCCAGTGGACCTTCTGAGTTATGAGCCTAAGGGTCTCGCCGTTCTTTCCGATGACCAGACCCGGCTTCTTGGCCTCTATTATGACCTCACCAACGGACGGGTCGAAGCTTATGTTGGTTATCTCAGCCTCAGGCGGGACTATCTCCTTTATCATCTCCTCGGCCTTCTCGGGCGGGAGGAGAACGTCCGGGTCAGGGCGGACGCTTATGCGCTTTTTGAGAACCTTGGCGAGGTTCTTTATCAGCTCCCCGTCCTTCATTATGGCCTCAGGGTTCTTGACGTATATAACCAGCTCAGGACCCTCAAACTCAACTTCGGTTATCCTAGCCTCTGGCGGAACCATCTGGCTTATTACAGCTTTTATGTCACGCAGTATATCTTCGACGAAGGTCTCCCTTCTTATCACCGGTACCACCTCATTCCAGAAGACTCTTTATTTCCTCCTCGCTCCATTCCCTGTACCCTTCTTCGGTAATTGTGACCAAGGTAACGCCGCCGCCCGTAAAAACGTCCCTTCTGGTGGCGGCTTTTATTGCATTAAGAGCAAGCTTAACGCCTTCCTCCAGCGCCATACCCTCTTTAAACTCGTTCTCAAGTATTGAGAATGCGAACTCCATACCCGAACCGGCGGCCGTGAACCGATCCTCGGTAACACCACCGGCCATATCAACCGAATAAAGTCCGGGCTTCCCGGTGTGGCCAGCTATGAGAAACCACCCAAAGTACGGCATGAACCTGCTCCCATGAAGCACGTTAGAAGTAAGCGTTGCAAGGGCCTTAACGCTCATCTCCCTACCCACCTTGGCCCGGTAGAGTTTGGCCTCGGCCCTCAGAAATCTGACAAGACTCAGAATGTCACCCACACTACCTGCACCGGCCAGGGCCAGGTGTTCGTCTATCTGAAAGACTTTGGTAACGTTCTCTGAGAGCACCATGTTGCCCAGAGATGCCCTTCTGTCCGCTGCTAGGATCACGCCGTCCTTACATACAATGCCGACCGTAGTCGTTCCCTTTAACTTTTCAGTCAACTACAACACCCCTGCTGGTATGTTTTTAGAACAGAAGAACCTGTACAACGGCACTTTAGGGGAATAGTATTTAAAGGTTTCGTCCGAGATGATATTTTAGATATCGCGGGGTGGTGAAATGAAAGAGATAATACTCTTAACCGGGCCGCCCCTCAACGGGCGCGATGAATACATAACAGAAGCGCTGAAGCTCGCCGATGGGGAGAGCTACGCGTACTATCACGTCTTTGATTACATAAGGGAAGTTGGAAAGGAGCTGGGCGTCAAAATAACGAGGAAGAACGTTCTCGACTTCGCCATAAGCCACCAGGATTTGATGAACGAGATACGCGACGAGGCGTTTAACAGAATAAGAAAGGAAATAGACGAAAGCGACCGGCACTTCCATCTTGTCTCAACTCCGAGCCTCTTTAGGTGGGGAAGCGGGAGCGTTATTGGGTTCACCACAAGCAACCTGAAGCTCTTGAGGCCGAACCGCGTGATAATCGTTCTGGACGACGTCCTGTCGGTCAGGAGGCGCATCATTAACGATCCCGAATGGTTCGAGCGCTTCGGAGAGAACCCAGATAACATAAAGCTGACAACCCTCGTCATGTGGCGCGAAGACGCGATAAACCACGTGAAGACCCTCGTCCACGAGCTCAAGAAGGAGGGGATAAACGTCCGCTACGTCCTCCAGTTCGGCATAAGGCACCCGCCGGAGGTCTTTCTTGACCTAATATTCCGCGAGAATGAAAAGCCCCTCGTCTACCTCAGTTACCCGATGACGGGCCACGAAGAGGAGTACTACCACCGCGTCAGGGACTTCTACAACAAGCTCAGCGAGCACTTCACAGTCCTCGACCCCGGAGCGCTCGACGACTGGTGGGTAGTGGCTGAGTACGACAACCAAGTAGCTAAGAATCCCAACATCAAGAAGATCAAAATAAAGCACCTCCTCGACGGGAACGAGGCGGACGAGCTTGAAAGGGAGGACATCGAGCAGGCCACTGAGATACTGAGACGCCAGCTCGTCGAGAGGGACTTCAACCTCGTCGACGTCAGTAAGGCAATAGCGGTCTACCACTACGCGGAAGGTGTTTCCGCCGGAGTGGTCAGTGAGATGGCGGAGGCTTACAGGACTCTAGCGGCGATATACCTTTACTACCCGTTCAAGAGGCGCCCGAGCCCGTTCATGGAGTTCTACGGCATGCAGAACCCATCGCGGAGGACTATGTTCAAAGACGAGGACGAGATGATAATGGCGATGGTGGAGGAGAAGGACTACTGGACAAAGGGATGACTTTTGTTTTTATATTACTTGAGAACAGCAGAGAATTCAGAACAGAAAAGGAAGGGAGAAGAAATCACTTCTTGACCCATCCGCGCCACTTCATGGCGTCGTAGACCCTCTGGACGGCGACGACGTAGGCGGCATCCCTCATCGGGATGTCCTTGTCCTTGTGGGTGTTGTAGACGTCCCAGAAGGCCTTGGTCATCTTCTTGTCGAGCTTGGCCCTGGTGGTCTCGGTGTCCCAGTAGTCGCCGGTTATGTTCTGAACCCACTCAAAGTAGCTGACGGTAACACCGCCGGCGTTACAGAGGAAGTCCGGGATGATGAGGACGCCCTTCTCGTGGAGGATCTCGTCGGCCTCCGGGGTGGTCGGACCGTTGGCGAGCTCGGCGACGATCTTGGCCTTGACGTTGTCAGCGTTGTCCTTGGTGATGACACCCTCGATGGCGCTCGGGGCGAGGACGTCGACCTCGAGCTCGAGGAGCTCCTCGTTGGTGATGTTGGTCGCGCCTGGGAAGTCCTTAACACTACCGTTCTTCTTCTTCCACTCGAGGACCTCGTCCGGGTTGAGGCCGTCCGGGTTGTAGATACCGCCGCGGCTGTCGCTGACGGCGACGACCTTCATGCCGTGCTCCTCGCTCATGATCTTGGCCATGTAGTAGCCGGCGTTACCGTAACCCTGGATGGCTATGGTCTTGCCCTTGAGGTCCATGCCGAGGGCCTTGGCGGCCTCACGGACGGTGTAGCTGGCACCGCGGGCGGTGGCGTCCATCCTGGCGACGATACCGCCAACTCCCGGCGGCTTACCGGTGATGATACCGAAGCTCGGGACCTTCCTCCTGCTGATGGCCTCGTACTCGTCCATCATCCAGGCCATGATCTGCGGGTTGGTGTAAACGTCAGGAGCCGGAATGTCAGTGTATGGGCTGATGACATCGTAGATGGCCCTTATGTAGCTCCTAGCGAGCCTCTCCTTCTCCCTCTCGCTGAGCTCCTTCGGGTTAACGATAATACCACCCTTACCTCCACCGTAGGGGAGGTCAACAACCGCAACCTTCCAGGTCATCCAGGTGGCGAGGGCCTTAACGGTGCTGAGGGTCTCGGCCGGGTGCCACCTTATACCACCCTTGGTCGGACCGCGGGCCCAGTTGTGCTGAACACGGAAACCGGTGAAAACCTTAACAGAACCGTCGTCCATCTCAAGCGGAACGCTGACCTCAACAATCCTCATGGGCTTCTTGAGGAACTCAAGGGCCTCTTCGCTTATGTCCATGAACTGGGCAGCCCTCTCGAGCTGCTTAACGGCCATCTCAAACGGGTCAATCTCGACCATTTTTCCCACCTCAAGTTTCGGTAATTTGCGAGGTACTCTTAGGCGTTTGCATATATAAACCTTTCGATAAAGGAGGCAGGAGAACGGTTAATTTTAAACAAAAAGTTATGTACGGAAATTTTCGGCAAAAAGAAAAACCCTCTCGAAATCTTCGAGCAAAAAGAGGGATGTACATCCAAGATTTTTTATACATTGAAGGACATAAAGCTGCATCGATGAACCCAAGTAGAGCCCGTAGGACATAGAACGAGAGATTAAAGTGCCCTCAGCGAGAAGTCGGTCATCACCCATCAGCTCACTCTTGTTCCAATCATCGGGCACGACACAGTGTAGCATCGGAGGGTTAAATACTTGATGGAAGCGTCGCGGCCAGGGTTAGTCATTCTGTAGTATCTGGATACTATAATTGTCATAGTGACAAATACGAAATTAAGATTTTCCAATCACATTAAATAAATGACGAGAACGGGAGTGCCACAGTTTAACGCCCGAGTAAACCGGCTGTTGTCGAAAAGAAATATCAGAAATGTTTTTATAGGATGCCTTATCTTATACATAATACCCCGTTGCAGTACACGGGGTTTCGCTATTCAGCATTATAAGACCGGAGGTGAATATTGTGGAACAACCGAGGGATCAATGGGCAACCAAATTGGGATTGATCTTAGCGATGGCAGGAAATGCCATTGGTCTCGGTAACTTCTGGAGGTTCCCGTACCAGGCGGCCAAGTTCGGTGGCGGCGCGTTCATGATACCATACTTCGCCGCGCTGTTCCTCCTTGGAATTCCAGTGATGTGGATTGAGTGGGTCGAGGGAAGATACGGTGGCAAGTATGGACACGGAACCCTTGGACCGACGTTCTACCTCATGGCCAGGGAGAGCGTAAAGCCAAAGACTGCAGTTATCTTCGGTATGATCGGGGGTATGTTGGCCTTCTCGGTCACATCGCTCCTGAACGGCTACTACCTCCACATAGTCGGCTGGTCCGCAGCCTATACCTACTTCAGCGCAACCGGCGCATACATGAACGCAACCAGCACCTACGACTTCTTCGTTAGCTACATAAAGAACACACCGCAGGTGCTCGTGTTCTGGGCAATCTCCGTGGGCCTCCTTGGAATAGCAGTTGCCCAGGGTGTCAGCAAGGGTATCGAGAGATGGGTCAAGGTCATGATGCCACTGCTGTACGTGGCGGCCATACTCCTCGTCATAAGGTCTCTCACCCTTGGCTCCCCGGTTAAGCCGGAGTGGAGCTCAATCAAGGGATTCGAGTACCTGTGGGAGCCGAGGTTCAGCGATGTGACCTGGGAGTCAGCACTTGCTGCAGCTGGACAGATATTCTTCACGCTCTCGCTCGGTATGGGTATCATCCAGAACTACGCCAGCTACCTCGGCCCGGAGGATGACGTTGCCCTAAGCGGTCTGGCCACCGTTTCACTCAACGAGTTCGCAGAGGTTATCCTTGGTGGTTCAATAGCCATACCGATAGCCTTTGCCTACCTCGGCGAGGAAGGTATCAAGGCTGGCGTTGGCCTCGCGTACTTAGCTCTGCCAAACGTCTTCATGAACATGGTCGGCGGACGGTTCTTCGGTGCAGTGTGGTTCCTGCTCCTGTGGTTCGCGGGCTTCACCTCAGCAATAGCAATGTACAACTACCTCACCGCCCTCCTCGAGGAGGACCTCAAGATCAACAGAAGGGTTGGCTCCGCAATAATCTTTGTCCTCTACTTCATCATAGGCCTGCCAATAGCCCTAGACAAGACGCTACTGCTCCTCACCGACCTCGACATGTGGGTCGGCAGCTACCTGCTCGTCGTGCTTGGACTCTTCGACATCATAGTGGGCGTCTGGCTCTTCAAGCCGGAGAACTTCTGGGAGGAGCTCCACAAGGGAGCATACATCAAGCTTCCAAAGTGGATCATGCCGATAATCAAGTACATAGCGCCGGCCTACGTCCTGGTACTCCTCGGCAAGAACACCGCTGACTACCTCACCAACGGCACCATAACGATGAGCCAGAAGTACCTTGAGTACCTTGTAAACGAGGAGGCCCTGATAAGCACGACAGTAGAGTATGCCAGAAAGATAGTCATGGAATCCAGGGCAATCATAATCTTCGTCCTCATCATCGGAGCCCTTGAAGCGTACATGGCCATCAAGAAGAAGTACGGCGAGGAGCTCGAGAAGAACGAAGTTATCATAAGGGTCTGAGGTGGTGAAGATGAAGGCAAGCGCTCTGGCTTTCATGCTCTTGGCCTGGGGAGTAATCCTCACCTGGATGTATCTGGCAGTTGGCAAACTTATAAAGGCCGAGAGAAAGGCTTAAAGCCTTTCATTTTTCTTTTATGTTGGGAGGTGTTTCTGTGAAGAGTTCCAAGATTCTCAAAGAGACTGCGGATGTTCTGAAGGAAGTCGAAGAACGCCTGAAGAATGTAACCGCGCTCTCACCGAGGAAAAAGCAGAATGCGCTGGATAAAATACGTGAAGCAAGGGAGAACTTTCTGAAACTTTCGGAAGAGGTTGTTGTAGACAATGAAGAGCTCGCGAACTTCTTCCTGAAACGAGCTACCAGGCTGAAGACTTCCACCAGCAATAAAGTCATAGAGAAATTAGGTGAAAAGGAGTACCTGAAAGACGTTGATGCCATGTTAAAATACTCCCGCGCCGCCCCATATGACTTCGCAGGGGAGCTAAAGCATCTCAACAAAGCACACAAGGCATACGTATGGGGGATGGTGTCTTACTTCGCAGTTACGGCATTTCTGCCGACCGCTTTCAAGATAACGTCTCTTGTCCTAGTTATCCCGATACTGTTCTCCCTCCTAAGCATGAAAAGACGAGGATACATGGGTTTTATGCTCGCAATGTCCTCCATACCGATACCTATGATAACGGGAGCCCTTGCAACCAGGATTTATCTGGAAGTACTCCTAAGTCCCAGTGGTATTCAGGAGGCCGCGGAAGGGCTTGGCGTTTCAACGACAACGGCCACAATAATCGCGGGAGTAATGCTTATATTCGGAGTCGCAAGCGTCGTGCTCCTTGGATACGCGGCATACATGCTCTACAAACACAGGCACGCTTTCCTCTGAAAAAAGAAAGCCCTCAGTAGAGGGCTTCGTTTCCCCTCTCCCCAGTTCTTATCCTGATCGCATCTTCCACGGGGCTTATGAATATCTTCCCATCCCCCGGTGTTCCGCTTCTCGCGTTCCTGGTGATGACGTCAATCACCTTCTCAACGTCCTTGTCCTTAACTACAATCTCAATCTTCATCTTGGGAAGGAGGTCGTACGGCGGGACTCCACCCTGAACGCCCCTTCCCTGGACGGGGTAAGCCGTCATAGGCACAATGCCAATCTGCTTGAGGGCGTTCTTGACCCTATCGAAATCGTTTCCCCTAATAATAGCTTCGACCTTTTTCATGGTAATCACAGTAGATAGTTTGTCAAAACTCCAAAAAAGGCTTTCGAAAAGAGGCTCTTCGGGCAAAACCCCTGGAGGATTCTCGACTACGTATCTGGCGGCCACTACGGGCCGGAACACATTCTCACTGCCCCCCAAGCCCCCCCAAACATGAAGGTAGGTCTCGCCCATTGCCCCGTAGTACGTGGAGAACAAAAGTAAAGTAGCTTTTCATCCCATATTACAGGGATTGCTACCGTACCCTGAGCATTAGCAGAGCTGAGCCGCGGGCGAGTACGGCACAGGTTAGGTTTAAAGGGGAAAGAAACAATCCCTGAGGGGTGAGAAGATGAAGGAAGAGATGAGCAGCGTTGATATTCGCTACATCGTGATGGAACTTCAGTCTCTGGTTGGCTCTCGCGTTGACAAGATTTACCACGATGGCGATGAGATTAGAATAAAGCTCAGGACGAAAGAAGGGAGGCAGGACCTAATCCTCCAGGCAGGAAAGCGCTTCCACGTGACAACTTACGTCAAGGAGGCCCCAAAGCAGCCCTCGAGCTTCACCATGCTCCTCAGGAAACACCTCAGCGGCGGCTTCATCGACGAGATAGAGCAGCACGGCTTTGACAGGATTGTTAAAATCAGGATAGGTGACTACACACTCATTGGTGAGCTCTTCAGGAGGGGAAACATAATCCTCGTTGACTCAAATAACACGATAGTGGCAGCGCTCCGCTACGAGGAGTACAAGGACAGAAGGATAATGCCAAAGGCGGAATATCAGTACCCGCCCGCCCGTGAAAACCCGCTCGAGGTAACGCGGGAGAGGTTCATCGAACTCATGAGGGAAGACGAAGAGCTCGAACTCGTCAGGGCCCTCGCCAGAAAGCTCAACATGGGCGGAATGTATGCAGAGGAGATTTCCATCAGGGCCGGCTTCGAGAAGACGACGCCGGTGAAGGAGCTGAGCGACGACGACCTGCTGAGGGTTTACGAGGCCATGATGAGGACGTTCAACGACGAGCCCAAACCGAACATCGTCTACAAAGACGGCAACATGTACGACGTCGTCCCAATAGAGCTGAAAATCTACGAAGGACTTGAGAAGAAGTACTTCAACACGTTCAGCGAGGCCCTCGATGAGTACTTCGGAAAGATAACCCTCGAGAAGGCGAGGATCGAGCAGACGAAGAAGCTCGAGGCCAAGAAGAGGCAGCTCCTCATGACGCTCAAGAAGCAGGAGGAGATGCTGAAGGGCTTTGAGGAAGGGGCAAAGGCCAACCAGGAGATAGGCGATTTAATCTACGCGAACTACGCCCTCATAGAGAAGCTCCTTGAGGAGTTCAGGAAGGCCACCGAAAAGCTCGGCTGGGACGAGTTCAAGAAGAGAATAGAGGAGGGCAAGAAAGCGGGGAACAAAGTGGCCCTTATGGTGAAGTCAACCGACCCCAAGGAGAAGGCAGTCACTATAAAACTCGAGGGGAAGAAGGTCAAGCTGTACCTCAACAGAAGCATAGGTGAGAACGCCGAACTGTACTACGAGAAGGCCAAGAAGTTCCGCCACAAGCACGAGGGGGCGCTGAAGGCCTACGAAGACACCAAGAGGAAGCTCGAGGAGATAGAGAGGCTGATAGAAGAGGAAATGAAAAAGGAGCTCGCAGTAAAGAGAATAGAGCGCAGAAAGAAGAAGTGGTTCGAGAAGTTCCGCTGGTTCATCTCAAGCGAGGGCTTCCTCGTCCTTGCCGGAAAGGACGCGAGCACCAACGAGATTCTCGTCAAGAAGCACATGAGCGATAACGACCTCTACTGCCACGCTGACGTTTACGGCGCTCCCCACGTCGTCATCAAGGACGGCCAGAAGGCAGGAGAAAAGACCATCTTTGAAGCCTGCCAGTTCGCGGTCTCGATGAGCAAGGCCTGGAGCAGGGGCGTTTACAGCGAGGACGCCTACTGGGCCTATCCTAACCAGGTCACCAAGCAGACGCCCAGCGGCGAGTACCTGGGCAAAGGTGCGTTCATGGTCTACGGCAAGAGGAACTGGCTCCACGGCATACCGCTCAAGCTGGCAGTCGGCGTAATCAACTACGAGGGCGAGGACTTCGTCGTCTGCGCCCCGGTGGATGCAATAAAAGCCCACACAGACAGATACATCGTAATCCGCCCTGGCCAGCTCAGGAAGAGCGAGCTGGTGAAGAAAATAAAGCACATCCTGGAGAAGTGGGGCTACAAAGTCAGAGAGGAGGACATCATGTCCGTCCTTCCGCCGGGGAACGGCGACGTGGTGGAGGTCGTGGGGTAGAGACTCGTCCCCCCATTTTTAAATTTCATCAAACAAGCTCCTTCCCCGTCCCGGTCACAACGAGCTTGCCGTGCTTCACGCCCTTGAGGCTCAGCAGTCTGTCCGCTATCTCTTTTATCCTGTTGGCCTTGCCCTTGACTATGATGACCTCCAGGCAGTTGTGCTCGTCCATGTGGACGTGGATGCTGGAAATTATCTCGTTCAGGTAGTCGTGCTGAAGGTCAAGGAGCTCCTTAACGACCTCGGCCTCATCGTGGTTGTAGACCATGGTTATCGTGCCGGCGACCTCGCCCTCGCCCTGCTCCCACTCGTGCCTGACTATGAAGTCCCTCATCATGTCCCTTATTGCCTCGCTCCTGTTCACATAGCCCTTCTCCTCGATTATACGGTCAAACTTCTGAAGTAGTTCATCTGGAACCGAAACACCAAAGCGAGTGATCTTCATGACACCACCCTATCATCTTTTGGAATTAATCATTAAAAGCTTGACTTTTTATCACGAACTCCATCTTTTGGAATAAAGTGGGTGTTAGAAAGTTGATTTCAATCAGAGAAACGATACTCTTTTAAAGCTTAAGGATAATACTCTACATTAGAATGAAACGGACAGTAACTCTAAAACTCCATCCCTCAAAAACTCAAGAAAAAGCCCTCTTCGAGTTAGCTTACGCTTCAGCGGTAATCTGGAATAAACTCAACTACCAGCGATTGAAACAATTTAGGGAATTTGGCAAAATCGACTTCTCCACAACTGAGAAGGAAGCTTATTATGAGTTCAAAAACTGGATTGGAGGGTCAACGGTCCAACAATTAGCCAGGAAAAATGCTGAAAGCTGGAGAAGCTTCTTCACCCTCAACAGAAAGAAAAAGAGTGGTAAATTGCCGGAATGGTTCAAGCCAAAGCCTCCAAAGTCCATCATGAAGAATAACGGACGGAAACTCTTTGTAATCCCTCTCAGGAATGACCAATATCTGATTAAGGGAAACGTTATCGAGTTGAGGAGGCTCGGCAAGTTCAGAAGACTCGAAGTTCAATTCAAAGGCAGGATACACTTAAAAGGTAAGCAAGGACGTTTAGAAATCACTTATGACAACGTTAAACGCAAATGGTATGCTCATGTTAACTTCACTGTTGGGGAGAAGCTTGAGGGCAGAGAGTGGGTAAGCATTCCCAGAACTCCAAAGGGAAACCTCTCGGCAGGGATTGATTTGGGAGTGAACAATTTGCTGGCAGTTTATGTGGAAAACGGGGAAAGCTTCCTCGTAAATGGACGACCGATGAAGAGCGTTGATTTTTACTGGAGAAAGAAAATTGCCGAGTGTCAATCAAAACTTAACAAGAGTGGGGCCAAAACAAGCAGGAAGTTACAGGGAATGCACGAGAAGGCTAAGCTTCAAGCCAAACATTACATCAACACGGCAGTAAGGCAAACCGTTAGGAAGCTTTACGATTTGGGCGTTTCTAAAATAGTGGTTGGCTATCCTAAAGGTATAGCGAGGAACTCGGATAAGGGCAGAAAGCAAAACTTCATCCTCTCCCACGTGTGGAGGTTTAACTACATCATCAAACGATTGAAGGAAGTTGCGGAAGAGTATGGTATCGTGGTTGTGCTCGTTGGTGAGGCTTTCACGTCTCAAACTTGCCCTCTCTGTGGCCAACACCATCCTAACGGGAGAATCTTTAGAGGTTTATTTAAGTGCCACAGAGAGGGCGTTGT
>Ga0209834_10001383_pt1 | contig 13686 bp, 13 predicted proteins | sample Mar14236cmmetaG_FD_184134 | JGI IMG/M metagenome (GOLD analysis project Ga0209834, IMG submission 184134) | Marine hydrothermal vent microbial communities from Guaymas Basin, Gulf of California to study Microbial Dark Matter (Phase II) - Marker... ...
ATTCTCCTCAGATATTTTAGTGTTGGAATAGTTTCAGGCGCTGAGAAGGGATAAGCCACAGATATACCTGCATCGGCGTTTCAAACTATTCGTTCAACAATGGTATCATTGCTTTGAGGGAGAAGGTTTGTTTGAATGCCATCAAAGCGAGAATTATCAGAATTTTGAAACTTCTGTTTCTTGTAAGCGTTCCGATTGTCGCTATTTGGAACCTTTTTATTGCCTTAGTGCTCATCTTGCTTGCGAACTTCAAGAATATAAAGAAAACTCTTTTTGGGAAACTACCGCTGGATGTCCCTAAGAAATCATCTGTTGGTCCTTATACTAAAATTTACAAAAGAGAGAGCAAAAAGCTTTATAAGATCGATATATATTACCCTACCACGGGACAAACTCCATTTCCGGTTGTTGTTTTCGCCCATGGTGGAGGCTGGATATCAGGTTTTAGAAGCCAACCCAACAACATTTCATGGTATAGATTCTTGAACTATCACGGTTTCGCAGTGGCAACCATGGACTATCGCTATGGGTATCGATATCATATTAGGGATATAATGAAGGATTATTCAGATGCCGTGAGCTATATTCAGCAAAACGCCAAGAGATTTGGATTGAATCCAGATCAAGTGATACTCATGGGTTTGTCCGCGGGAGGGCATCTTTCCTTACTCTATGCGACCTACTTTTCAAAAATGGGTCAAAAAGAGAGATTGAGAGGGATCAATGCTGTTGTCGCGTGGTATTCACCTGCCGACTTGCTGGATATATGGGACATGGAAGTTGCGTCGTTGTTCGCAAGGTTTTCTACTCTCACTATCGTCAAGGAATTTCCTAAGAAAAACAGAAGAAGCTACGAATACTTTTCCCCTATTTCATGGGTAAGCAGTAGAATGATTCCAACGATGCTTGTACACGGTTTGCAAGATACTATTGTTCCGGCAAAATCATCAGTGAAGATGTTCAAGAAACTTCGTGAACACGGTGTTCAATCAAAGCTGAAACTTCATCCCACAGGCGGCCACTGTTTCGAATTTGAACTCAAGGATAATTTCACCAAAAAGATATTGCTTCAAACAGTGAAATTCATGAAAGAACATTTATGTGAAAACGTTTGTCTAAATGAGAACGCATGAAATGTTAACACACACTTTACACTGTGCTTTGTCCTTCCTATTGAAATGCTTTTTTGCAACTCTCCTAATAATGGTCTTATTGCGTGTAATAGTCAGCTTTTGGCCAATTACGATAGAAGGGTCAAGAAATAACGCTGTAATTGAGCATGAGCAATTCTAAGGACAGTTGGTTATGGCATTTTTGATCTTGCAGTAATGAATATGTCATAGTAAAGTAGTTTAGTGAGCAAACGTTTGCGCGTTTTTTCCAGATTCCAAGAAGGAGGGGTTTGCAATGCGAATGTTCAGAACAGTTTTAATTTCGGCAATTTTGGTAGCTTTGCTTTTAAGCGGTCTCACGCTGTTTGCCGGGAAGAAACTCGTTTACGGTTATGTGACGCCAGGACCAGATACGTGGTATCGAAAGGACGTGGAGGGCTTCCAATACGCAGCCGAGATGGCTGGCGTTGAAGTGGTAGTCCTCAACTCTGACTATGACACAGAAAAAGAAATTTCGAACATCAACACACTGGTAAACATGGGTGTAGACGGCATGTGCATCTTTTCATTTAACCCGAATGGCGCTTTCATAGCCGCTCGAGAGTGTGCCAAAGCTGGAATTCCATTAGTTGTGACAGATAATGTGGGACAGGTGCTGGCTTCCGACGATGACGTGGTTGCGTGTATCGATTTTGACTGGAAAGGCATGGCAGAGAATGTCGCTCACTATATCGCTGAAAACTATCCTGGTGAAAACATAGCCTCAATTATGGGATTATTTGAACATGTTCCGGTACAGATGTTTCGTGAAAGATTCGAACCACTTGTTGAAGAGCTTGGTGTGAATAAGATTGTGGCTGTCAGGGATGGAAAATACACGCCAACAGTTGCGGTGGATCAGGCCCAGGATTTGATTGAGTCTGGGTACGATTTCTCTGTGCTGTTCATTTTCAATGAAGAGATGGCCGCTGCTGTCGTGAGAATGCTGAAGACCCGCGGTCTTCTCAACAATCCTATCAAGGTTATTTCCACAAATGGCGCTCCTTATGGTATTGAACTCATCAAAGAAGGAAGCATTAAGTATTCTATTTCAACGTCTCCAGGTTGGGAAGGTTTTGTTTCATTCCTCGCACTGCACGCCTATACACAGGGCCTTATAACTGAAACAGATCAGCAGATACTCTTGCCAAACACTCCGATAACGCCGGAAACAATCAACGATAAGACAAAGGTTGTTCCGTGGGATATCGATCCAGTGTGGATTGAACTGACAAAAACCTACTTTCCTGAATACAACGCGCTTGGCTTGTATTGATTTTAATATTTACAAGCGGGGGCTAAACAAGCCCCCGCTTAGTTAAACGGTATTGCGAGGTGGCAATCTATGGCAAAATCAGAGACACTCGTAAGGTTGGAGAACATAACAAAAATATATGGTACCCATAAAGTATTAGACAGTGTGTCTTTTGATCTCAAGCGAGGTGAAGTTCACTGTTTGGTTGGTGAAAACGGAGCGGGTAAATCAACTCTGATAAAGGTTTTGTCTGGAGCTGTTACTCCGGAAGCCGGAGAGATATACATAAATGGTAATCTCATTAGATCAATGAATCCGCGTAAGGCGATAGAACTGGGAATATCAACAATATACCAAGACGCTGAGCTCGTCGATTCACTCACTGTTGCTGACAATGTCTTTCTTGGAAGCGAACAAACTGGCTTCCTGCCATTTGTTGTAGACAAGTATCGTCAGTTTCAAAGAACCAAAGAAACGATCGATGCTCTTCATATGGATTTGCCAGAAAGCTCATTGGTAGAGGAGCTTTCGGCTTCACAAAAACAAATGCTTCAAATTGTTAAGGCTCTGTACCGAGATTCCAAGATAATCATTATGGACGAGCCAACCAGCTCCTTGGGACTTCAAGAAACCGAAGCTCTTATGGAAATAATAAGGAATCTCAGAAATCGGGGTATCGGCATTGTTTACATATCACATTACCTTGATGAGATATTTGAGATAGGAGATAGAGTAACTATCCTCAAAGATGGCGAAGATATGGGAACTTATGATATATCGTCGATAGATGTGGAGACGGTCATTAGAAAGATGGTGGGTAGAGATGCTTCAATGTTTTACTCTAAGAAGAGCGTTCCAATAGGAGACGTACAAGTAGAAATAAGGGACATGGCGAAGTCGGGAGTTGTTGAAAACGTGAGTTTTAGTGTGCGAAGAGGAGAAATACTTGGAGTCGGTGGTTTGGTGGGTTCTGGTCGGAGTGAGATGGTAAGTTTGATTTTTGGGGTAGACAAGCCTGATTCTGGCGAGATCATTTTGAATGGTAAGTCTGTAAAGATACGATCTCCAAGAGATGCTATCCGTGCTGGAATTTGTCTCATAACTGAAGACAGACGAAAATATGGGATGCTCACTGGAAGAAACGTTATTGAGAATACTGCTCTCGTACACAATGAGGTTTTCAGAGGCCCAATTATAGATAGAAAATCTGAAAGATTACTCACGGCGGATATGATAGACAAACTGTCCATTTCAGTTGCCGATGATGATCAGAAAATCGAAGAGCTTTCAGGAGGTAATCAGCAAAAAGTTATCATTGGAAGGTGGCTGTTGGACGACGCAGTTCTTTACATTTTCGATGAACCGACAAAGGGTGTAGATGTTGGCGCAAAGGAACAAATATATGAACTCATGACACATCTCGTGGAAAACGGTAAAAGCATCATAATGGTGTCATCAGACATGCCTGAGCTCCTTTCACTCAGTGATCGGATAGCTATCATGCGCGATGGTCGCCTTGTTGATATTTTAGAAAATTCTGGAGTTCGTGAGGAAGATTTGATAAGACATTTTGTTGGCGTAGATCCTAAAATGGGAGGGACTAAGACCAATGGGAAACCAAAGAAAACACAGTGACTCGCCCACTAAACCAAAAAGGATTGCTAAAGCGAAGAAACCCATATATAAGAATCAGTGGTTCTTCCTATTAGTAGTTGAAATAGCCCTTGCCATTATAACTGGCATGATTAATCCCAGGTTCTTCACAACCAGCAACCTCATGAATATACTGGAACAAATTGCGGTTTTGGGGATAATTTCTTCTGGAATGACAATGCTTCTAATTTCCGGTGAAATAGATATTTCTGTAGGTGCCAGCATCGGATTAGCCTCTTGTGTAACGGCTATGATGATTAGATCAGATTGGGGCTACTTTCTACCAGTAATAGTGGGGGTTGCTATAGCCATTTTTAACAGTTTCCTTGTAGGGGCCACATCCAGAATGTTCAAAGCACCCTCCTTCATAACATCTCTTGCCTTCATAAGCGTGTTCAGGGGGATCGCACTGGCGATTACAAAAGGGTCATTTCAGACAATTTACGGGAAATTTGAAACAATTGGTACAACACGCTTGTGGAGCATTTTGCCTTTGAGTTTTATCATCAGTATTGTAGCGTATTTTGTGGTTCATTTCATTTTGTCGTATACGAAACTTGGAAGAAGAATCTATGCTGTTGGAAGCAACCCATCAGCGGCATATCTTTCGGGTATTTCCGTAACTTGGAGCAAGCTGACAACATTTCTGCTCAATGGTCTTTTTGTGGGCATTGCAGCGATTGTTCTGCTTTCCAGAATTGGCGCTGCACAGCCATCAACGGGCAGTGGCATAGAATTAAAGGCCATAGGAGCTGTTGTTATTGGCGGTACACCGCTTACAGGAGGAAAGGGCAATATCATGGGTACGTTCTTCGGTGTTTTATTAATGGGAATAATATCTAATGCTTTGAACATGATGCGTGTGAATCCGTATTTTCAAGAAGTAACATTCGGTATTTTGATAATAGCCTCTCTTGCTGTGAGTGTTCTTAGCTCCTATAGAAAAGGGCATTTTTCGGTTAGAAAGCCCGATTAGGCATTTGAACAGGAGGGCAAAAGGAATGAAACTTCAGAATTTTGAACAAAGAGATCAAGCGATACGACAGCAATATCTCACCGCAAAGCGGCGCAATCCAGATAAATTCGCCTCGAAGCTGAAGCTTTCGTGGAGTATTTGGATGTTTGGAATCGAGCCCTTAGAACAATCGCTGATAAGGCTTAAAAAAGCAGGATTAAGTTATGTTGAACTCAAGGGCGATCCATCACAAGATCCAGAAATTGTCACGAAAGTCATTGAAAGACATGGATTCACTGTGTCTGGAGTGTGTGGGTTATTCCCTTTAGAGCGTGATTTAGCCAGTCCTGATGTTCATATTCAAGATAATGCCGTGAAATATGTAAAGCAGGAAATACAATTCACAAAGGCGGTGGGGGGAAGCTACTTCATTGTCGTACCGAGCGCGGTTGGAAGAACTCGCGCCGTAGATGATCGGGAGTTTACGCGAAGCGCACAAGCTTTGAGACGTTGTGGAGATGACTTTCAAAAAGCGGGCATAAAAGCCGCAGTGGAACCTATACGATCCGCGGAAGTAAGTCTTGTTCATACTGTGGACGAAGCCCTTCAGTATATTGAAGCTGTTGATCACCCTGGCATTGCTTACATAAATGCCGACACATATCACATGCTGAATGAGGAGTCTCACGTAGGAGATGCGATTCTAAGGTGTGGATCGCGGCTTGTAAATCTGCATGTTGCCGACAGCAACCGTGATGCTCCTGGTAAGGGCATGATGAACGTGGATGTGGTAATAATGGCTGCCTATCTGGTGGGAATGAATCAAGAAAACAGATTCATCACATTTGAACCGCTTGGACCTTATGCAGATCCTTATGTTTTATCAACTCAACCTTGTAAGACAGATGTCATGGACCAGCTCGTAAGAGATTCCGTTGATTATTTCAGAGAACGAGAAGAGATTGTGAGAAAGCTTTAAGAGGAGGGATACGAACATGAAGATAGGATTCCACACAGATGCGTTTAACTCCGCTGTGTTCAATTTTGAAAAGGCTCTTGCCTGGGCTCAGGAGCACGATATCCACAACATTGAAGCAGGGGTTATCGAGGGAGTTTCATGGATTCATGGTTTGGGCTACTTTCCGCACATTTCATTGAGCGAGGATCCAATGAAAATGAGGATTTTGATGGAAAAGTACGGGGTCAAATTCTCTCAAATTGACTCAGCTTATCCGTTATCTGGTGAAAATGGTTTGTACTACGGAGTTCAATATGTTTTGAAGTCTATACCCTGGGCGAAAATTGTTGGATGCCCGAATATAGCAACAACGGATGGATTGAAGAAACCACAAGGCCTTACAGACGAGCAAGCTCTTGAACTGATGAAAAGAGCTTATGGAACTATCGTTGAAACGGCTGAACTATACGAAATTAACATCAATATAGAAGTGCACGGCTATTTCACAACGAATCCAGATCTGCTCGAAAAGATGCTCAACTTTGTAGATAGTGAAAGGCTTGGTCTCAACCTCGATACAGGCAACAGCTTCATCGCTGGCCAGGACCCTGTGGAATTCTGCAAGCGCTTTGTGAAAAGAATAAAGCACGTGCACGTAAAGGATGTTTCTAAAAGCTTAGCCGCAGCGATGCGAGGTCATGACACGGGCATTGGTATCAGTCATTCCGCTGTTGGTGAGGGAGTCAATGCCGAGAATATCAAGGAGATCCTCAAAATTCTGAGAGATACGGGGTATTCTGGTGTATTGAGTATCGAGTGTGAAGGACAGGGAGGTCCTCTTCTTGAGAAATCCGTTACATGGCTTCGCAACACGCTCAAGGAGCTTGGCATTCCAGAAGAAATGTGAAGAAACGGAGGGGTGAGACTCTTGGCTACACTAAAAGACATAGCAAGAATAACTGGTGTTTCTGTATCAACCGTGTCAAGGGCATTGAGTGGGAAAGGACGCATCAGTGCTGAAAAGAGGAAGAAAATTTTGTCGGTTGTTGAGCAGTTGAAATACACTCCAAATTATCACGCCCGAAGCATGGTTTCTGGGGCAACACTGACTGTAGGACTTGTTGTTCCGGATATAACAAATCCTTTCTTTGGCAGATTAACCCGAGGTGTTATGGAATTCCTTGGGAACAACGCCCTCGTTATTCTGATGGACTCCTTCAGACAGATGGACAGAGAGGATATTCTCGTTAAGAAACTGAGAGATCACGGCGCCCACGGTATCATAATTGGCAATTCACGTGTTAATGATGATCTCGTGAAAGAGATTTCTCACTATATTCCGACGGTTGTTTTTGATAAAGCTTATAGCTTAGAGAATGTGTCGTGCGTGCTGCTCGACAACATACAGGGTGCGTATGTGGCAACAAAGCATCTTTTAGAAGTTGGCTGTCAAAGAGTTATTCACCTTGCAGGTACTCCTGAATTATCTGTATCCTTGGACAGAAAAAGAGGTTATGAAACGGCTATGAAGGAAACGGGGCTTCAGCCGTTAGTGTACGAAGTTGGCTACGATAAGGTAAGTGGCTACGCAGCTATGAAAAAGCTACTCTCGTCAGGTAAAGCAGTGGACGGTGTGTTTTGTATGAATGACCTCGTGGCAATAGGTGCTTTGAAAGCCATCAATGAGTTCAAACTCAAGGTTCCTGAAGAAATCTGTGTTGTCGGTTTTGACGACACTGAAATATGTGAGCTTGTCAATCCGTCTCTAACAACGGTTCATCAACCAGCAGAAGAGATGGGAAAAATAGCTGCCAAGCTGCTCACAAACATGATAAATCTTGGCGCGTCCACATCGAGATATGTTCTCTCACCCTATCTCGTAATCAGAAGCTCAACTGCAAGGAGATGCATAAGATGAAAAGCGTGCTTGTGGCTGCGGCTCATGTGGATGACCCCATTATTGGTGCTGGTGGGGTAATAGGTTTGTTATCTGATCTTGGTTATCGAACGCATGTACTGAGCGTGTGCGGAGATCGCTCGGAAGGCTATGAGGAAGCAATTGCCAATCTTGGAGGTACTCCATTGAAGTTTGATTACTCCTATGGCTCAGTTGAGAAAAGTGACAGACTGGTGGGCATGTTACAGAAGTTGTTCAAATCAATTAGTCCCGATATTGTTTTCACGCATTGGAGCGATGAAATACTCATTGATCATCAAATCGTGTCAGAGACTGTTATTGAAATAGCCAGGCGGCAAGACGTCTCGGAACTGTACTTGTTTGAAATTCCGGCATCGAGTGTCAATTTCCATTTTGATGTCTCTGTTGACATCACGCAATTCTATTCTAAAAAGGTGAACGCGATCAAGATGCTCAGAGGAATTGACTCCACCGTGTTTGAAAGGGAAATCTGGCCTTCCATAGCATACACATCTGGTTTTAGGGGCATCCAAGTTGGCTGTCAATACGCGGAGGTATTTAAATTCTATGGATCAAGAAAACCTTTGTCCCCATACCACAAAACATTAATTAGTTGGAGTGATGAAGTGTGAAAAAGCTGAAAATGGGTGTTATCGGAGCAGGCAAAATAGCACAGGTTCTTCATATACCAAATATTGCCTTATCAGATTTTGCCGAACTCGTAGCCATTTCAGATCCGAGAAAGGAAAGGCTTGACTATTTCAAACAGCGGTACCCAGGATTGCACACTTACTCAGATTATCAAGAGCTCTTAAAAGACGATCTGGATGCCGTTGTTGTGGCTGTTCCAAACTATTTGCATTCGGAGGTTTCAATCAAATCGCTTGAATCAAAGAAGCATGTTCTTGTGGAAAAACCCATGGCCAGTTCTTCAAATGAAGCCAAGGAAATGATCTTAACTGCTGAAAAGTACAAGAAAGTTCTTATGGTGAATCACTCGCAGCGCTTTTTCCCTCATCATAAGAAAGTAAAGGAGATAATTGATTCAGGCCTGATTGGAACGATCACAATGGTAAAAACTATGTTTTCACACTCAGGTCCGGAAGATTGGTCGCCCACAGCATCGTGGTTTTTCGATAAGAAATCCGCGGCTTTTGGAGCACTGGCAGATCTTGGGGTACACAAGGTGGATCTCATACGATTTCTGACAGGGCTGGAAATCGTCGAGTGTTTTTCTCTTACCGCTACGCTTGAAAAGAAAGCAACGGTGGAAGACTTTGCTGTTGGAATTCTGAAACTTTCCAACGGTGGTTTCGCTGAATTAACTGCGAATTGGATAACACATGGACTGGAGGAAAATTACATCTCTGTTTATGGGAGTAAAGGAACCGTTAAGGTTGGAGTATGTGGAAACGATAGAATAGACATCTATGTTTCCGAACCGGTGAAATTTCACGGGGAAATAAATGTTAAACCTCTATATACAAATGAAGATGAGTATTGGAAAACTCCTGTCATCGATCATTTTGCAAAGGTGTGTTTGAATTTGGAACCAGCAATTGTGAAAGCAGAAGATGGATATATCGCATTGTTAGTCGTAGAGAAGATGCTTGAATCGACAAAGCGAGGGGTCCCAGTTTCTCTCAAGATCTAACAATATTTCAGGGGGTGTTAGTGTGCGGCCAGTGACAATATTCACAGGACAGTGGACTGATCTGAGCTTTGAAAGCGTGTGCAAGATGATGAGTGACATTGGTTATGATGGCCTCGAAGTAGCATCTTGGGGCGATCATTTAGATGTGAGAAAAGCTGTCGAAGATGAATCCTACTTGGAAAGGAAAAAGGAAATTTTAGAAAGGTATGGACTGAAAGTATGGGCAATAAGTGCGCATTTAGCGGGGCAGCTTGTTTGCAGTAGTTACACTCCTCTTCATGAAGCCTTTGCTCCTAAAGACGTTCGCGGTGATCCCGAAAGGATGCGACAGTGGGCAATTGAAGAGGTGAAGTACGCGGCGATAGCGGCACGAAAACTCGGTGCAAAGATTGTAACGGGTTTCACGGGTTCGAGCATATGGAACATGTGGTATGCATTCCCACCTGTAACGCGAGAGTACGTGGAAAAAGGCTTTGAATTCTTTGCAAATATGTGGAACCCCATTTTAGACGTCTTCGATGAAAACGGCGTAAAGTTCGCTCTTGAAGTTCATCCCACTGAGATAGCGTTTGATTACTACACTGCAGCTCAAGCGTTAAAAGCTGTGGAATACAGGAAAAGCTTTGGCTTCAATTTTGACCCAAGTCATTTAGTGTGGCAGGGAGTTAAACCGGATTTGTTTATCAGAGATTTTGCAGACAGAATATATCACGTTCACATTAAGGATGTTCGCATCGATTTAGATGGTCGAAGCGGTGTATTGGGATCTCACCTGCAGTTCGGAGATCCAAGACGAGGGTGGAATTTTGTGTCTCCGGGTCATGGAAATGTTGATTTCGAGGGCATAATAAGAGCCTTAAACGATATAGACTATACTGGGCCTTTATCTGTAGAGTGGGAAGATTCTGGAATGGACAGAGTTCGAGGCGCTAAGGAAGCTCTTGAATTTGTTAGAAAGCTTGACTTCAGCAAATCTGAAAGAGCTTTCGATGATTCCATGCACAGAGATCAGTAACTTTCAATGCGAACACCTATGGTAGTATTACTACGTGTAAAAGAGGGTGTTCGTAGAGATGGTTAGCTTCAAATATGAAAAGAAGGAAATTGAATTTACCAGTGGTTATATCTTGAAGAGCAAACGATTCAGAGTTTCCATAATCAAATTTCCGAGCCTGTATCCAAGAGCAGAGATAGGCACCGAAGTCGTGGAGTTGTATCACTTCGAACCGAAAGAAAGCGTTGTAGGCAGTGTTCTGCTGCTTCATGGTTTGGGAACTATGAATATTCCCTTCCTGCTCTGGATGGGTATGCATCTTGCAAACGCAGGGGTGAGAACAGTTGTTCCTGTTCTGCCCGGGAATTTCACACGAACTTCCCATGGATCGGTGAGTGGTAAAGATTACTTTTCAGCGGATATTGATAAAGCCACGCGATATTGGGAACACGCAGTGGTGGATTGTTTGACCACCATCGACTTCATGAAGAAGCAAACCTGGTGGAGTGAAAACAACTGTCTTGTTGGATATTGCCTTGGTGGAATGATAGCTGTTATGTTAAATGCGCTTGTCAGTGATTTGAAGCAGACAATACTTGTCACAGCGGGTGGGGATTTATCAACTCTTGTGTGGCATTCTCCGACACTTGCTTATGTTAGAAGAGAGATGAAACGCTTCGATACCACAGCATCAGGTATTGGCGATGAGGAAAATTTAAAGCGTGTTTTCAAATCAGATATTGAAAAACTGAAAACATTTAAAAATGTCGACGAAATGCTTAACTCAGATATTCACCCATTACTTAAGATCGATCCTGTGGCATATGCCCGTTTTTCAGATTCCTCCAAACTAACGTTAATAGAGGGCGTATTTGATAGAGCCCTCCCTCCAAGTACTCGGAAAATATTATGGGAACACCTGGGTAAACCAAAGAGATACTTTGTGCCGGTTGGACATGTGACGTGGTTGCCTTTTCAGTTCTTTCTTGGAAGCTTTGTTTTGAAAAAGATGAACATCCGTGAATTTAAAAGACGGATGAGGTACATTGAAAAACCGAAAATAGAGGAAAAGTGACTGGAGGAAAAAATGGAGATTGGCAGTGTTGAAACAAAACTGGGAAGTATCGTTGTCTTTGTTAATGAAGGCAAAGTAGTGAAGATCAAGTTCTCAGCAAAACACGAAGATATACCTTTAGAGCCTTTCACAACGCAAATTAAGGGCTATCTCGATGGAAAAATAAAGAAGATTGATTTCCCCGTTTTAATAGGTGGTGGAGCGATCTTCAAAAAGATATGGAAGTATGTCAGGCAGATTCCCTACGGTGAAACACTTACCTATGGTGAAGTTGCACGTGAGCTTGGAGTGATTCCCAAAGTTGTTGGCTATGCGATGGCTTGCAACAACTTGCCATTGTATATACCATGCCACAGAGTTGTAGGCAAGGATGGCATAGGTGGCTTTGGCTCAAATGTTGAATGGAAAGAGTTTTTGCTTGAAATCGAAAGCAAAACTTAGAAAAGCTGCTTGATCATACTTGCCAGATTATGAAGATCGTAGTGCTGCGAAGCTATTTTGAAATTCTTGTTCACAATGTCTGAGTAAAGCCTTTTGTTAAACAGAAGTTCGAATACTCTCTTTGCAGCTTGTTCTAAGGTATCAGCGCTGATTGTGACGAGCCCATCTGTTAGCTCGTACTGACTTCCAAGAGTAACATACTCTATTCCAGTTGACTTAATGTCCTTTGAAAAGACCTCGTATTCGAATAAAACAATGGGCTTTTTCATCAATATTGCCTCAAGAAGTTGATTTCCCCAACCTTCAAGGATTGAAGGATAAGTTACAATGTCTGCGATGTTGTAAAGCTTCATGAAAGTTTGCTCTTTGTTCTTTGCATCTGTGGTGTAGAGATCCAAGAACTCAACACCCATTTGTGTTGCCTTTTTGAATAGCTGGCGTCTGTAAGAAATATCTTCACACATTCCTGATAGAGCAAGGAGAATTCGTCCCGTGAATATGTTGTCGTTGTAGAGTGATTTACCAATATAACTCTGAGCCGTTTTTTTAAGTTCGCAACAGAGATCTATCGCAAGCTCTATTGCCTTTCTGCGGGTGATTCTCGTAGCCTGGAGGAGAACGATATCGCCGGGAGAAATGTTGTGTTTGCTTCGCAGTTCTTCTCGAAGTGATTCATTCAAGTACTCTTCGCCACTGAAATCTCTAACGTTTGGGATTATCAGAGCATCAATAGATTTTCTTTGAAGCAGTGAATTCTTTGCAAACGAATTTATTACAACATGCTTTATATTTTGACCAGTAGGTGGGCAGTACTTTATTAAAAGCTTTTCAACTTCAGAACAGGTGCATTTCATATGTTCTCGCTCCCACCAGAAGTCATGATGATGTCCAATGAACAACTTTTCTGGATGTTCTTCAGCGTATTGAGAAAGTGCAATAGCTACCGGTAAGTTCAAACCCAGCGACCACATATTGTTTACAATAATGACTTCATAACTACAAAGTGACTTTATAAATTTCTTATAGATTACTGTGACGTATTTGGTAATATAATCAACAATAGAATTTTCATCATAATCTTCAAGATTTTCAAAGCAGTTATGATATATAGTGTTGTATATTGGATTATCAAATCCAATTTCAGGAATACAAATATCTACGCCTTTTTCATTGTTGCCTGCAATTATATGCACGTTATGGCCTAAACGAAGCAGAACTGTTTTCCATCTTTCCATTTCCAATGAAACCCCATCCATTAACCCTGCCCTGTAGTGAATAAGCGCTATGTTCATGTCATCACCTCGCTTAGATCATACCATTATTGGCTTACTCAAGCGTATAAAGCCTTTGTTTGAACAACGTACAACGTTAGGGGGCTGAATCTTCAATTTGAAAAGGCAAAACAGCACTAAAGAAGCGTGTTTCAAAAACCTCCTTCGAGATTGCCCTGTGAGACCTGTTTTGGACACAGTAAATACAAAACTATAGGTCCACGTCAAAAAAGGGTCTCAGAATCGATTTTCGAGGCAGTTTTTTCAAGCAGATTTTTTGACACGATGGATTTGCCAAAGTCATTCACATATTCACGCTCTTGAGGACGTTTGCAATATAATGTCTCTTATATTGCAAAAC
>Ga0209834_10001389_pt1 | contig 13666 bp, 19 predicted proteins | sample Mar14236cmmetaG_FD_184134 | JGI IMG/M metagenome (GOLD analysis project Ga0209834, IMG submission 184134) | Marine hydrothermal vent microbial communities from Guaymas Basin, Gulf of California to study Microbial Dark Matter (Phase II) - Marker... ...
AACCACTTCGAGAGAAACCAATGCTGCCGCTTGGTGCGCGGAAGCGGGTATTTCTCCGATGTCGATTAGAGATATTTATGGAGTGGCGAGGTTGTTCCCGATACGTGTTGCCGGAAATTCTGGTCCATTAGGTCAAGAAATTACTTGGGAACAGCTTTCCGAGGAAATGGAATCTCCTGATTTGATCCAGGAAAAGACCAGTGCGACGAAGAGGGTTCGTCGCATCTTTCGTTGGGATGATAAGATTTTTATGAAATCCTACGCGATCAATCGCCCTACTAAGCTTTGTCTTACTTTTGTTGATTACGCCCATATTTCTGATTTCGGAAAATCGTCGTGGGAAGATTTGACTATGAAAGCTAAAAACATCGTGGTCGGTATTGAGAGTCGTTTGGGCATCTATTTTAATTATCTTTCTACTGGTCCTAAGCAAGAGCATACTATTAAAAGGACGAAATAGGGTCTTATGATGTCTGTTTCTGTTTCAGAACAAGATAGGGAGTGGTTTCAGATAATCGAATCTGGAATTAACTATCATCCTATTAGTAAGACCGATGCTTTGAATAGATTGATAAAGGTTGGCAAAGAACTCAGAAGATATAAGTCTGTGATATTTAGTGTATGTAACATTGTAGAGAATTTTAAGTGTATGAGGAAGGGACAAATTAGCGTTGATGATTTGCCTGGTATTGTAAAAGATTTGTTATCGGACAGATATAATCATGATTAAACTAGTAAAATTGAATCTTGATGGCTACCGTTCATACGATAAAGCCAATATTCCATTGGATCTTCCGGGGATAACGTATGTTACAGGGAAGATTGGTTCTGGTAAATCGACTATTCCGGAAGCTATATTTTATTTGTTATTTGGTAAGCTTCTGCAAAAGAAGACCGAGTTTGTTACTCTTAATGACTTAGTAAACAAAGTATTGAAAGGTGGCTATGATATTAGTCTTGATTTCTTGCTTGATGATGTACCTTGTAACATAAGGGAAATCAGAGGTAGAAAAAACAATGGGCTTTATTTTAAGGTCGATGGAAAAAGCAAAAGAGGGAAAAGTGATCAAGAAACCAGAAAGATAATACTTGATACTATAGGTATTTCTGCTGAAGACTTTCGAAGTACAGCCATTTTCGGTCGTAGACAATCTTTAAAGTTGATACATGGGACTAGCGCAGATCGAAGCAGCGTATTAATTAATATGTTTAATTTAGACCGTTATAGTAAATATTATGACTCTTGTAGACAAGACGTAAAATTATTAGAAGCTGAAAGAAAAAATCTGGAAGGTAAACTGGAAGAGGCTCAACGACAATTAGAGTCATTGAAAGAACAAAAACTGTCTTTGCAAGACATAATAGTCGATGTCGATACTGATGAGATAAGAGAGAAGATTTCGAACAATAAAAAGAGAGCATCTGCAATTCAGAATAAAATCTCTAAGATAAAGCAAGATTTGGCGGTACGGCAGGCTTTTTCTAAGAATGAAGCAAAAATAAAAGCAATTTCCGAAGAAATTGACGAACTGGAAGAATCTCTAGAACGCTTTGATGAGGATACTGATGAGCATGAATTACAAAAGATTTTAGAAGGAGCTAGACAAACTAAATCATCTTTGAAGTATGAGATATCTACTTGCCGAAGTTCGATGGAAAAATTAAAAAAGCTTGGTAATAGATGCCCCATTAATGAAGAGCCTTGTCCCGTAGACGTTCCGAAAAAATTTAAAGCCAAAAATCTTAAACAGCTTGCGGATAAATTGTCCGAGTTAGAAAAGAAATTTTCGTCTATTAAGAAGAAGGAACATAAATTAAGCGAACGTTTTGGGCAATTGATGGAGATGAAACAAATTGAATCTACTATATCCGTTAAACGAAAGCTGTTGGAAGATTTGAAAGTAAAGCCTAAATCGGTTAAAATAAATACTAAGGATCTCGATAAATACGAAAAGCAATTAGCTTTAGGGCTTGCTCGAATTGATGAATTGAATGAGCAATTGTTAGAAGCTGAAGCTGCTAAAAAGAACGCAAAGTTGTACGATACATTTAATCAGTTAATTAAAGATGCTGAGAATGAAATATTGAAGCTTGAGCGCGAGCGTGCTAAAATAACGAGTAAAATGACTTATTTTTCTACTGCCGGTACCGTGTTTAGAAAAGTTCAATCTTTACGTATTGACTATATAATCGATTTGTTGAATGATAATACTAATAATATTTTAAAAGTAATATCTAATGATGAGCGGTCTGTAGAAATCGTATCTAAAAGAAAAACCAAAGCCGGTACTTTGGATAAACTTGGTATTATTTTACATGATGTATTTAAATCTATACCTATTGAACTGGCATCGGATGGACAAGAAACGCAAGCTGGTTTAGCCATATTATTTGGAGCTTGGAAAACTATTAATGCTTTGTCAGATAAAGGGATTTCGGCAGTGTGGTTGGATGAAGTCTTTGGTCCTCTTGATACCAATTCAGTTGAACGAGTTTTTGAATCGGTGGTGTCTGTGTTCGGTGGTAGCGGAGCAAAATCTTTGTTCGTTATTTCACATCGTAAATTAGATACAAGACTTTTTGATAGGCAGTGGAAATTTTCCTTGGTGAACGGTATTACTGAAATTGATATAGGGGATTGACTATGCATCAGCCTAGTGAACAAGCCAAAATCTTGTTAGAGAAAAGGTATTTCAAATCTGGTGAAGACTGGGAGTCTATGTGTAAAAGAGTGGCGGCGGGGTTATCTAAAGATAATAAACAGGAAAAAGAATTTTTTGAGGTAATGTCTAACGCTTATTTTTTACCAAATACGCCTTGTTTAGTGAACGCTGGCCTTGATGGTAATGGTGTATTGGGAGCATGTTTCATATTACCGATTGAGGATAGTATAGATTCTATTTACGATACTGTAAAAAAGGCAGCATTAATTTTTAAGTCCGGTGGGGGATGTGGGTATGATTTTAGTAAACTTAGACCGGAAGGATCGCAGGTAGCATCCACTAAAGGAGTAGCTGGCGGTCCGATATCGTTTTTAAAAGTGTTTGATACAGCTACTGTGCAATTGAAGCAAGGTGGTGTTCGTCGTGGTGCCAATATGGGTAGTCTTTTTATAGACCACCCTGATATTGTTAAGTTTATAAAATGTAAAGACACTGAAGGGGAAATTAACAGCTTTAACATTAGTGTTGGTATGACTGATGAATTTATGAAAAAACTTGGTGATCCGAATGAAATGAACTCGATTTGGGTTTGTAGGTTTGGAGCCAAACGTTTTGTGATACGTAAATCTGATGATAACGCTGTAGAAGTTGCTGGCTTAATGCAATTATCGAATACTGAATACTATACAGTAATGGATATTTGGAATTTGATTACCAGTCAAGCATGGAAAAACGGAGAACCTGGATTATTGTTTATTGATGAAATGCGTAGACGTAATGGTCCCGATGTTTATACTACTAACCCGTGTTTAGCCGGTGATACTGTTCTCAGTGTTGGTGGTAGCAAGATAAAGATATCAGACTTGGCAAATGGTATTGTTAAATCTGATCTGGTTAAAGCCTGGTATACTGGAAAAAAGGAAACGATATCGATATATGCGTATACTCATACAAATGATGAAAGTGTATATATTAAATTGACGCTTACACCAGATCATTTGGTGATGAATGCTGATGGTAATTTTGTTGAAGCTAAATCACTAAAATCTGGTGATAAGGTATCAAGTGAATTTGGTCCAGTGACTATAAAGCTAGTAGAGAGATATATAATAACAGATGTATATGACTTTAAGATGCTTGATGGTCCGCCATATGCTCCAGCCAATGGTATTATATGTCATAATTGTGGGGAGGTAGGTGGTGGTCCATATACTATGTGTGTTTTGGGTTCCATTGATGTTTCTAAATTCGTCGACAACGAAAAATTTAGCTATAAGAGAATGGATAGAGTTATTAGAATCGGGATGGGTATGCTTAACAGAATGATCGATACGTCGGCTTATCCATTAAAAGAGATAGAGAAAAAGGCCAAACGGGAAAGAAATATTGGTTTTGGTATTATGGGATTTGCTGATGCGTTAATAAAAATGAAAATCAAGTATGGTTCAAAAGAATCTTTTGAGATAGCTCAGTCTTTAATTACTCATATTAAAAAGGTATGCAAGAAACATTCACAGAATAATAAATCATGTACGGCTATTGCTCCTACAGGTAGTATTAGCATGTTGGCTGGGTGTTCTAGCAGTATTGAGCCTAATTTTGCTTGGAAGGTGGTATCCAATAGAAAAGACTTTGGGACACAAGAGTTTATTCATCCACTTGCTAAGCCTTATTTTGATAGTGGTGATGAATTGCCTGATTATTTTGTTACCGCTGATCAGATTGATCCACATGATCATGTTGTTATGCAGTCTATTTTTCAAACTAATGGTGTCGATTTAGGAGTTTCTAAAACGATTAATCTTCCGAATAGTGCATCTAGGAATGATGTGTCGGGGATCTATGTAAAAGCTTGGAAATCTTCTTGTAAAGGCATCACTGTTTATAGGGATGGCAGTAGGCAGGAACAAGTATTGTCAAAGAAGCGTACCAGCCGGGTGAAGACTGAATCGGTTGGTGGTCAACCTAGAGGTCGTCCTAGAGTTTTATGGGGGGCTACTTATCGCGTACTTACTCCCGCCGGGAAGTGTTTTGTTACTATTAACGAAGATAAAGATGGTATTCGTGAAGTTTTTGTTCATGTTTCTAAAGCCGGTTCTGAAATAAACAGTCATGTGGAAGTTGAAGGTAGGCTTATTTCTAATGCATTGAAATATCGCATACCGGTTAGAGCGGTGATAAGTCATTTAAAGGATCAGAAATCTAGTCCGGTATGGGAGCATGGTCGTTCTGTTAAAAGCGTACCAGATGCGATTGCTAAGGTGATTGAAGATTACATAGAAAATTATGAAGGGTTGAGTGAATATTTACCTGAAGATACTATAGAATATGATGGTAAAAAGGTGGAATCGATAGTTGATGACGAAGGAAGCATGTCTGGGGATCTTTGCTCTTATTGCGGAGAACCTCTTTATATTCAGGGTCATTGTGAAGTCTGCCGATCATGCGGGAATTCTACATGCGGATAGATGGCAGAGAAATTCAAAGAATGCTGTATTGCTGGTAGAGACACTTTACCGGCTCTTCCCTGTAATTATGAACAATGTCCTTGGTATGTACATAATGATGAATATGCTAATTGTTTTTGGGTAGTCGCAGAAGTTATATATCTCCAGGGGGGATCTACTTTTTCAGAAGATGAGATAGCCTTATTTGAGGGGATTTCGGAGCAAGAGGTAAAGCAGGTACTATCAGAAGTCTTCAAAAAAATTAGAACAGACATTAGGCATTTTCCTATGTTACTTGATGAATTATAACGAAAATTTAGTAATTTTTGTGAAAAGGTGATAAAATGGCTCTTGATTTTATAGAATTGCATATTCTATTGGAGATAAAAAGATTAAAGCGAGAAAACAAATTATTAAGATTGTGGGCAAAAAGGGATACTCCTCGATGTTGTGTTTGCGGAAAGCCGGTGAAGGGTCTGAGCGTTCAAAGGATGCTTAGGCCTTTCATTTGGGATACTAGAAAATGTTTTGAATGGAAACCTAGAAAGATAGTTTCATTAGAACATCAATATGGTATGGATATTTTGGATATTTTGAAAGAAACATCTAGAAGATTTGGTAGCTTGAAACCTCAAATTGATGCACTAGGTATCTCCGTTCCTTATTTTGTTTCAATAGTTAAAAAATATAGCAAACAGGGTTATATTGAGTTTATGGCAAAACATACTCAAGGAAAGCGACGTAAGACATATCTTGCTAAGTTGCGGAGTCGGTAATGGCTTGGACGGGGTATAATGAGCCTTATGTAAAAAATATTATTGATGGAGCTATGAAGGCATTGAAATTACTTAGTGTATTGACGTTTGATCCCGCATTACTTTTTTGGACGCAAGGTTTGAAAGGACATCTCGAAAAGAAAATAAAAGAGGCTGAGAAGGAAAAAGAGGAATCAAAAAGATTTACATTCTAAAAAGGAGGAAAAAATCAATGGATTGGAAAGATATCGAAAAATTGAATGCGTATGGACATGGTGTCAAAGCTAAATCTGAAAAGACGCATCAAGAATTCATCTCCGTCGTTAGCGAAGTGCTGGCAAAGCGTGGTCATCGTGCAGATTTAGTAGTTACTGCTAATACTAAAATGGGTGACATAACTAATGTGGAGATTAGGTACAAGACTAATCTTGGATATCCCACTGAAAAGGATTTAATGTCTTTGGTTGCTAAGCATTTCGCCGGTAAGGAGATTGATTGGGATACCGTCACTGTGGATACTGATGCCGGTACGATTTCCCTTAATCTTGTCAATTCTACTGAGATGATTCCTATCAAGAATGTTGCTAGTATTCCTAAGGGATTTACTCCGATCGGTACAGCGCTTTACCGGCGCGCTTTAGATCCCAATAATGATGTTTATGAGATCTGGTCTTTGCGTAAAGATGATGATGGTAATTTGGCGCTTTTCCGTAACCATGACGATGTGGAGATTACTGCAGACAAGGATGAGCATAAGTTTATTGCCGGTGATGTGGTTGATACCCCCTATGGTCCCGGAAAAATCGTTCGTTTCGACGATCTCGGTAATGCCATCGTCTTAGTTGGTAGTAAAAAGCGGTTGGTGGCTGCTGAGGAAATCAAGCCTTATAATATTGAACGTGAAAAGCAAAAATTGATTGATTATTATGCACAGGCCTATGGCGATCCTAACTTTGCCAAGGCGTTAGTAGAGAAATATTCGGAGGTTTAAGATGCCTCTGACCAATGCTGAATTCAAAGAATTGGTAGGGAACAGGTCTTCTCGACTTCGAGTATTAGCTAATAAGCTCTGTGAGACCGATCCTAATGATTATATAACCTTGAACGACCTCAATCAAATCGTGTTGGCTATGAAATCTTCTGGAGAGGACGGGGACGTTAATTGGCTTCGTTCTCTTATTGGTATTATCAAGGACGGTTCTATTGAGCGAATTAAAAAGGGTGAAGAGACTTGGCAACAGCATGTGGCCTATGTTCGGTCATTATCTGCGGCTGGTAAGATACCGTTCAATATTGGTGATAAGATTATGATTAAAGATACGGGCAAATTTGGTACGGTGGTTGACTATTTACCAGAACAAAGCAAGTTTTTAGTATTAATTTCCCCTTTTCAGCTAATGGAGTACGATATTAGTGGTTTGGAAAAGGTGGCTACCAAGGCTAGGGAAAATTAGCTGTGCATCTTAAAGAAGCAATCAAATTGATTGGTATTACCTTTCCCAAGCCTAGAGGATATAACAAGCCTGGGATGGAAGAGCTTGTTGACTTTGGAAATTTAGATAAGTATGATCCGTGGGATTTGTGTAAACTAGTTGATCGTAAGTTTAATTGTCGTGTACCTGAATTTGAGCCTTACATAATAAAGAATCCGGAGGCTGCTGTTTATTATGCTGAAACTGTTCTTAAACGTCGTTGGCCTGAGGCTGAGCTTTATATAATGAAAGATCCGTGGATTGCATATCAATATGCTAAAGATGTTATTAAAGATCGATGGCCTGAAGCCGAACCTGTAATAATAAAAGACCCGATAACAGCGCATCATTATGCGCGTGATGTTATCGAAGATCGATGGCCCGAGGCAGAACCCTATATTAAAAAAGACCCCGAAGCTTGGGATCTTTATAAAAGTGAACTCGGTCTAGAGGATTGAGGTCTGATAAATGCGTGGTATTGATGATAAATTACATCGGCAGAAAATTCTAGATGAATCATATACCGGGCGCATAGCTTTCAACGAGCATGTAGCAGAGATATCTAATAATGCTTTGTCTTTTGCTGAGGACGTGCTCGATGACTTAGATCTTTTTTATAGTATTAGAAGTATTTCAATTTCTCGTGTGAAAGGTTTTGAACAGGTTAAGCCGATTGACGAATTGAATGGGTTAGTTACAGCTTCTATTACTGTGGACACCTCTATTGGTAGATATTTTATTGATATGCCTATACCCGTTTATAAAGGTGAATTTTATCGTCCGGCAATTGTTTATGTTAATTCAAAGCCCGTTTTATTTTCTCCAGATAATATGAACGTTGCTGTTCCGACAAATCCGGTAACAGTACCCGTTATCGAGAAGCCCTATGATTTTAACACCGGTCCGAGACATGTAGAACAGTTTAGGCGAGACGTTTTTGATTCGCTTCCTTCAGAAGAGTATGACTATGAAGTGATTTATGATTATCGTGGTTTATCTTAGAGGAGACTGACTATGCACCTCAAAAGAGCGATAAAATTAATAGGGCAATCTGATTTACTGGAACGATTACCAACTAAGCCGAGGAAATATAGAAAACCAAGAATAAAACGGAACATAGACTTTGGGAATTTACATAGGTACGATCCTAGAACTTTAAGTTATAACGCTATTGAAATATTTGAGGGTCGTGTACCTGAGTTTGAACCGTACATAATGAAAGATCCTCAAGCTGCATATATTTATGCTCGTAGTATTATTAAAGGTCGATGGCCTGAAGCAGAACCCGTGATAATGAAGAATCCAGTGATAGCGCTCCAGTATGCTCGTGATGTCATCGACGGTCGATGGCCCGAAGCCGAACCATACTTGGCACAAGATCCGAATATTGCTGCTGCCTATGCTTTTGATGTTGTTAGGGATCCTAAGTTATATGAAGAGATGTTTGGTTTTCTAGAAGATTGAAAGGGATTGATTATGCATCTCAAAAGAGCGATTGGGTTGATCGGGCAATCTGATTTGTTGGAACGTATGCCGACTAGGAGAAAGTATAAAAGGCCTACTATTAAATATAATATTGACTTCAATAATCTTGATAAGTATACGCCTTGGCAATTATATAATAAAGCGGTTAGGATATTTAAAGGGCGCGTACCTGAGTTCGAACCATATATAATGAAAGAACCGTGGGTAGCGTATAGATATATCACAGATTTTATTAAAGGTCCTTGGCCCGAGGCGGAATCGTATATATCTAAGGATCCTCAGATTGCATATTGTTATGCTCTTGACATTCTTGAACGTCCCTGGCCCGAGGCGGAACCTTATATTAAAAAAGATCCTGAAACTGCATTTCTGTACGCTCGTTACATTCTTAAACGTCGATGGCCCGAAGCGGAACCCGTGATAATGAAAAATCCAGGGGTAGCAACAGATTATGCCGCTGAGGTTCTTAAACGTCGATGGCCCGAGGCAGAACCTTATATCAAAGAAGATCCCGAAGCTTGGAAATTATATAAAGAAAATTTTGATCTAGAAGATTGAAAGGAGAATAGGATGCCTAAACGACCTCCTAAAAAATGGTTTAACGAGATGAAAAAAGAAATTAAGGAAGGAAACCCAGATTATTCAGAGGATCAGGTTAATAAAACTATTGGTGATATTTGGTACAATGAGCTTTCCGAGTCGAAGCGCAAAGAGCTTCTTAAGAAATATGAGGCTTCTATCGTAGTACGTGCTAAGGATGTAGTTTGACGATGAATAACGAAACGAAAAGCCTTTCCCCTGAACAATCTGAATTGTGTCCATTTGGTAGTCCAAAATGTCGTATTTGTCGCATGTCTCCCGATCGTATTAAAAAGACTCATGATCTACGATTTAAGCAAAAATGGTCTCTCAGAAAGATAGCTGATTTCTTATCGGAAAAGAAATGGTGCGGAAAGGATTATAAGACTCTTTCCGAGCATTTCAAGAAGCATGTTTCTCTTGATTACCGTAAGCAGATAAACAAAGGTGTGGAGGTGGCTAAAGTACTCAACAACAAAATGATTCATACTAGAGATGACGTTAAAAAGGCATATGATTTATTACTTGAGATGATACTTAATTTTTCCGGGCGTATTGATAAGATTTGTGCCATTGCCAGTGAACGTATAAACGACGAGAACGCACTTCGTAAGGAGATCAATAAAAAGGAGATACTTGAGTTGATGACTGTGCTTTCTCGTCTTCAGAAAGAATCGATTAGCCAGATCAGTGCTATATCCAATCTTCGTACACCTAAGGTCGTCGTGGCTGAGCAATTCAAAAAGTTCGTCGATGATTCTATTGTACACTTTAATAATCTTTTATTTGACATCTTTGGTATGTTGAAAGATTCCGTTATGGATGCGCTCAATAACGGCGGCGTTAATGAAGATACTTTTACTTCAGTATTTAAAAAGGCGGCGATGGAATACAAGAATCGTATGTCGATGATTCGTCAAGAACAGGTTCATGAACTCACCAAGGTATTGTCTGAGTTGGAGAGATTGGCGTGAAACTTTATGTAGAGATATTTGATCCTGAAGTTTATGGGTGTATTAATCTTCGCTTTGAGAGGGGCAGCAAGATAGTCTTTTCTTGTTTCACCAATCATGATAATCATAAACAGGCTCTTGATAAGATAAATGAATTATTAAAGCGTTTGTCTGATGTTGATATAGAGTATGTCAATCTCAACGAGGTTGCCTAAAGTGAATGCTAGAGACATTCTGTTGGGGAGCGATAATGCATCTAGGGCTAGGTCTCATGCTTGTGCTCCTAATTTCGTTGATTTTGATAGTAAGTTGGGTGAAGTATTTTTTGTAACCCGTTGCATGGGTAGTAATGATGCTTGGAATCAAGTCGTTAAGTTTGATAACTGGGATGAAATTTTAGAAGAATACGGAGAACTTTCTTGGGATGACATAAAGAAGAACCGTGACCTGTTGATTAATGAAGATATTATTATTGCCTGTGACTGTCCAGCTAATCTTTATTGGGGTTATCAGTATATACAAACTGAATTGGACATAGCCATTGATCCGGAAAACAGGTTCCCTTCGATTCGTAATCCGTCTTTGGAAGGTGTGGCTTGTAAACATCTTTTGGCTGTGTTGGACAGATTTTTTACATAGTATCCTACATTATCCTACATATTTACTATCGTATAAATACAAAGTAAAATTTTGGTTGAGATGGAAAACCCAGTAATAATTTCAAAAGGTCTTTATGATCAGTTAATGGCTCTTGACGATCTATTATCTGCTCCAGGGGATCTCATTAAGGAAGCTGTAGAAAAAAACCTTTACCTTGCGGCTACTTATATAAAAAGATATCCTTCACAATTTAGGAGGGGATTATCTGTCGGATTTAAGTCTCATAATGGGGCGGATGATACTGTCCGATTAGCTAGGGAATTGTTGGCACTTGTACCTGATGATAATCCGATGATTGTGATTTACAAGGCTCTTGTATCCGGAAACGGGTACGTAGATAGAAAAGTTTTTTGCAAGGAGAAGATAGTAAAGAAATTCAGGATAAAGAAAAATACGGCTTCTATTTACTTTGGTAAGGCTTTGAAGGAATTGAGAAGGAATAAGTGCAAGGTTTCGGTTATTTATAGAAATACCCTATTTGCAGTAAAACATGTGTCGGAGGAGATGATGAAGCAGTTTAACAACCTGGCGCAAAGCCACGAAAAGGAGGAAGAAATGGTAAAGGTCAAGAAAGTGACGGTGGAAGAGACTCCGAAGAAGTCCAGGAAGGTCAAGAAGTCGGCCAAGGCCAAGTCCAAGGCTCAGGCCAAGCCCAAGCCGAAGCCCGCGAAGTCCAAGCCGAAGCCCCAGACCAAGCCCGCAGCGGACAAGTCCAAGGCTCAGGCCAAGCCCACGGTGCGGGGATTGATCGTAGATACCCTGCGTCGTAAGGCCTGTACCAAGCAGGAATTGGTGCAGGTGGCGCTCAAGTCCGGTCTGTCGCAGTTCGACGAGGTGGGCATGCTGAAGTACGTCAACCTCACCTTCCACGCGCTCCGCAAGCGGGGTGTCAATCTCGTCTGCGAGACCGAACCCAAGGAGGAGGGGGGCGGCACTCGCGGGCGGTACCACATCGAGGACTGAGTTTTTTGGCCGGATCCTAGACGTAGCTAACTAAATGGGCGCGTCTGCCATTGGCTGGTAAAGGATCCGGCCTTTTTTGTATTTTGTGTATACATACCTTTTTCAACGTCTATTTAATATTTCCGATTCGATCGCGATATAATCCTTTCCGAAAATGGTTTAGTAATTTCGGAAAGGAGTATAAAATATGCCTTTTAAGCATTATGAATGGGGTAATTTTGCTGGTGGTGGGTCTGGTAGCGTAGCTCCGGCTGAAGCCGATTACGGTAATCCAGAGCAATTTTCAGGTACGTTGGTTGGTGTGACCACTGTAAATTTCAGTTCACCTACCAAGGCTGTAACTGTAAGAAATACCCACGCCACACAATCTCTTGAATACAGCTTCGATAATAGTACCTGGTTTGTGCTTGGGCCTTACGGAGAGGCATCTTATCAAGTTATTGCCAGCAACGTTTATTTAAGACCAGTAGCTGGTAATCCTACCTATGAAGTCCTTGGCGTGTTATCATAAATGGAGGAAAAAATAATGAAGAGACTAACATTTTTCGTTTTAATAGTATTATCCATTTTTTCATACAAAACATCGGCTCAGGCGTATAGGCAAGGTATTGAGTTACTCCAAAATCCCGCCGGAAATCAATGTTTTTCACAGGCCAATAATAATTGTTATCAATATATTGATATAGCTAACATCTCGACGACAGATCAAATGTTAATTGATTTACAGGAATTGAATGGTACTACTATCAATGTCAACGGCGGAAATCGTGACGCGGGTACTCAGACCGTCACTTTGGCCGATGACGATCCGGCTGTCGTTTCTTTAGGTGTGATCGACGATTGGGATGCTACCGAAGATTCTGCGGCATCGAGCGACGGTGCAACTATAATGGTCGAGGCCAAGTCTTCGCAAAAAACGGCAGTAGATGATGGTGATGCAGTTCGGCCGGTTGCCAATACTAACGGCGAGATCGTGGTTGCCGGGTATTCCTGGACCACCAATAGTATCAGGTCCGAGGAGCAGGACCCCATCAGCACACATCATGAGGAAGGCACGCTTTGCGATCTTACCAATATCTCGACTAATACAACTGATTATTGTGGTTACGTTGATATGGATGGAAAGCGTTTTGCCGCTTTCCAGATTGAAACTTCCGGTACAGCGCCGACGGATGTTCTGACGGTTACATTTGAATGCACCGTGCAGGATGACGGCACCGCACCGGCGTCTTGTACCTACCAGGATCTTACTAATGATCTTTTCGGTGTTGCTTCTGTTGTTGATTCAGATGATATGTGGATCGTCAGTTCCACTTTGCCGATGAAATACTGCCGGATTAAATACGTGACAAGCAACGATAGCGGCAATGATGCCGATCTCACCGTGTTTTACAAGCTGGTTTATTAATCTCTTTGGGCGGGGGTAGTCATGATTTCAAAGATTGCAGGTTGGACAGGATCGGCCTGGCGAAAGATTAGATCGGATGCTTACGGCAATTCCATGGGAGTAATTGAAAGAGCACATCACGCGATACATGATGGAAATCATTATTTTATTGCCGGATACGATGAATTAGATACTGGAGACACAACCATCTTTGCCGTTACCGCTCCATCTTCGGCCAAAAGGATTCACATGACGTTTGCGTATAGCGCAAATAAATCCTACACCTTGCAGGTGTATGAAGA
>Ga0209834_10001392_pt1 | contig 13656 bp, 8 predicted proteins | sample Mar14236cmmetaG_FD_184134 | JGI IMG/M metagenome (GOLD analysis project Ga0209834, IMG submission 184134) | Marine hydrothermal vent microbial communities from Guaymas Basin, Gulf of California to study Microbial Dark Matter (Phase II) - Marker... ...
CCGGAAGGAAACGCCCAACCATACTTTTTTCAGATAAGTGATCTTCGCATTTAAGTCCACTTGCACAGGCACAGGAGTTGTTTTTTTTATCAACATAGCAGGTTCAATGGTAAAATTGTCCCCTGCTTCAAAGATATACCCTCCCATTAGATAAAAATGAATTTTCAAGCGGTTCAGTCCGTTTTTCATATCATACATTTTCAGGGAGTTAACAAAAAGCTGGAAAGCTGAAGCGCCTGCATACCACTTCTCCCCATACATATACAAACCTACGGATGCATCCGGGACGATGGAAGAATAGACAGCATGCTGCAAGGCATTGTCATCCTGATCAAAAAGGGTGATTTTGGTGCCATCTATCTTGCTTTGCAGCATGCCAAAAGACAAGCCCATGGATAGACGGATGTCATTATTTACCATTACGTTGTAGGCATATGTGCCATAGGCGCCCGTACGGCTGGCAGGTCCTGTTACGTCGTTGATGATATACCCTCCGAAGCCCATAGGTTTGGAGGCATGCGGTCCAAATACACTTACGCTCACGGTCTGGGGACCATCCAGGATGCCAACCCACTGAAAACGGCTGTCAGTCCGTATCTGATAATAGTTTTTCGTTCCCGCAACTGCGGGATTCAGCACATAATCGTTAAACATAAACTGACTATAAAGTGATAGCTGCTGGGCTGTCACCTCAGGTACCAGCAACATCAATAACACCCCTGTTTTCATCAAATGCTTCATCCGCCTTCCTTATCTTATTATAGTCACCGGTCCGGTGACAGGTGGTGTATGTTTTGCATCATGCAGGATGATCACATAGTAGTAAGTCCCTGAAGCCAATGCCTTTCCCTGAAATGTTCCATCCCACTCTTTCGAGCTGTCATATCCACGGCTGTAAAAAACCCTGTGTCCCCACCGGTCGAACACCTCCACCGTCATATCCGGATAATATTCCGTATACCCGAAATGCCAGGTATCATTTTTTCCATCCCCATTCGGTGTAAACCCTGAAGGTATAAAAATCTCCCGGATCAACACAATATTTATCGAATCTTTCTCCAGACATCCTTCCGTGGTGATAGCTTCTGCAAAATAAGTCATGTCCCTTACGGGAGAAGCAACCACCGACCGGCCTGTTGTAGCATCCAGTCCTTCAGAAGGATACCAGAAATACTCCGTAAACCCTTCGCCCGTAGCCGTCAGAGTGATGCTACACCCTTCGGGTATAACAGTATCACGGCCGGCATCCAGTCCGTGTATGGGATAAACCATGACGATAACGGTATCTTTGTCATAACAAATGCCTGAGGTGACTGTCAGGATAAAATTCGTATTCGTCAGGGGAGAAGCCAGCGGATCGATAACGGCAGGATCATCCAGTAGGCCGGCAGGCTCCCACTGATAGGATTGTCCTCCGCTGCCATGCAGTTGTACGGAGGTTCCGGGACAAATGGCAGTATCCCTGCCCGCATCGGCAATAACAGTGTATCTCCCTTGTAAATGAACAGCAGTGGATTCTATACAGCCGTTGCCATCTTTGGCAATGATATGATACGTCCCTCCTTCCAGCCCGGTGAAGGTCCCTCCTGCAGCAAAAGAGATTCCGTCGTCAATGGAGTATACAAAGTTTCCCGTACCTCCTGTAGCCTGAACACTGATTTTCCCGTCAAATGAATTTTTACTACAAGTAGGCTTCACAGTGTCTACGATCATCTGAATGGCAGGAGGCTCATCAACAATAACCTGTACCGCAACTGCCGTGCAACCGTTTATATCCCTAACTACCGGAGAGTAAGTATTGGCAGGTAGCTGCTGAAAGATACCATTGTTATCATAAAAAGTTTGTCCATTGTTGATAGAATACTCATAGGATCCTGTTCCTCCGGAAGCCAGAATATGGATCTCTCCCGAGCTGCCGCCGGCACACAAAGCTTCTGTTACATTGATTTTGTTGATGACCAGTTGTGGAGGTTCCGTAACTGTCACTGTACTGCCACTCAAGAGACAGCCATTGGCATCCCGAATGGCAATATCATAATCTCCGGCTGAAAGATTTTCAAACAAATGACCATCCGAGAAAGTCACTCCCCCGTCAATCGAATATTGCCACGGAGCCGTTCCGCCGGAAGCTGAAATATCGATCTTTCCGTCAGACAGACCGTGACAACTGATATCCGTTTTATTCACAGTATCTATCGTCAGAGCAGGCGGATCGCTAATGACAACGGTGTCACCCAACATAATACAACCGTTGACATCCCTGACTGCCAGTGGCCATGCTCCTGCGTTAAGTCCGGTAAAAGAGCCGTTATTGTCAACGAAAGTAGTTCCTCCATCCACCGAATAAACATACGGAGAAGTACCACCTGAAGCATGCATTGTGATGCTTCCGTCACTTCCGCCGTGACAGGCTACATCACTATGAGAAACTACGTTTATGACAAAGGCCTGGGGCTCTGATAGAGTCAACGTAACCCCGTTTGTGACACATCCGTTGGCATCCTGCACAGCCGTGGGATAATTGCCGGCACAAAGACCTGTAAAAGATCCTCCATTCGAAAGAAAAGTGACCCCGCCATCAATAGAAAAAACATAAGGAGGTGTTCCCCCGCTGGCCATTACACTTATTGCTCCGTTACTCCCGCCGTAGCAGGTTACATTAGTCACTGAATCCGTAGTAATGCCAAGGGCAGGAGGTTCGGAAATGGTCACAGGGCCCAAACCGGCTATACATCCATGTGCATCAATCACCGTCAGCGAGTAATTGCCTGATGCTAAAGAAGTAATGTCTTTGCTTGTGGAAGAATATCCTCCCGGACCATTCCATAAAAAAGTATAGGGTTGTGTCCCTCCTGTCACTGTTACGTTGATCAGTCCGTTATCCGCGCCATTGCAAGTAACGTTTTGTTGATAGTCCAAAGAGACCGTCAGAATAGCAGGTTCATAAACGGAGATGGCTCCGTTGGTAAAGATACAGTTATTTGCATCCGTTACTGTAAGAATATAATTGCCTGATACCACGCCGGAAATATCTTCATTTGTGGAGAAATACCCGTTTGGTCCGCTCCACAAATAATTATACGGTGCAGTTCCGCCGTTTACCGTTACCGCAATGGCGCCGTCGGTGTTCCCGTTGCAGCTGACCGCCCGCACCGAGTCGGTCTGTACAGCGATGGCAGGAGGTTCATTCACCGTCAGTAAGCTCCCTGTCTGTATACAACCGTGGTTATCCCTAACTACCACCGAATAAATCCCAGCTGACAGCCCCGAAAAGGATCCATTGTTCCGGTAAAATGTGCTTCCGCCGTCGATAGAAAAAGAATAGAAAGGGGTACCCCCTGATGCCGTGATGGTAATCGTTCCGTCATTACCACCATTACAGGACACATCTGTTGTAGTTTCAAAGTCTATATGTATGGCATCAGGTTCGTAAACTGCTATGTTGTAAAAATCCGTACTACCGGCATTCTCAATCACTACCCAGTAGTTACCGGCAGTTAGATTCATCAATGAATCTGCCGGGTTGTTGGTAGTATCTTTCTGTCCTGTGCTCCAGGTATAAATAAAAGGAGGAGCTCCCCCGTTTACCGTCACCACAATCTTGCCATCATTTCCCCCGTTGCAACTTACGCTGTCAACCTGAATAGTAGTAGTAAAACCATAAGAAAAGAGGCCGATGAAAAATAATCCCGTAAAAAAAAGAAGAAACAGCCTGTATTTATTTCCGGACTTTTGCACTGGTATATCTTCAGCATATTACATGAATAGCCCAAATATAGTTAAAACATACCTTACTGCATAGATAATTTTATAATTATGTTAAAATTAACGGTTCATGATTAGCGGTTAACAATCTCTTAATGCCAACTCGCGATTCTGTTCATCATTCCTTAACTGCTGTTCATCTTTCCTACGTAGACATCTACGTAGATCAAGCAACTTAAACACCATGACCCCGTTTGACATTCATCATTTCCGCCTCCCGGAAGGCAGGGAACGATCATCGTTCCTCACCAAGCGACCGATGATGAAACGGACAGGATACCATGCTGCGCCATAACCTATGGCCAGTACGGTGAGAAAAATAAGCAAAATATCCAATGCCTGAACTTTCACGGGATAGGTATCTATCACAAACGATCCGCTGCCGGGAATTTTTACGATCCCGAAATGTAGTTGCAACCAACAGATAAACAGGCCCAGGGCAATTCCGGCTACCGCCCCTACGATGGTGATCATCCACCCCTCAAACAGGAAAATCCTGCGAATCAGCGAATGATCTCCGCCCAGATTGCGGAAAGTCATAATATCCTCCTTTTTCTCGATAATCAGCATGGAAAGTGATCCGATTACATTGAATGAAGCAATGATCAGTATGAAAGTCAGGATCAGGAAGATCACCCATTTCTCTGTTTTCATGATCCTGTATAGCAACGCCTGTTGTTCATACCGGTTTTTCACCAGAAAATCAGCTCCCAAGATATTTTCTATCTTTTCCTCCGTCTGTTTGTTATTGACGCCCGGTTTGAATTTCAGCTCCACGGCACTGAGTTCATATGTATATCCAAACAACTCTCGGGCAAATTCCAGGGGTACGATCATGTATTTCAGGTCAAAATCCTGCTGGATGGCAAACACCCCTGATGGAAAAATATATTTTTTGTTGAAGGCTCTTTCCGGATTCAGGGAGATATGTTTCGTACGTCGGGGTACATAAATTTTTATCGGGGAAATAAAATTCAAACCAACGCCCAGATTGATGGCAATGCCTTGCCCAAGCACTGCCATGGGAGCGCCTTTGGAATGCAGTACAAAAGCTCCGTCCACCATCATGGAATCCACCCCGCTCATGGCTGTATATTCATCACTCACCCCTTTCACCGTAGCAATATACTGCCGTTTCCTGTACTGTAACAAAGCATTTTCCTCGACCACATCCGCTGCATGCATCACCTCGGGCAGATGCTTCACCTTCTTTATCACAGCCAGGGAGTCAGGGAATGTCTTGCCTTTGGCCGGTGTGATCTTCAGGTCCGGGTCAAATGAGTTGAACAATGAATGTACCAGATCATCAAATCCATTGAAGGAGGAAAGTACCACCACGAGCGCCATAGTCCCCACCATTACACCGATGACGGAGATGAAGGAAATAAGGTTGATAACATTGTGAGACTTTTTGGCTACCAGGTAACGCTTCGCTATGTAGAACGGAAAGTTCAATGTTTTACCTGTTTAAAATTTATTCTTAAAATCATAGATGCAACTTTTAAAGATCTATGAATTACACGCGCTCAGCATGTGAATTTCTATTTAATTTCACAAACTTCGTTTGCTAATTCCTCCAAATTTTGCGGACGTAGTCCGCTATATACCAAAAAAGAAGGCCTCCGGCATGGACTTTAACCCGCACTTTCCCGGAACTCCCGGGACGTTCTGTCAATTAAACCACAGAGACCTTCTGACAAAAATTTATTCGCCTCTTTTTCACTCTTTCCCGGGTCATTTTTTCCCCCATTATCCATGCCGGGATGAAAAATCCCGGCAAAAATATAAATTATTTCCAGGCCTTTACGATCAAACCTGTCCCTGTTTTATGATAATTATGAACATCCAGCCAATTCAGTACATAAACAACCGGCCATGTGACCATATAATAAAACGGAAGCAGGATAAAAAACAGTGTTGAAACATTCAGCACCACGATGGGAATTTTCATAGAAAGTTTCCAGGCGATCTGGCCTGGTTTACCATAGGAGTAATACACTTCGACACGTGAAAATCCACTCCGTTCCAATTTCTCTCGAATATCTTTACTGTTATATCCGTCGCGGACATGTTCTTCGATAAAGCTCTCTTCCTCATTGTCATGCACATCGGATCCTCCCTGATCGGAGGGGGTCGAGATGAGCAATAAACCACCCGGTTTCAGAGACCGAAAATAATTTGATAAAACTTTTTCATCTTCTTTGATATGTTCCATCACGTCCACACAAAGAATAAAATCATAAGTCTCCGGCCTGACAAAATGGGTCAGATCCTGTACGGAAAAATGCACCCGCTTGTCCGGATCGATCCTGTTGAAAAAAAGAGTACAGTCTTTGACCTGTTCTTTCTTCACATCCAACCCTTCTATCTCACCGGCAGGAAACCGGCGGAACATAAAATAGACATACTGCCCGAAGCCGGAACCGGCATCCAAAATCTTTACCGGCTGCTTATGATCTTTCAAAAAAGCCTTTATCTCTCGTTTGACATACCAGGCACGCAGCAACAACAAATCCAGAAGTCTGTAAAAAAGCCTTCTGAACCCGGGCGTCTTATTAAAAACTTTTCCGAGCTTCCTTTTTAGAGGGTCGTATTGCATATGCTCTCCGGATTATTCCAGTAATTTATCAATACGTTCGATGTAATCCAGTGAGTCATCAAGAAAAAAAGCCAACTCGGGCATGGAACGTAACTGATTATGGATACGCCGTGACAACTCGAACCTTATTTTTTTCTTCTGTTCATCAACCAGGGAATGAAATTCCTCCTTTGTCACCGCCGGGAAAACACTCAGATATACCCGGGCCAGCGTCAGATCCGGACTCATCCGTACCTGCGTGACTGTAATCATTTTTCCGGCAAACATGTTCTTGCTCTCTTTCAGGAAAATGTCTCCGAGTTCTTTTTGCACCAACTTAGCGACTCTCTTTTGTCTTGTCGATTCCATTGTGATAAGTTAATTTTTCCAGTACAAAGGTAAGGCTTTTTAATGGAATATTGGGATATTGCAAAGATGGGGAATTGAAAGGATAAGTAAAACGGATGTTTTCGCCGGCCGCGATCCCGTCATCGGCCGAAAGGCTGCAGTGGTTGATATCTGCGGGATCCGCAAGAGAAAGGCAGAGACAAGCAGACAGACAGGAAACTGTTTATATTTTTTCCCTGCCGTTTATATATATTTGCATGAAAAAAATTATGTAGGTTTGCAGAAAATTAATACTTACTTTATGGAAACGGTTGTTAGCGGAATACGGTCAACAGGAAATCTGCATCTTGGGAATTATTTTGGGGCGGTGGTTAATTATCTGAAGATGCAGTATGAGTATAACTGCTATTTTTTCATAGCGGATTATCATTCGCTGACAACCCATCCCACACCCAAGAACCTGCACGATAACGTCAAGCAGATCCTGTCGGAGTATCTGGCCTGTGGCATCGACCCGGAAGTAGCCACGATATACCTGCAAAGCGATGTGCCTGAGGTCACCGAACTGTACCTTCTTTTAAATATGAATGCCTACATCGGTGAATTGATACGTACTACTTCTTTCAAAGAAAAAATCCGGAAACAGCCTGACAATGTCAACGCCGGGCTGCTGACCTATCCCGTATTGATGGCTGCTGACATTATCATCCACAGGGCCACCAAAGTGCCGGTCGGAAAAGACCAGGAGCAAAATCTTGAGATGACCCGGCGCTTTGCCAGGCGATTCAACACAATGTACGGGGTGGAATATTTTCCCGAACCCACTGCCTTCAATTTCGGTAAACAACTAATCAAGATCCCCGGTCTTGACGGCACCGGCAAGATGGGCAAGAGCGAAGGCAATGCGCTGTACCTCACCGACACACCGGAAGCAATTCGTAAAAAAGTGATGCGCGCCGTAACTGATAGCGGTCCTACCAGGGAGAACCAGGAAATGAGCGAACCGGTCCAAAACCTTTTTACCATCATGGAAGTAATCTCTTCACCCGATACGGTTCGTCATTTCAGGGACCTGTACAACCGATGTAAGATCCGTTACGGGGATATGAAAAAACAACTCGCCGAAGATATTATTACATTTACAACCCCTATCCGCAAAAAAGTGCAGGAGATCTATAATGACAATGAATATTTGCGGAAAGTGGTGAACAGAGGGGCAGAAAAAGCACGTGAAAGTGCGGGCAAGACGGTACGGGAGGTAAGGGAGATCATCGGATTTAAGCCATTCTGAGAATACCGGTGAAGAGATAAAGCAATAAGGCGAAAAAAGATCTCCTTCCTTTGAGTTGTCCGTACCACCCCGGTAAAATCTGTGGTTAAAAAAATTACGCCAGCCAGCCTCCGTTATCTTTGATTAGTTTTATCAATTCATCCACGGCATCTTTGGCAGGAATATTGCGTTTAACGATCTTGCGATTCCTGTATAATGTGATACGGTCTTTTCCAGATCCCACATATCCATAATCAGCATCGGCCATTTCACCGGGACCATTGACGATACACCCCATCACGGCAATCTTTATGCCTTTCAGATGTGAGGTACGTTTCCTGATCTCTGCGGTTACTTTCCGGATGTCAAAGAGAGTACGGCCGCATGACGGGCAGGAGATATACTCGGGCCGGGAAAAACGTACCCGTGATGCCTGGAGTATCCCAAAAGCTGTCTCCACCGCCACATCTGGTCTTTCCAAATCTCCTTTTTTTTCATCTCCTTTTCCCCACTTCACCCCCCCTTCTTTCTTCTCTCTTCTCTCTTCTGCCTTATCTTTTACATACTCCAGCCACAAACCGTTCCCCAAACCATCCAGAAACAAAGGCCCCATTTCGGCTGCTGCCTCAATCCAGAACTGTTCCGTGGTCTCGCTATGATATGTTTTTTTCAGGATCACCGGAAAGCGGATCCCCTCCTCTTGCAGACGGAAGAAAAAAGTGCGTATTTTTCTGACCGAATCCTTCTCTCCGGCTTCAACCACTACGACCGTGGCCGGGTTATTCTCCTGCCATCGCTTAATATCCTGAATCCCCTCATCGTCCAAAAGTACCTTTATAAAAGGCAGGCGTTTTCCGGAAGAAAAAAGCATCCTTGGCTCCGCATTTTCCCGTACAACAAAATCGGGCCGGGGCGCCTGCTGTGAATCATACATTCCCGTGCTCACCACCACAGGCATTTTCGGGAACCCGGCTACTGTCATCGTCTCCTGTGCCGGCATGTATTCAAACGGATCAAAAGATGCGGGAATTTTCACCTCCGGAGCCTGTTCTTTTTCCCGTGAAAAATAATGTACCAATTGCCGGGCTACGGGGACCTCCTTTTCAGAAGGTTCCGTCAGGGACACCCGGATGGTATCCCCCAACCCGTCTGCCAGCAAAGCCCCGATGCCTGCAGCCGACCTGATACGGCCGTCTTCTCCTTCTCCCGCTTCTGTGATCCCCAGATGCAGGGGATACAGCTCTCCTTCGACAGCCATGGTGGCGACCAGTAAGCGATAAGCATGCACCATCACCCGTGTGTTACTGGATTTCATCGAAAGCACAACCTCATGAAAGTTCTCCTCTTTACAAATACGCAGGTACTCCATCGCTGAAATTACCATACCCTGCGGAGTGTCTCCGTATTTCTCCAGTATCCTTTTTGAGAGGGATCCGTGATTCACCCCCAGCCGCAATGCCGTGTGATGTTTTTTACAAATATTCAGCAACGGCACCAACTGCTCACGTATCTGTTCAATATAACAGGCCTCCTCCTTTTCTGTATCCATCCCTTTGCCTGGCGGAACAATACGCGCGAAGTTTCCCGGGTTTATACGTACTTTCTCCACGATACGCGCTGCCGTCTCGGCAATCTTCGGATTGAAATGTACATCGGCAATGATAGGGGTATAATATCCTCTGCGACGAAGATGGTCTCTGATATCCGCCAGGTTCCCTGCTTCCTTGGTATTTTGTGCCGTAAAACGAATATAATCGGCGCCGGCCCGGATAATGCGAATGCTTTCTTCCACACAAGCCGCTGTATCCGAAGTGGGACTGCCGGCCATAGACTGTATCCGCACCGGATATTTTCCTCCGAGGGGAACCTTTCCGATATGTATCTCCCGGGTTCTTTTCCTGCCCGGAGTCCTCATCATGCTGATAAATATCTTCCTCAAATTTTGTTCTTCCATAAAAAGAAAATAAACTACTACATCTTTTCGCAAATATACTTTGAAAAACGGGAAAAATGTCAAATAATACAATACACCGGCAACTTCCTGAAAAATTTCAAATTCTTTTTTCATTTTTTCAGGTATATTTCCCCCTTTTTCCCACGCTTGTACTGAACCTTTTACCGACCGGTCAAAAATCGCCGGTACGCAGTCTTACAGACATCAAACACAACGGTAAGTTATATATAGCGGATGTTGCCTCTGAGAGAAATATTCGGTTTTTGTGAAAAACATCAATCCGCACATGTCCAATACAGTTCTATCACCGAAGTTATTCCGACCTGTTCGGAAGTCGACAGAGAAAAATGGCCAAGTACAAAGACATGAAAGAGCTGTTGTTTCGTATCAACACCAAATCCATGGTCGAACAAAAAATAATCCCCGACGAGACCTTCGAGTCACGGAAAGGAGAAATGAAACAAATTGATGATGTGGTAGTGGTGGGGTTTAGGAGTTGAGGAGTTGAAGGGTTGAAGAGTTGAAAAGTTGAAAAGTTGAAGGGTTGAAGAGTTGAGGAGTTGAGGAGTTGAAGAGTTTTGCATATGGCAATGAAGCAGAAGGATTTTTCTATTGCTTATTAGGGTTTATTATTCTGCAGAAGATCGTTAGTATGTTACGAGTAAAATTGCGAAAAACAGAAGAGGCTGTGTCAGGCCAATTTCTGAAGGGATTGTATCCATGAATAAACATCTTGGAAAGGAAACCAAATAATTGCTTTTCATCCTTTTTCCACCGAAGCCCTGGCGGAGGTTGTGGGCACAAGTGAACCCTTCAACTTTTCAACTCCTCAACTTTTCAACTCCTCTTTATCTCCATTCAATCCATTATCTTCAATCTGAGCAGGGTCATTTTGTTTAAAGAACTTTCGGTAAAACAATAGAATGATCGCTACACCTACGGTGATGGAGGAGTCGGAGAGGTTGAATACGGGACGAAAGAAGATGAACTCTTGTCCTCCCCAAAAAGGAACCCAATGCGGAAAAGTACTTTTTATCAATGGAAAGTAGAGCATATCCACCACCCTGCCATGCAGAAACGAAGCGTAACCTCCGTCTTTAGGAAACAGGCGGGCCACATGGAAATAGCTGTCATCGAAGATAAGTCCGTAAAAAGCGCTGTCTATAATATTACCCAACGCTCCGGCAAATACCAGTGACACAGCCACCACCAGCCCCGAAGGAGCTTTATGCCGTATCAGGTACCTGATATACCAGCCGATGGCCACGAGAGCAATAATACGGAACAGACTCAGGATGATCTTCCCGGTCTTCCCGGCCAGCTCCATGCCGAAGGCCATGCCGTTGTTCTCAATGAAATGCAACAGAAACCAATGATCAAACACCGGAATCTCCTGCCCGATAACCATATGTGTCTTTACCCAGATCTTAAAAACCTGGTCGGCGACGAGCACAAGTAAAATCGTCAGAACGGATTTTTTTGCTAAAGACATAATACCTTCTTTGTCACAAGCCACATAACGGATAAGGATCATACCTTATTTCCGGCGTTTTTTAGCTTCTATACTCAGTGTGGCGTGCGGTACGGCACGAAGTCTTTCCTTGGAGATAAGCTTACCGGTCTCCCGGCAGATGCCATAGGTTTTGTTTTCGATACGCACCAGCGCTGCCTCCAGATGCTGGATAAACTTCAGCTGCCGCTGGGCCAGCTTGCCCGCTTCTTCCTTGGAAAGGGTGGTAGCCCCTTCTTCAAGCACTTTGAAGGTAGGAGATGTATCTTCCGTATCGTTACTCTCCTCGTGCGTAATTGCATTTTTCAAAAGATTATAATCTTTCCTCGCCTTTTCCAGTTTATCCAAAATGATCTGCCGGAATTCTTCCAGTTCTTCATCGGAATATCTTGTCTTTTCTTTTTCGGCCATAATTCAACAATTTCTTAAATATACTAAAATTTCAATGCACAATCTAAAATCATCAGAATACAAATATAAAAAATCCTTCATGCCCTAACTTTTTCTTTGAACAGAAATTAATGTTTTTACATCATTTGCCAGTTCCACTTCATAAACATTTTCACCATCCAAGTCGTTTTCCAGCATAATATCACCAGCAAGTGTCTGTGCTGCAATATATTTCTTGTGATGCAACACAGCCGGGTTGATTGCATCATGTTTTTTAATACGGATGCTGACCTTGTCTGTTACATTAAACCTGCTCTCTTTCCGGATGTTCTGGATCCGATTGATCAGCTCGCGGGCAATACCTTCTTCCCGCAGCTCGTCGGTGATGGTAATATCCAAAGCTACAGTCAGCGGTCCGTCGCTGGCCACCAGCCATCCGGGGATATCTTCGGAATGGATCTCCACATCTTTATCCGTGATGACAATCTCTTCCCCATCAATTTTAAAAGTATGAACTTTCTCCTGCTCTAACCGTTTGATATCTTCCTGACTCATTTCGGCAATGGCAGCAGAGATCTGTTTCATCTTTTTCCCGTATTTCGGACCCAGTTTCTTGAAATCCGGTTTGATTCTTTTCACTAGAATCTCTGCCGTATCCGGTACATATTCCACTTCCTTCACGTTTACTTCGGATAAGATCAGATTTTTCACTGCCTCAAATTTCTTCCGGAAGTTTTCATCCGACACTGGCAACATGATTTTATTCAGAGGTTGCCGCACCTTGATGTTGACCTTACGCCGCAGTCCCAACACCATAGAAGAAACTTTCTGAGCAATCATCATGCGTTCTTCAAGGTCTTTATCTATCAGGCTCTCATCCGGTTCCGGGAAATCCGTCAGGTGCACCGAATCTACCGGATAACGTCCGGTGATCCCGTTTAGGTCGGTAAAAATCCGGTCCATGTAAAAAGGCGCAATGGGTGCTGCAAGGATAGCTACCGTCTCAAGACAGGTATAAAGAGTCTGATACGCTGCAATCTTGTCTTTTGAATATTCTCCGCCCCAATAACGTTTACGGGTAAGGCGTACATACCAGTTGCTCAGGTTCTCAATGATGAAATTCTGAATCAGCCGAGCAGCACGGGTAGGCTCATATTGGCGGTACAGCTCACCTACCTCTTTCACCAGGGTGTTCAGCAGGGAGACAATCCACCGGTCTATTTCGGGCCTCTCAGTCATTGGTACTTCCGGCTCATCATATACAAAACCGTCAATGTTGGCATACAGAGCAAAGAAAGAATAGGTGTTATACAAGGTGCCGAAAAACTTGCGTTTTACTTCTTCCAGCCCTTTGGGGTCGAACTTCAGGTTATCCCAAGGCTGGGCATTGGTAATCATATACCAGCGCAGAGGATCGGAACCATGTTTCTCAATGGTCTCGAACGGATCGACGGCATTACCCAAACGTTTGGACATCTTGTTGCCGTTTTTATCGAGCACCAATCCGTTGGAAATAATGTTATAATAAGCCACCCTGTCAAAGAGCATCACGGCCAGGGCATGGAGGGTGAAAAACCAGCCGCGGGTCTGGTCCACTCCTTCGGCGATAAAGTCGGCCGGAAATTTTTTAAATAATTGTTTTTCATCGGTAGCAAAAGGATAATGGTTCTGCGCATAGGGCATGGCGCCACTGTCAAACCATACATCAATAAGGTCAGGCTCGCGGAACATCTTTTTACCGCTGTCCGACACCAGGATAATCTCATCCACAAAAGGGCGGTGCAGGTCGAACTGTTCATAATTCTCTTTCGACCAGTCTCCCTTGCGGTAATCTTTCAGCG
>Ga0209834_10001393_pt1 | contig 13648 bp, 10 predicted proteins | sample Mar14236cmmetaG_FD_184134 | JGI IMG/M metagenome (GOLD analysis project Ga0209834, IMG submission 184134) | Marine hydrothermal vent microbial communities from Guaymas Basin, Gulf of California to study Microbial Dark Matter (Phase II) - Marker... ...
CCTCGAAATATCATCGAACCAAATGGCAGACCGAAAAAGCCGTCAGGGAATCCGAAATCGATTATACGATATTTCGCCCCTCGGTTATTTATGGAGAAGGCGACGGCTTTATCAGTATGCTGGTTAAAATGATTAAACGCCTTCCGCTGGTGCCCGTAATAGGCGATGGAAAATATAAACTGCAACCGGTTTTTATCAGAGATCTTATAGCGGTTATGGCGGAGGTTCCGGGTAATCGGCAGTCGGTAAATAAGACAATCGAGATCGGCGGACCGGAGGCGCTTGAATATCGCAAAATTATTTCAACTCTAAAAAGAGTTTTGAATAAGAAGCGAGGACGATTATATTTGCCCCTGTGGCTGATGAAAGCGAATGCCGCCGTACTGGAAAAAATAATGAAGCCGGCGCCGATTACGCGGGATCAATTATTGATGATCAAAGCCGGCAATATAACTGATAACAGTTTGTTGACGGAAATTTTTGATATCGAACTGACTGAATTTGAAAATGCTTTAAATGAATATATGAGGTAATCCATGGCTGAAAAGAATTATGAAATTGTCATTGTCGGGGGTGGTCCGGGCGGTCTTACCGCCGGATTATACGGCGCCAGAGCCAACCGTAAGACCGTAATGATCGAAAAATACATGCCCGGCGGGCAGATTGCCAATACTCATGAGGTCGAAGATTACCCCGGATTTGATCTTATTTCCGGGCCGGAATTATCGATGAAAATGACCGAACATGCCAAGCGGTTCGGTCTTGAGGTTGTCTCCGATGAGGTTACGGAGATTTACACCGATGGAGATGATCGCATGGTTGCCTGTGCATCGGGCGATTTATATCGTGCCAGGGCCGTTATTATCTCGACCGGCGGTTCACCCACTAAACTCAAGGTGCCGGGTGAAGAAGAGTTCAGCGGACGCGGTGTTTCATACTGTGCAATCTGTGATGGAGCCTTTTTCAAAGACGAGGTGATCGCTGTAGCAGGCGGAGGAGATGCGGCTGTCGAGGAAGGCATGTTCCTGACCAAATTCGGCAAAAAAGTCATCCTGATACACCGCCGCGATGAGCTTCGGGCTCAAAAAATCATACAGGAAAGAGCCTTCAAAAATCCCAAGATGGAATTTATCTGGGATTCGGTAGTGGAGAGTATCAACGGCGATGATAAGGTTCGTAACCTGACAATCAAGAATGTCAAGACCGGTGAAAAATCGACACTGGATGTCGGGGCCATTTTTATCTTTATAGGTTTTGTCCCGAACTCAAATATCGTTCGCGAAAAGCTTGACAAAGACGCCGGCGGATATATCATTACTAATGACAGGATGGAAACATCGATCAAAGGGATTTATGCCTGCGGCGATGTCCGGTCACAACTGGTGCGCCAGATAACCAATGCGGTCGGCGACGGTACCACCGCCGCTGTCGCGGCCGAGAAATATATCGAGGAACTGGAAGGCTGACAGTCGGAAGTTCCTGTAAATAAAAGCATACCAAGCCGTTCCTCACACGGGCGGCTTTTTATGTTGGAAACATGTATAGAGAAGTCTTTGTTGTTGCATTAAATGTGAATACTATTGCATATGTAACTTTAGGGCAATAATTAATGCGTCAGCGCCGGTCACCGGCGGGTGTGCCGGGAATTGAAGAACGTTATGATAATCAAGGGGTTACGGCGTATTTGAGGGAAATGCCCTCAAATGGCATAGATATTGCTTTTATTATGGCCAAAAGTATGAACTGACACACTTTTTGAGTTGTTAGAGATTTAGGGAGTGGTGTGTGCTGGATTTCCAGCCACCTGACGTTAGAGTCGGGCATCCCCCCTCCACCACTCCCTATTTTTTACTCCCTATCATTCAATATCTAATTAAATCACACTCACCTGCCGATACCGTTACTATCAGACAACATAATGGTAATCCGTGGTGAGAGTGAGTTATGTTCCGTTTTAGAAGTCCAAGTCTATTAATCAGAGTATCGCATCTAATTTTTATTCAGATCATTTTCATTTTTTCAGCTCTGGCTCTGCTATTTCTCTATCCCGAAAATGATACCGCCGGAAATAAAGTATACGATGATTTGAATCGCCAGGTGAAGGCTACCGCCGATCGGGTTTACAGGCTTATGGAATCAAGCGGGATCTCATTCGATATCCCCACCGACATTGCCGCTCAGATTCAGCATGTTGCCGACAGCAATGAATATATTGCAGATATCAGTTTATTATATAGAGATACTGTCAGCGGCAACGACAGTTTGGTTCACTTCGGCGTTGCCGAAAGGGAAAGGATCTACAGCGACTCATCAAAGGTTGCTTTTGGAGCCATACTCGAATTGCTTCATGCCACCGATAGAGATTTCCTGACCAGTCTGTCCAATGACGGAAACCACATAATTTATGCCATTGGGCCGGACACCGGATCAAAAAATTATGCCCTCGTGATAGCCGCTCACAATTCGCTTGAAAAAATGGCGCATAACAATCAGGCTTACCTGCTGTTTATTCTCTTTTTAATTTCCGCTTTGATATCGTTGATGATCATCAATCTTATTTTTAAAGGGATCAAGCGGCCGCTGGGAGAACTTTTAAAGGGATTTGAAAAGACCGCCGCCGGTCAGGAAGTGCAACTTGAGGAAAATGGCGACAAATATATAAAGGGCCTGGTACACGGCTTCAATGAAATGTCCCGAAAATTGTCTGAAAACAGAAAGGAACTGGCCAGCACCAACGAACGGCTGATGAAGACCAACCAGTCCCTGATAGAGTCTGAATCGATTTTAACAACCCTGGTGGATTACTCTCCCGATGCCGTCATCGTAACCGATCTTGATGATCAGGTGATTATATATAACCAGGCCGCCGCCCGTGATTTCGGGTACAATCAATCGAATATGCTGGGCAAGAAAATTTCAGGACTGCTTCCGATTATAAATAATAATAAGGATACATCAGACACAAATGATACCCTGGAATCCCAGGAAATAATCTGCCGCCGCGCCGACGGCTCGCGATTCCCGGCCGTGCTGGTCCACACCCCTCTTGGACCGGACGGCGGCCGCCCGATTGCCATGTTATATTTTGTCAAGAGCATTTCCGAAAGTGCCAATTACCAGGAAATGATACTCAAGCTCGACCGGATTGCATCGCGCGGTAAAATGGCCCGCGATATCGCTCATGAGATTAACAACCACCTGGCAATACTCCAGGGAAATCTTGAATTGATACCGATGTTCATGGCCAAGAATGACAATGAAAAGGTCAAAATAAAGCTGGGTGTCATGAAAGACACAGTTGACAAGATTTCGACCTTTACCGACGGTCTGACGCGTTTCAGCGATGAAAACAGTGAGTTTGCCAAGGAAGATCTGAACCAGTTGATCGAAAATCTGATCGCATTTTTAAAGCCGCAGAATAAATTCGACAATATCTTCATTTGCACCAACCTGTCCGAAAATCTGCCGCTGGTAGAAATCGATGCCAGCCAGATACAGCATTTGCTGGTCAACCTGATCAGAAATGCGGCCGAGGCTGTGGCCGACGTGGAGGATAACCGCTGGCTTGTTGTCAGTACCGCTATCGAGGCAGAATCTCATACCGCGGTGATAAAAGTGGCCGACTCGGGAGAAGGAGTGCCGCCGGAGCATATTAGTAATCTGTTTGTAAAGCGTTTCAGCACCAAACGGGAAGGTACCGGGCTGGGTCTTATAACCTGCAAAAATATTGTGGACAATCACAACGGCGAGCTGTCCTACCACAGCGGCGAGGATTCCAAATCTATTTTTGAAGTGAGGATTCCGATCAATAGAGACTCATGTTCCAAAAGTGTAAATGATGAGGCTCGCGAGAATATAGTCCCGGCATAAGTCTGAATTAAATCATTGACCACATCCTCTAAAAGTTCTAATTTTAATCCATGCCGAGTTTAAATTCAAACCGAAAGTATGATTTTATCCGGGGAAGATTTATTCTTCCTCTGGCTGTCATTTTTGGCATTCTGCTTTTTATTCTTACCTATCTCGGAATTCAAAAAAGCCGAAGCGACAATTTACAGTTACTTCGGCGCCAGGGAGCCGCTTTGCTCGAAAGCCTGACGTTGTCGGCCGATAATGCCATCAAGGCCAATACTTTTTTCGATTTGCTGGTCCAGGAAAAATTCTCCGATCTGGCGGGATTTCTCGAGACCCGGCCGAATCTCGAGTTTTCGGCGCCGGAATTGGCCGATTTTGCATCGGGCTATGGTGTCGATGCCATCCTGATTTTTGATAATGAGATGAACCTGAAGGCATCGGGCGCCAGAAGTGTTTTTGTCAATATAAACAGCATCTATGGTTATATAATCCCGGCGATGAAAAGTCTGCTGGCCGATACCGTCAATCAGACCAGTTTTCAATTTGTCGAGGGAAATGTTCCGGGGGATGTCCGCCTTTATTTCCTGACCCGGACATCCGACCAGAAATATGTCATTGTTATCGCATCCGATGCTCTCTTTTACTCGCAGGCCAAGGAAAATATCGGGATCGGCTTTCTCGTTCAGAATATAGCCCGGGAAGTCGGGGTCGAGTATATCATGTTTCAAACCATGGAAGGAATCATTTTTTCATCGCGAAAAATAGGCCCGGTTCTGAAAATTGAAAAAGACCCGTTTCTCCAGGCGGCCCTGGCCGCCGATTCGGTAGTCTGGCGGGAGTATGAATCCGAGGGCGCTCCGATTTTGGAATTGGCCAAACGATTTTCATCGGTTGAGTATTCCGAGGGAATATTCCGTCTGGGCATACCGCTGGACAAATATTATGAGATAGTCGCCGGTTATAATCGCCAGATGATATTTTTAAGTTTTCTTATTTTTGCGGCGCTGTTATTGGCGGCGTTGTATCTCAGCGGCAAACAAAAACGAATTTATCTGGATCAATCTTACCGGCAGATGAAATCATTATCTGAAAAAGTCTTTGAAAGTATAAACGCCGGTATCATCGCCGTCGGTTGTGACGGCCGGGTGGAGATGGTTAATCGTCAATTTTTGAATATCTTTGAAGCTGTTGAAAACGATGTTGTCGGGCGGCAATGGTCGGCGTTGAAATTCCACTCCATAATCTCGCTCGATAAGGTTTTATTTGGTGAAAAAAAAGCCGGCGAGGATGAGGAGATTTTGCGGATACCTGCCGGGAACAAGCATCTTCTGATAAATACCGGCCGGATTCACGATGAAAAGGGTAACTTGACCGGAGCAGTGGCGGTTATTTATGATTACACGCATATCAGGGAGCTGGAAGAGTCGGCCCGACGGCGCGAGCGTCTGACCGAGCTTGGCGACCTGGCGGCCGGTGTGGCCCATGAGATCAGAAATCCGCTCAATGCAATATCGATAGCGGCTCAAAGGCTACTGGGAGAGTTTGAGCCGAAGGAGAATATTGATGAGTTCAATGCTTTTGCCGGCCAGATTAAAACCGAAGCCGGCAGGCTTAATGATATAGTCAATCGCTTCCTGTCGATGGCTCGCGACAGGGGAAAGGCATCGCAGGATATAAATATTTCGGGCGTTCTTGATGACACGATAAAGCTGGTCGATCTGGGTATTCAGCGGGATGATATCAAAATTGTCGCCGATATACAGCCTGAAGTATTTGCATCCGTCTCGGAGGATCGATTCAAACAGCTGGTAATCAATCTTGTTCGTAATGCTGTCCAGGCATGTGAAAAAATGGGCGGTGAGGTTATTATCGGCTTTAAAGAGGAATCCGAATCTCTGATCCTTTCCGTAAAAGATACAGGTCCCGGAATCCCTGAAAACATAAGAAACAAGATTTTCACGCCATACTTCACAACCCGTGATAAGGGAACCGGTTTGGGCCTTTCGATAGTCCATCAGATTGTCGAAGAATTCGGGGGCAGGATCGAAGTCTTTTCTCCGGAAGGCGGCGGCGCCGAATTCCGGGTGAAAATTCCGAAATAAAAACGGCGGTCTGAAGCCGCCGTTTTATTATCAAGTCTGAATCTTCTACTTGACGTTCTGCTTGATCCATTCGGTGCTGACTGATTTCGGACGCGTAATGGCGGTGCCCATAGCGCGATTGAGAGTCAACTGCGAAAGCATTCCCATCGCACGGGAAACTGAGAACAGAACCGTGTAATAAGGGAATTCCTTCAGACCGAAGTGGTAAAGCAATGCGCCGGAGCCGGCATCGACATTCGGCCACGGATTCTTGGCCTTGCCGTGTTTCTTGAGAACTTCCGGAACCACGTCGTAAACGCGGGCAACCGTCTGGAAGACCTTGCTCTTCGGGAGGTTTTCCTTGCCGAAGGCCAGGAAAGCGCTGAATCTGGGGTCGGTCACACGCAGGACGGCATGACCGTAACCCGGAATGACCTTACCGGAATTCAAAGTATCCCAGGCATACTTTTCAATCTGCTCGTTGGTCGGGACTCCCTTGAATTTCTTCATGGTCTCCAAAATCCAGTTGAGACATTCCTGATTGGCCAGGCCATGCAGAGGGCCGGCCAGGCCGTTAAGACCGGCCGAAACCGCATAGTATGCATCGGACAGTGCCGAACCGACCGTATGGCAGGTATTGGCGCTGACGTTGCCGCCCTCATGATCACAGTGAAGGGTCAGGTAGAGGCGGATCAGTTTTGTGAAGACACCGGTCTTGTCCTTGATACCAAGCATGCGGGCGAAGTTGGCGCCCCAGTCAAGATCCTTCTTATAGGGAATTCTGTTACCCTTGTTGAAACGCATGCGATAGACGCCGGCGGCAATACCGGGCAGCTTGGCCAGAAGATTCAATGAATCTTCCAGAGTCGGCTTCCAGTAATCGGTTTTCTTCATACCCTTGTCATAAGCTTTTTTGAATTCCGATTCGCGCTGCATGACCAGAATTCCGGTGTCAAGCATGGCCATCGGATGCGAATTTTTGGGCATGGCTTCCAGGACCTTCCAGACATAGCCGGGAACCTTTGATCTGTTGGCCAATTCCTTTTGCAGGGCCTTTAGGCCTGATTTGTCCGGGAGCTCGCCGGTGCACAGCAGGTAGAAAATCTCTTCAGGTAATCTGTCACGCAGCTCCATGATCGGAATACCTCGGATAACCAGACCTTTATCGGGATAAACAACCGAAGTGTCGCAGATCATACACTTGACGCCGCGCATACCGCCGTATGCCTGGGCAACGGTAACGTCGGAGATTTTTTTGGCGCCGTACTTTTTGCCTATTACCTTGAGTTCATCCCGCAAAGGGGGAATCATCTTGGCAAGTTTGTTTTGTAATGTGGCCATTCAATATACTCCTATAATGGATTTATAAGGACTAAAAAGGATTAATGTCAGAATCACGGGCTGCTCCTCCCTATTAAATAGAAAGAACATTTTAATTACTTTACTCGCTTTTGTCAATAGCATGACGGACCATTTCGGCATATTTTGTACTTTTAAATACGCCTTTTTTATCATGATAAGAGTGCGGGCCGGGTAATATTATGCAGTCGACCATCTATATCGATTTGAACATTTTGCCCGGGTTCAGCAAGAAATCATGATCGAAGACCTGCTTCACTTTCAACATATGATCAATGGTTGCCGAATTGAATTCGAGATGGAGAAAGTCCTTTTTGGTCAAGCCGATACCATGTTCCCCGGTAAGCGTTCCCCCCAGACAAAGCGTTTTTTCGAAGAGCCGTTTGATATCGCGATCGATCAGCGCCAATTCATCATTTTCATCACTCGCGGCAAGGAAGTTCACATGAAGGTTCCCGTCACCGGCGTGACCGTAAGAATTTATCCTGACAGGAGACTCCTCATTCAGACGAGCGACAAAATCAACCAGCTCCGGCAATTTTGAAGGCGGAACACACACATCTTCCGAAATCTTGTGACGGGCCGACTCTTTGACCGCCCTTGACAGATTTCTCCGGATTTTCCAGAGATGTTCGGCCCTGTCCCGGTCATCCTCCCGTTTCAAGTAAATAGCATCATACTGCCGACAAATGTTTTCAATCTCATCGGCCTCCCGGCCGCAATTGCGGCCCGATGTTTCAATCAGCAAAATCGCCGCGGCGTCTTCTATCTCTATTGATTTTTCATAACTGTTGGAACACCTGACAGAGTCGCCATCCATATATTCCATGACTGACGGCACAATACCCCGCAGGGTAATATCGGCTACAAGACGTGCGGCATCGTTGGATCTGCCGAAAGCGGCCAGAATGGTCGGGCCAAAAGGGGGAAGATCGATCAGCCTGACAGCGATCTCGGTAACCGCCGCCAGAATACCCTCGGAACCGATAATGATTCCGGATAGATCAAAGAGATCGCTTTCGGAGTATATTCCGGTTTTGATCAGGGCGCCGTCAATCGTTACAGCACGGAGTCCGATAATATAATCCTTGGTGACTCCGTATTTTTTGCAATGCAGACCGCCGGCACATTCGGCGACGTTGCCTCCCAGGGTAGATTCGTCATAGCTGGCCGGATCCGGAGGATAAAACAGGTTGTGCTTTTCCGCGGCCTTCATGACATTGATAGTAATGATTCCCGGCCCGCAAAAGGCCCGCTTACCGGCCGGGTCCACCTCAAGTTTTTTAAGATGTTCAAGGGATAATATGAGGCAGTCAGGGACCGGAACAGCGCCTCCGGTATAACCAGTACCGGCGCCTCGGAACACAATCGGGATATTACTTTCACGGCAATATTTATTAATCTGAATGACTTCTTCTTCGGTGTCGGGAAATATTATGGCGGGGGCTTTGACAGTTATCTCGGAAGCGTCGCGGAAATATTCAGTAAATGAATCGGTCTCAAGAACAAGTCTGTCGCCAAACTTATCCCTGAGACCGTCGAAATTCAACATCGCTGCTTTTACACCTCTTTTTTGGTGTCCTTTGCGGATGATTCTGTTTTGCTCTCCGCCTTTGCCGGCGAAGCGATATCGGAATGATCCTTCTGCTCGCCCTTTTTATACGAATCGGAACGGTAATCAGTCGAATAAAATCCCGAACCTTTCAGAACGAAGCCGACACCACCGGTGATAATTCGTTCGGTATGTCCTTTACAGGCCGGGCAGACGGTGATGGGATCATCCGAAATCGCCTGGAATTCTTCGAATTCATTTCCGCATTCATTGCATTTGTATTTATAAGTCGGCATAACCAATTAACCCTGTAAACAAACCTTAAAAATCAATCAATTATAACAAATAACATGGACAAAAGTTCATTACTATCATCATCCGTAACGCCAGCCGCGGTCACGCACCAATCGCGGATTCGGTTTCCAGTCAGTCAGCTTTCCGGCCTGTTTCTTTTTCACCGGGGGAACATCATCCTTCTTTTTGGACGGCATATAGACCCTGGTTTCCTTTTCCGGTGCGATTTGATACGATTCTTCGGCCGCCCGAATGATTTCCGGCATTAAACCTTCCTCGGCAACGCTCTCGGTAAATTTTCGTCGGCCGTTGACAATATCGCGAAGATAGTTGTCGATTTGATCCTTCGAGTAGTATGTTTCCGGGCGATAACTGCTCAAATCGACGCCTTCAGCCGATGTTATAACTTCGGTCCCAAAAATGCCGGGGCGATAATTGTTGGTGCCGCGAAGATCACCGCGCTGGATGGCGGCCATAGTGTCAATCGGCACGCGCTCGGTTTTACGGACCATCTTTTTGGATCCGTCCGCGGATTTTTCGATAATCTCGCCCATGCCGCCGGTGTTATACTGGTAGAAGGCAACCTTATCGGGATAATTCGATGCCAGGTCCATTATGATTTTGTAAAACATGTTGACCTTATGCGCCCGCGAACCGACAATGAACGGATCGGTCCCGACTGTGCGGACCGACTCACCCGCCTTGGCTGGATTGGAAGCATAACTGTGGCTCGATTCTCCCCAGAGGTAAGCCAGGGCCGCCTGAATCGGTGTTAAGCGCTGTGCGAAATTCATAATTGTATTCCGGCGCGTGATAAAGGCAAAAACGACACCGTCCAGTTCATCAACAGACGGAAGATTGAGGGTCGGATACCAAATGTTCTTCATGGCAAACGGCCAGTGACCTCGCTTGATCTTGAGTTGTTTGCGCATGATGACCGCCCGGCCGTTCCCGCAGAGATTTTCATCGAGAAAATCGGGGCGGCCTTCCGCATTGATCATAACGTTTTCGTAAAGCGCGCTCTTATGCACCAGGGCGTTATACATTGATTCCTGAAGCCTGGCATCCACATCGGTCTTGACGAAATAGTTATACTCCGAGCCGTACGCCGAACCGTCATTCTTTAAAAAGCAGATATCATCCTGACAGACCAGGGTTCGTTCGCCCTTCTTCCAGTTTAATCCAAGCTGGTGGCACGACCAGGTGCTTTTACCGGTGGCTGATAACCCGAACAGAAAAACGCCATACCTTTTTAATTTATCGGTTTTGGCATCGCGGATGACAACTACCTTGGTTCCGGCATGAAGCCCGAGCATCCCAAGCGCATCGGCGGCGTACATGCCGTTCCGCAGGAAACCCTTTTTGTCCTCGCCCATATAATCGGAGCCGAGAACCAGGGTTATATTGTGATCGGGAAGCATCAGTACCTGTTGCCGAATATGGTGTTCTTCGGGAATATGAATAAGCGTAAATTCCGGGCCGGGCGCTTTCGTAATCGGGCCCATTGTATGACCCCACATATAGGCCAGCCGCGAGTTTTTCAAATCGGCAGTCGATATGTACAGATTACACTTGGGGTTATATTCCGAATTGTCGCCCATCTGCCGACGGAGCCGGTAAAAGGGGAGAGACTCCATCAAATGTAAGACTTTGTCAAGTTCGTCAGGAGCATTGGAGATTATCTTACGCTTATTATCGGAAAGATGGTATTCCCGAACTTTTTCCGAGCCGAGATAGACTGTTTTTTCGGCAATACGGCTTGATACCGCGGAACGCCAGCCCCATGAACCGAACTTAGTCTGCGTACCGGTCTGAATCGCCGGTTCGCGCAAATCCTCAAGTTTAACGTCTTTTATATTGGGGCCGTTTACATGACGCTTGAGATCCCGGGCAAACCGGGCATATAAACCGGTGTTGTATAACGAATCGGACATGTTCAGGCACCCTTCGGCAGAATTTCATCATCGGTAAAAAAGAAAGCAACCTCGGTTTTGGCCGTTTCTTCACTATCTGAACCATGAACGACATTTTTTTCGACCGAGGTGCCGTATTCCCGCCGGATAGTATTGTATTTGGCCCTGGCCGGGTCGGTGGCGCCCATCAATTCGCGCCACTGTTCGATCGATCCATGCCCGCCGATAACCATAACCACGATCGGTCCGGATGACATAAATTCTACGAGCGACCGATAAAACGGTTTGCCTTCGTGGACAGCGTAAAATTTCTCGGCCTGTTCTACTGTCAGTTTCAGGACTTTAAGGCCGCGAATTACCAGGCCGGCTTTCTCGATTTTGCTTATTATATTTCCGACCAGTTTTCGGCGAACACCGTCCGGTTTTACTATCCCCAGTGTATTAGCCATCCTGACCTCCTCTATACCAATTCCCGCAGCCGCGCCTTGAGCGCTTCCGGCGGAATCGATGCGATATTCACTTTATAGGCGTTTGTCACACGGAACAACTGGTGGAAATTGCGGCGTTGCAGGTCTTCCTGATCGACCGACGATCCAAGGATATACGGATTGAAGAAGGGTTGTTCCTTGTAAGGCGTCATACCCGCGCCTGACGGCAGGCGATATTTACCGGCAGTGATAAAATCAAGAGCCCCTTCAACAGAGAGTTTTTCCACCGCCGGAGCATTGGGTTCGTAATGGAGCATGACAACACTATGTAAATGTGACCGTTTGACATATTTATTCGGGCCGCCAATCCAGGCCGGATCGACCAGCGCCCTCGAATCGGTACTGCCCCAGTAACAATATGGCTCGCCGAGATCGAGAGGGCATTCATCGACCAGCTCTTTCATATTCGTCCAGTCGGCACGCGTTGTGACGACATTCTCGCACTTACTGCGATCGAATATTCGCCCGTAATGCGGGAAATTCTGAGCGATATTTGTCTTGAAATAAAATTTACGTTCCGGGGCGTCGGCAATAGCTTCATTCCCGCGATACCGGACAAATGCCCAGTCGTTGGTCAGGAAACGGGCTTTTTCGTCCTCGAGCAATCTGATAAATGACGAGCCGCGTTTCAACCCCCTGGGTCCGATCAGCGCCAGGCCTCGCCCGTTGTAATCGACGCAGGCCGCCCTGACACCATGAACGTCGAGCAGGCGCTCGCTGGCTTGGGCCACCATGCCCAGGGCAAGACTGCGAACCTGTCCGTAGTAACTGGTATTGAAAAGGATCGCTGTTCGCATCTCCGGGCAATAGTAGCCGTATGATGTCCGTCCGGGAACACCGTCGACGGCATAAATGATACCGTGCGGTTCAAGATCGGATTCCAGCTGTGCCGGGTACCAGTTTTCGACCCAGAAATCATAAAGGTGCGGGACATTTGTCCGCAACTGTATGATTATCCCGTTGATATTGGCGTTCCATTCGAAATAACGGTCGAAGGGCAGGTTGGCCTCGGCCTCCTGCACCAGCGCATCACGCTCATCGACAGAAATCGCAGTATCCATCTCGACATTGCTGCGGGGATGTGTCATGACATTCTGCATGGCCACCCGTTTATATTTAGGCGACTCCGTCAGCTTAGCCATCGCCTCGATAATGCGATCGGTCCCCTCTTCGATCTTATCCATCGAGGTAGCGTAGGACAGGCGGATATTATCGTCGGCGCCAAAAGCGCTTCCCGGTACCAGGGCCACCGCCGCTTCTTTAAGCAAGTAATAGCAAAGCCCGTAAGAGTTCCTTATTTTCATTCCGCCGAACTCGGTGTTGTAATAAGCCGATGTATTGGGGAAGAGGTAAAAAGCGCCCTGCGGCTGATGACATGATATATCCGGGATACGGTTAAGTTTGCTGAGCATGTAATTGCGCCGGGTCTGGAATTCCGCCACCATCCTGTTGATCTCGGACTGATGCCCGGATAATGCCTCGGCGGCCGCCTTCTGGGCGATCGAATTGGCGTTGGAAGTAGTGTGTGACTGGATAATGGCCATGGCCGATATAATCTCGGCGGGTCCGGCGGCGTATCCGATTCTCCACCCGGTCATCGAATATGATTTTGAAACGCCGTTGATTATGACGGTTTTTTCTTTAATTCTGTCGCCCAACGATGCTACGGATGTAAATCGGTAGTCATCGTATATGACCTTCTCGTAAATCTCATCGGCGATAATGATGAGCCCTTCCGCGGCCGCTATCTCGCAAATCTCTTTCAATTGATCACGGGTGTAAGCCGAACCAGTCGGGTTGCTCGGGTTATTTATAATTATTGCCTTGGTATTGAAATTAAGATTGGCCTTCAACTCTTCGGGCGTAAGACAGAATCCGTTTTCTTCTTTAGTCGGGACAATGACCGGTTTTCCTTTGACCATGAGTACCTGCTGGGGGTAGGAAACCCAGTAGGGTGCGGGGATAATGACCTCCTCGTCACGGTTAAGGATGGCTACCATCAGATTGTAAAGGCTGTGTTTGGCGCCGCTGGAGACAATTACTTCCTTGTTCGAATATTCAAGCCCATGATCTTCTTTCATACGCGCCCTGATGGCGGCTTTTAAT
>Ga0209834_10001394_pt1 | contig 13640 bp, 10 predicted proteins | sample Mar14236cmmetaG_FD_184134 | JGI IMG/M metagenome (GOLD analysis project Ga0209834, IMG submission 184134) | Marine hydrothermal vent microbial communities from Guaymas Basin, Gulf of California to study Microbial Dark Matter (Phase II) - Marker... ...
GGACACCGATCATTCCCTTATTCATTTCATGTTTTCTCCAATTGAAAGAGAAATTTGGATCCCAAATTGTGAATGTGATATATCCAGACAAACCCGCATTCCAGTCGTTTTACAAAAGTCATCTATTTCCTCTGCATTTACAATAAATTTTATTACCGCCTCCGCTTCATCCCATCTCGGCAACTCAAATGCGATAGCGAGTAGTGAATCAATAATGAGTTCAGTTGTTGGTTCCTTCTTACCTATCAAAATGCTCCAGTTCTTGACGAGCTTTGAGGAGTTTTTCTCCATCGCTTTAATCAATTCCCTGCTTAGACTCAGCTTACCTTTTCTGAGCAGGACTTCAGGCAAACTCAAAACTTCTTTGCTGCCGATGAACTCCCAGTCCTTGAGAAAATTTGTCGCCTCCTCAGGAATGTAAACAACCCACTTTTTATCAAAGTCGGGGTCTTCATCCTCGAGCTTGAACCTTAAAGCTAAATAGCTGCCCTCGAATTTCAGCAGTTTCGCTCCTCTCGGCACCACTTTCTCCACTATTGACACAAAAGAAGCTAAAGGGTCATACCATACGAACAACCCTCTCTGGAGCTCTTCCTTTACTATCTCTTTAAGCCATTTTTCGAGTCTCATCCTTTCACCCTATCGGCAGTTTTTGCCATTACTCCTGCCCATTTCAACGGTTCTATATTGACCCTTACCCCGTAATCCCTTTCGGGCTTATATCCATCTTGTGTTATCTCTTTTACCTTCTCCTTAACCCATTCGCTTTTACTCGTAACTCTTATCTCGTGTTGTGGTTTTAAAAGCTTTTCAAAAGCTTCATCTAACGCTTTCAGTTCTTCGTATTTCGTCAATGCGGATTCAAGTTCGGTTTCCACTTCTCGCTTCTCTCTTCCCTCTACCTTTGACAGTTTTGCTTTGATGTTCTCAACTTCCATCCTCGATGCTTCAAATACGGGCTTGAGGTAAAGCTGTCTGACCTTTGGCATGGTATCCTCATCGAGCTTGTGCCAGTAGATGAAACAACTGAATGCTGGCTTCGTTCTCCCTTTTCCTCGCTTGAACTTCTCACTTGAAATCAACCATATAACGGGACGTAACCGATAAAGCGTTGTGTGAAACTCAAAAAACTCTTTTGCGAACCAATCCTCAATACTCATCTTCAAAACCTTTGTTAGTTCGCTCTCTATTCTGTCGAGGTTATTTTCGCCAAATTCGTCAATGAGCTTTATTATCACCCTCGTTGCCATTCCCGGCTCTTTTCGTGTTCCTAAAAACATATCGCTCAGAGGAACTATTCCGTCTTCGTCTTCTTTCATTACTTCAAGCCCGAAATAAGAAAGCATTCTTTTTATGTGTTCTTCTGCGGGCATGACTTCATACTGGTTTTCTTCTTCGGTTTCAACAGCCGCAGCGGAAATTTCCTCTTCGATAAGTCTTCTATCTTCTTCTGAGATGCCGTAGATGCGATAAACTTCATCGTCTATGGCGTTCTGAATCTCATCCAGCCTTTTTCTCAACTTGAATTCTCTTTCAACACACTCGTTGGCTACTGCTATGATGCTTGCTTCTTTGTTCTTCCATTTCTTGCCTTCGCCTCTTAGTTCCTTCGCCGATTCAAATTCGCTCCATTCAAAATCCCTTGCGAGTGGATGGTTCGTTACGGGTTTCCACTTCTGTGAGAAACCTCGCCAGACTTGCAATAGCCAGGGCATGATGAATTGCGTTGAGGATTCATTGCCGGTGTCGTGTTCTCGGAGGAGAGAGTAGGCTTCTTGAACCAGTATCGCCAATATTTTATTCTGATTGATCAAGAGGACTATAGGTAACTTTGCAATAGTACTTTGGATACGAGTATGTTCAAGTGGATCAAGGATGTAAGTAAGGAATGCAATAAGTTCTGAGTTCATGACTGAAAGCAGTACATAAGATAGGCTTTCATTATTTGTGAAGAGGGCAAAATGGTTTTGAGTGAAAATACCTCCGGGTGGCATTACATGCATATCTATACGCGGTGAACTAAAAATAGCAGACCAACTTAGACCTTTACGAAAGTAAAAATTTTCATTTTGAGGGCGAGAAAGTAATTTATTACTGGAATTTCTATAATTCTTAATTTCTTCCCCATTATTCATCCAATTCACAACCAATTGAATATCCTGATAAAATGGCTTACCACCTTTAACAAAAGGCACCCACTTCTTATGATACGTCTCCTCCCTGCTTGTTGCTATATTATCAGCATCAACCTCCCACCAGAATCGTGTGAATCTCGAATCGTCTGCGGTTGCCAACCCTTGTTTAACATCAGCAATCTTCGGCGCTTCTTTTTGTCCCGCAACGTCTCTATCCAGTGGCGGATATTTCTGGAATAGCTCCCGTAAGGTTTTGGGAGCCCAGTATGCGTAAGGTGAGCCCGGTATCTCCGCCAGCTCGCCTAATTTTACCGTGTATACGTGTTTTGGTTTTATCTCCACCTCTTCCATTCCTCCTCGTGCTCCACCTTCTCAGCACTCAGCGTATGCTTATACCATATATTTATAATCATAGCTTATATGATAGATTAGATAATAGTGCTGATAGATAATCAAAAGAAAAATGAAGAGAAAAGTATTAAAAAACAAGCCGCTTCTGGAAGCTATATTTGAATTACGGTGGAATCTTCAAGAGCCCGCACCGGGAATGAGAATAGACCCCCATTATAAACTGCTCATCGGTAGGATATATGATAGGGTAAAGGATGAATATCCCTTTCATGAGCCATTGCCAACTGCAACTATACCAGATGAAATCGCAGGGTATGTGGTTCAGCACAGATTCAGAAAAGACAGGAATGAATGGCCTCTCATTCAAATAGGACCCGGGATTATCACCTTAAACGATACAGAGGGATACGTATGGGAAGATTTTGAAACAAGAATTGTTAGTCTCATAAACACTCTTTTTGAGGCGTATCCGACTGCGGAAAATAATTTGAAAGTCAATGGGTTGTTATTACGCTATATTGATGCTATTGATTTTGATTTTGAAAATGACAATATCTTCGGTTTTTTGAAAGGGCAATTAAAGACAAATATACAGCTTCATCAGGAACTATTTGAAAGCACAGGTGTTGGCACACAACCTTTAAATCTTGATTTGAGATTTTCTTTTCCCTCTACGAAGCCTAAAGGAGCAGTTCATCTGAGATTCATCCGTGGTAAAAAGAAGGAATCGGATGCTTTAATATGGGAAACGGCAGTCCAATCAGTTGCAGAAGATACACCTGAAGCCATAGAAGGAATTGCTGCATGGATAAAAGATGCGCATAACTTAACTGACGATTGGTTTTTTAAGTTAATAGAAGGAGAACTGGAAAGGAGGTTTGAATGATGCCATACGAGCCAATGTCTCGGGACACAGAAATCGTAAAATATCCCGTTCAAACTGCATTTACGGGAAGTTCAATATTAGAAGAGGGAAAACTTAATGAGACACTGGAAGATTGGTTATTTTCGCTTCCAACGCGTCAAAAGTTATTTAAACCACCTGTATCTCCGGAGTTATCATCGGAATTTCGAGATACATCCTCTGTATATCGAATTTTTGGGCTCGGAAGAGAGTATACTGAAGAAACATACAAAAAAGAGGTAAAAAGGGTCGAATTATTAAAACAGATGTCAGGATTGATTGATAAATTAATTAGTGAAGAGGACATCTTCAAAAGAATAGACAAAAACAAACTTTTTAAGTCTTTATCTGCTATGCTGGACAAATTACCGCTTGAACAAATCTCGATTCCCGAAGAGGAGCTTACCAGGCGAATAAGAAAAATTATGGCTTTGGAAGTAATGTCAGGGTTATTGGACGACCTAACTCCGGAACAGATTGAAGCCTTTGAAACATCGGTAAAACGAAGACCCCTTTTCAAATGAGATACATAATTGATACTAATATTATCACAGCCATCATGAAGAACAACGAAAAGGTAAAAAGGCGAGCCCAGGAAGCTATTTTAACGGGAGATGATGTTTTTATAAATGGGATTAGTTATTATGAGATTAAACGCGGACTTTTGGCTAAGGATGCCAGAAAACAATTACTATTTTTTGATAAGCTGTGCAAAGAATACGGGTTGATATTATTGGATAACCAATCTATTTTTGACAGGGCTGCAGAAATCTACGCAGAATTACAGCAGAAAGGAGAACTTATTGAAGATGCTGATATCTTGATAGCTTCGATAGCAGACACGCGCAACTTCACTCTTGTCTCAGATGATAGCGACTTTGATAAAATTCAAGGTCTAAGAGTTGAGAATTGGTTGAGATAACGTGGAAGGCAGAACCTTTTCAAACACAATCCTCTTCTCATCCCACGCGTAATCCGTGAGTTTAAAGAACGTAACCGGATGCTCTTCCCACTTCACGCCGTCTCCTTCATACCTCTTCCGCAGCGTGAATGCCGCATACCTCGCCGTCGCTCCATCGAGCACATTGAACCCCAAATCAAGAATGAGTTCTGGCAATGCATCATCACGCAAAATCTCCTCCCTTAACTTCTGATGCGACTTCAAAAACATAAAAGTCCTACCCGTAAGAGCGCCTACATAACCTCCGGACTTGCATAAGTCAATCGCCTGCTCTATAAAAGCCGTGTAATAATCACGGTGTGTTCTTTTATAGCGTTCCTTTGCATACTCCTTGCATTTCGCTGGCATCGCTCCATACGGTGGGTTCATCAATACCACGTCATAATAATTGGTAAGCACATCCACAAGACCTGTCGCCTTCTTGGCATCAAATCCAAAAAGCATGGTGCCCATATCCTTCGATTCCGCCGCTTCTTTGATGAACACCTTTATTTTACCCACTATCTCCTCCACCGTGTCCTCTTTCGGTATCGCTTTGGGGAAGAAAGTCGCTAATGTGTGCTGTGCAAAAGAAGCTTTTGTCCATCCTTTTATCCTTGATTCGAACAGTTTCTCGAAAGGTTGCCTTATTCTTAACAATGAGCCTATTTCAAAAGCGTTCTCGCAAGCCCTTAGTATCTCTTCCACTATACCTCTGATTTTCCTGTCATATTCAAACTGAGAAAGGAATTTTTTTCTCATCTTGCCATCCACGAAGTGTATGTCTGCGCACACGATGTTCATCCTCCTGAGTTCGAACTCTTCCGCACCCTCTTCTTTCTCCTTCTCGAACGCAGTTCTTGCCTTTAAATACAGTGCCATTGCCGCTATCTGCGTCGCTCTCAAATCTATATCTACCCCATAAAGGTTTCTCTCAACTATTAATGCCGGTATTTTCCACGCCGGGATTTCTGGATGCTCCTCCTTCCACATCTCCATGAGCAGGTCAAAGGCACCAAGCAAGAAATGCCCACTCCCACACGCAGGGTCAAGAACCTTGATCTTCTCTACCTTTACTTCGCCACACGGCTTTAGCTCATTTTCTGTCGGCACAAAATAATCCAATTCCAGCTTTGTATCTGGCTTCGTATCCAGCCACAATTTCCCAAGCGTGTTCTGAACGAGGAACTTCACTATCCAGTCAACGGTGTATTGTTGATTAAGAGCCGGAACTTCCTCTGGTTGAGGACTTCCCCGCATTCTCTTCCTTATCTCCTCGCGCTCTTTCGTGTTGAAATACTGGTATGCCCATCCAATGGTTTCAAATTGTCGCAGAATATCTTCCGGTAGTTCTGAGATAATCTTCCTCACCCCTCGGTATGCCACGAGCGAAGGTTGAAGAATTGCATAGGGGTCATTCGGGTCAAATAAATAGGGAATGTATTTTCCTATATCTTCATAAGCTTCCTTTAGCGCTCTTAAAGCCAGCTCTTCTGGATTCGATATAAGTTCCGGGTGCATATCAAGCAAATCTCTCTCACGCCCCGACCTCTCTCCATATTCTGTTCTCGTTATAACCGTCTCTTTCATCAATCCGTGAACTTCTGAAATCCTTAATGCAAGTATCCTGTTGAGAAATGTGAACGCCGCATACTTCACATACCTTCTTCTTGCTTTATCATAATCTTCACTTTCCCTCTTCAATGCTACTTCCAGCTTTCTCCGCACAGCTTGTTTCTCCTCTGCAATTCTTTCTATTGCCCTCTCTGGCATCAGCCCATAAGTCCGGAGCAATCTGTCAAACTCGTCTTCCAGTAATTTCCTGCTCCTCAGAACAACACCCTCTATTTTTCGCCTCTGCTCCTTTGAAAGCATCACTTAACCCCTGGCTTAATCTTTATCTTAACCTCAAATATGCCTTTATACTTCGAAAAGTACTCCCTAATCTTCTTTATAATTCCTTCTATCTCCTCACTCCTTAACTCTTCTTCAATCTCGAGCGGTTCAGGAGGTTTTATCTCACCCGGTATAAGCTTATCAAGCTCTACCAGCACCTTTTGTCTCAATCGCCTTACAAAATCCTCATGCATATCAGTGAAATGTCTCTTGCAGTTTTTACAGTATAATGCACCTGGCTCAAAGACCAAATTTTCACACTGATGTTTCTTTAATTCCTCTTCCTTATCCCTCGCCTCTACCGGCTTTAATTCAAAAGCTTTATGGTTTTCCACCACCTCCAAAGCATCTATAATCCACTTATTAAACTCTTCATGCCGCTCTTCGTATTTTCTGATGAATGCGTCCAGCAAACTATTATAATCGCCCTCTAATTCGCTTATTCTATCTATAATCGCTTCCGACAGGATTGTCTTTCTGATGTCTTCAAGTTTTTCGCTAAAATCAACAAGAGCATTCCCCACAACCGGATTTTCAATAAATTTCTTTATCTCGCGGTATTTTTCAAAATTAAACTCCTTTAAACTTTTAACTGTATTAAAACTTCTTCTCAAATCTTTTTCTTTCTCTAAAAACACCCTTAACTTCGCATTCGGCTCATCTGTCTTTATAACTTCCTCGATTGCTTTGATAAAACCTCCAATCTCATCTCTTATTCTCTCTGGCAACTCGTTATCAATAGCCCTTGTCTGGGATTGTTTCGCATCGCTCCGCCACACCTCCGCTACATCCCTCACCTTTTCCGCTGTCTTCTCGAAGGTATCGTCACTTCTCACCCCGAAAATCGACGATAGCAGCTCTCTTGCTTTCCTCCAATCTACCTCAGGAAGCACATCAAAACTTGCCCTGTTAAATTGCGTGCTTTTCACAAAGACATCGTTGAGTTCTGGAGTTGCTGAGTAATATTTCTTGTTATTCCACATAACCGAAATTTTACCGGCTTTGAATAAACTCGCCACCGCGAGTCGCACCACTCTCGTGTCCCAGCCATAGGGTGGGTCATCGAAATCCCCCATCAAATCCTTCCCTGTCCTCGGGAGACCACGGCTCCTCCGGTACTCTATACGCTTCAAAACCGTTGACGGCACCTTAGCACTCACATTTATTGTATTGTTCACCACGATACCCAAATCACGATATACTTCTGCAATCTTTACTCCCGGTTTCCACTTAAGCACCTCCGCGCATTCCTCATCCCTTTTGGGTCTCGCATCCACAAATTCAGAATAGACTTCTTCTGCAATCGGCTCTAATCGCTCCTCAAGCGTCTTCTCAAAAGAATCAAGGGGCGCACTCTTCACCCCACTCACATATATCACGCCCTTTTGAAAAACGGTTTCAATCTTCCTCGAAATGTCGCTTTTATTCCCTATATATTCCTCACCAAGAATTTTTATGTATTGTCGCTGTTCCTCTGTCAGTGTCAATGTCCTGAATTGGTCTTCCGTTTTTTTAAGTGCTATCGTTCTCTCCACAAGGCGGTCAAATTCGGAATCTTGAGCTGACAGCCAGTAAACTATATTCGCACTATCTGAACTATCTCTCAATATTTCTTCCTCTTTCTTATCAGAAAAAGAAGTGTAAATAACCACTTTAAGGTTCCCTTCTGTTATTTTCTCACCGTCAATCGTGAATCCCACATCAAACGGTCTTCTGGATTTGCCATGCCGATACTCAAATTTCTTCAATTTCTCTTCAAGCTCTTCCTTTAAAAATTTCCTCTTTTCTGGTACTCTTGGTAAATTTTTCCTTATCTCATCCTCCAAATAATGCTCATCGTATGTCAGCAGCCTGTAAGCCCCGTTTTCCTCAATTACCCACCCATCTGCTCTTAGCTCATCCAAACATTTCTTGACTGCTTCTCTACTCCTGTTTTTATTCGCGCTGACATCAGGGAAAAGAACTGCTGAAAGGTTATCCAAAGAACATGGCACCTTCTCCTCGACGTTCTGAAGCAGAAATAGAGCCTTTGCCACTGAAGAAACCTTCACTCCTTCTATTTCTCCAAGTTCCGCAATATCCTTTTCTATTATTGTATGATAATCCGATCTTATGAACCTCAAATCAGAACTTATAGCATCGTAAAGAATATCAAAGGTTACAAAAACTCCAGGCTCCTTCTCTGCAAAACAATCAATGTCACCCTCGCCACTTAATATCGCATGCACGATCTTCAGCATCGAACGTTCTCTCGCACTGAACCTCCTCGCATCATCCAAAGTTCTCACAAGCGCCCTCGAGACATCTTGCAAAAGACGAATTGAATACGGTAAAAAGGGATAAAACCTCACGAAATCCTCTTCATTTATATCGCCTGGCAATTTTGCCGATTTTAAACTCAAAGCATCTGAAATCACTCCCGCTTTATTCTGATAAAATTCTCTTAATATCTCTATCGCCTCAACCTTCTTTTTAAGCATCCTCTCAGATACAACTTCCTCAACACCCGCAGGCGTTAATGAAAAATGTCTGAATCTGTCTCTTAACCACTCCAGCTTCTGCCTCTCCATAGCAAAGCGGTCAACCATTTCTGGCAAGGCTTCTTGCGATGTCGCAATCAGCCAGACCTTTCCTTCACCTTCTTTTACTACCTGTTCCGCCAATGCGTTCAGGTCGGTAAGCCTTTCTGTGCTATCCCCCACATACAACCCCGCCTCGTCAAGTAAAACGACAATCTGTCCTTTACTCTCGTCAATCTCTTCAGCATATCTCCTTAACTCTTTGACTATATCTGAGGGTCTAATCTCTTCTCTCTTGCTCTCTTCAATAGCCCTCCCGGCATCTTCCTCATTTGAATACAGCGGCAAAAATTTGGGAATAGCCTTTTTAAGAATCGCTTCAGCGTGTAGTTTCCTCTTCTCTTCCCAATCACCTGCAAACTCTTCCCTCACCCATTCCTTGAACGCTTCATATTTACCCTCTTTCCAGAGCTCCTCCTCCCACAGCGACACCCAAATTTTATCAGAGAAGCCTTTCTCCTCCTTTAAACTCCTGTAAATCAGTCTGCTCAGGGTTGGGTCAACAGTGGGGTCATAATCAAGCAAATACAAGAATAAGACCTTTGTTCTGAATTCCTTCGATATTAACGGTGCTAAATTTTGCAATCCCAATTTGGCTGAAATATAAGGCGTTGATTGAATTGTTCTTCCATCAGGTGTCGGCAATTCATGGTTCTCAAGTAAATAACCCAGAACCTTTAGAAAATGGCTTTTCCCTGACCCAAAAAATCCGGACAGCCACACACATACCTCTTCTGTATAACCTCTTTTGGTCTCGATAAAACCCTCAATAATCCTCCTGAAGCTCTTCTTTATCTCCTCAGTCGGGACATACTCCTCTAATTCCACCCGCACAATTTCAGGTGTGTGCACAGTTACTTTTACCACGCTCTCAATTTCCCTATCCGGTTCCTTCTCAAACAAATCCCGTAACTTCACCATACCGTTCACCTCCAGTATATTATCTCACCCCTATAACATCCGCCCAATTTAAAAGATGAGTCATTGAGCATTTCCCCTATGGTGTTCGCGGGATAAGCGATAATAACCACACACTTCACCTTGTTTTCCAGTTTCGCCCTGATTGAAGAGGTTCTTACGAAAGGATACAGAGCCCCGGTGCGTATTAAAACAGCAACAGAATCCCTACTCTTGTTTGTCAACTTTCTGCCAAGAACTTCAGCAATTTGCTGGGGTAAATACCTTGATAAATCCTCTTTCAACTCTTCCCTGCTCTTACTTCTCTCAAATTTGACTACCACACTTTCATCGCTCTCTCCCGCAACGCCAAGTTCTATCAAAGCCGCCTTAAGGATCTTCTCCATAGAAATTACTTCTGAGGACATACCTTTTGCTACAAATCTTTCGGAAAGCTGCTTAAATTCCTTTATTGCATTTCTCTCCTCTTCCGGAGGATAGCATACCGTGAAAAATGGTATGCCATCAAGGGGTCTGAAAGTGCCGTCAATCGTCCCTACAACCCTTTCTTCAACTTCTCCGATAACCTCATTCCAGCCCATGTTCTAACCACCCTCCCAAATTATATCTCGGCTGGAAGGTTATAATTCCTCCAGCTTCCTCAAAATACCACCAATCTTTTTTGTTTCCATAATATGTCCGTTCAAGGACTTCTTCCACGCTCATAAGGTAAAATCTCCATAAGATATAAGTCATGATTCTTTGGAATGGTAAGCCATTATCTGCGAGCCAGAGGGCAAAGAATGCAAATGTCTCTGGCAATACATACATCTTCTTTAGTTTATTTGCAGGGTATTTTTCAAGCATTCCGAAAGTTCTGAGAAATGTAAGAAATCTGGTAGCCCACTTCTTCTTCGAGTTTTCAGACCACGCCGCTATATTTTTGTGCCCCTTTCCAAGCTCTTTAAGAAAATCAACAACATCAGCATTATTTATTGTGAGCCTCTCCCCTTTCTCCATGCTCTTGATAACCAGTTCGTCATAAGTTGTTCTCAGCAGGTCATCAGAAAACAAATAGTAGGGAAATAGTATCTGCCTCTTCGATTCCTCTGGTAAATCCGAATCTATTGCAAGAGATAGAACTTTTACTGGTGGAAGCCCCTTATCAGCATCGTTCAGAAATCTTTTCTTGAAAGCCCTTAAAATGTTGTCTATTCTGCTGTCAGAGTTCTTCCCCAGGTAGTTCTCGGCAAAAACTTTCATTCTTAATTTTCTATAATCGCCAGCGTCTTTAGAGAGTTCAATAAGCTTGAGCATTTCATAAAGCGATACTCCTTCGCCCGTAAGCCCGCACTCATATTTTGTCAGTCTAACCCCTCCAGAGCATTTACGAGACATTCCTTTGGGTCAGAATAAAAAGACAGTTCCAACCCCTGGAGTATTTCAGGAGGAAGAAGAGCTATTTCCTTTGAATTTTCAACGGGAACGATAATCCTCCTTGCTCCATTCTCCCTTGCAAGATGCACACACTCCGCAAAGTCCCGAACAGGAAGCACGCCTCCCTGAATCGTAATCTCACCAAGCACTACTGTGCCCGCCTTTGCAGGGATATTCATCAATGCCGAGTATAGAGCGACAAAGAAAGCAGATGCTGTCTGACTTCCCTCCTTCGCCTGCATGATATTCACGACCTGAAAATGAACATCGTAATCCTCCAGGGATTTATCTACTGCGAACTTTGTGATATTGCTCTTCAGATAATCGTATGATGTTCTAACTGCTTCCCTCATAGCTCGTCCCACTGCCCCGGTTACGGTGTAATTCCCATTTCCTTTCATCCTCGCAACCTCTATTCTGAAGATTGCGTACCCCCCACTCTCAACATCCAATCCCGCAGTGTAAACAGTCCCGGGCGGGAGGGGGTCAGGTGAGATTAGCGTGGAAGCTCTATGTTCAGGTAAAGGAACAATAGACTCCCTGCCATTGAACTTGTCAACGTAAGAGAGTGCAGTATTCCAGTATTCCACACCGCCCATACGTTTTAGCTGCTCCTTCACTCTCCTTCTCAACTCCAATGCAAGCTTCAAGTAATATTCTACGTCCTCTTTTGCGAAGCCGCCATCTGGATGTAGCAGTTTTATGAACCCTGACACAGTTTTTCTAACTGCTTTCTCGTCCCTTTTGTTCAAAGATGCTCCAAGCTCGAAGTAGTGGTCTATTGCATCTCCAAAGCTCAGCTTCCGTAATTCTTTAAATGCCTCTGCTAAATAATCCACAACTAAACCGTAGTGGGTTGTAAGCAAATCGCTTTTCATCTTAGGAAATTCCCACCCAGGCAAGTATGCATGAAACCTGTCGAGAAAAGCCAAATCCTGCAGCTCATGAGGAAATGAAATAAAAAGGTGTGATGTCCTCAAAGCTGTTTCAATACTCACATTTATGTTTCCCACGAACACAAGAGATGCGGGAGCTGTAATTTCTTCCCTTCCTCTACTAAAACTACCCGACTCCATGTAGTCCTTGAGTATATTTATTGCCTGAGAGGTTGCAAGGCGTGTTAAACCTGCAACTTCATCGAAAGCAACAGTGTCCCATAAGCCAACTAATCCAATTTTACCCCTGCCTGCAAGAGAAACAAACAAGCTGGCGACTGTCACATCTCCACCGGAAATTAAAATGGTGTAAGGGGACAATTCACGGTAGACATAACTTTTTCCAGTTCCTCGGGGACCCAACTCAACTAAATTATAATTGTTCTCGACAAAAGGAATCAATCTTGCGAGATATAGCATTTTCAACCTGTTAGACACAGCTGTAGGCTCCAGTCCCGTGCTTCTCAGAACTAAATCGAGCCATTCATTTCTCGTAAAATCACTCCGGCATTCGTTAATTTCATTCAACACATTACCAGAAGCAAGTTGAACCGGTTTTATGTCTGCAACAACAAAGGGTCGTAGCTCTTTTTTATGATATAGCGTTTGGTCATAGCAAAGGTCAATTATTGCCCAAATACCACCAGCGAGGAGTTTTTCGTATTTGTAAATGATGTCCTCGTCAATATTAACTCTATCAATTTGAAGATTTACGAGACTTGCCCAGTATTTGTCTTCGGTTTCTACTAATCTCACTTTGATTTTATCAATGACTTGATGATTTCCAAGCTCTCGCACTTTGGCTTTAAATAATTCGCTATGGTCTGGTCTAACATAATGCTCGCTTAAAATTCTTTTTACTTCTTGTAAGCCGGCTTCAACAACCTCTTCATCAGAAGAGGAGCAATATTTGCCAAGGAGGTATTCCAATACGTATGCAGGGACGTTAACTTGCCCTTTAAGAGAGTTTACGAGGTCTTTTTTTACAATCCTCCCCTCAAAGTTCTTGACAGCCTTTTCGTCCAGGGTGTCAATGTTCATTTTGCGTTTATTTCTAATACCGTATTAATAATAAATAATCACCCTTTGATTTTATAAAAGCAATAGAAAAGAGCACAAAGAACTTCAAAGTGGAGATACCGCCGGTAGAGCACAAAAATCCCGCACTAACTAAGCATCTCGTACTTAAACGACCCCGGGCTTCGTGGTCTCAATCGGTCTTCTCCGTCCCTTTTGGTGATTTGTCAGAGAAGATCGTTCCTAACCGAGATTATCCTTATGAAGGTTTATCAGTATTGATAAGGGGTGAGAATTCTCATTTCCTGGACGAATAGCGGTGGGAGTGAAGAAAGGATCGAGGTATAACTATATTAAGCTAAGAGCGAAGAAAGTAACTGCTTCTCCTTGGGAAATGATTTACTATTACGAGAACGAAGAAGAGGGAATACACCTCACTATAACTTTAACCCCTTCCACCAACCATTCACAAAAGATCATCATATCAGTTTCCAATCTATCAAAAGAGAAGCTATAACGATGCTGAAGGTCGTGATACTCGCAATGTGC
>Ga0209834_10001396_pt1 | contig 13630 bp, 12 predicted proteins | sample Mar14236cmmetaG_FD_184134 | JGI IMG/M metagenome (GOLD analysis project Ga0209834, IMG submission 184134) | Marine hydrothermal vent microbial communities from Guaymas Basin, Gulf of California to study Microbial Dark Matter (Phase II) - Marker... ...
ATTTTGGATTCGATGTCACTTAAAAGGAGTGCAATAGTTTTACTATTCGATAGAGAGGAAATAGGGAGTGAAGGCAATACTGGAGCTAGAGAGAGATTTTGGATGAGAACCTTAAAAAAGATTATCAATATGAGGGATTTGAAGATCGATGTGGATGATGTGATCGAAAAATCAGCCATTCTTTCAGGAGACGTTGCAGCTGCCCTCGATCCAAAATACAAATCAGTTATGGAATTCCTCAATGCTCCTAAACTTGGTTATGGGATCGTGTTAGTAAAATACACCGGTGTGCGAGGAAAAAGTGGAACAAGCGAAGCAAGTGCTGAATTTTTTGGAAAGATAAGGAACCTTTTCAAACAAAATGGAGTCTCATGGCAAATAGGAGAGCTTGGAAAAGTGGATCAAGGCGGTGGAGGAACCGTTGCAAAATTCTTTGCAGAATTAGGAGCCTGGGTTTTGGATGCAGGCCCTGCCGTTTTAGGTATGCACTCCCCGTACGAATTGGTATCTAAGGCAGATCTCTATGAGACATATATGGCATATAAAACCTTTTTGGGGAAATTCGAAGGTTGATGAACACCGAAAAATGGGGGGAAATGGAGTGTGAAGAAACTAAAATATGGTCAAGTAGGGGGTGGCGTTGGTGCTTTCATAGGCCCTGTCCATAGGGCAGCTGTATCTTTAACTGGTAAGGCCGAACTAGTCGCAGGATGTTTTTCGAGTGATCATGAAAGGAACATTGAAAGTGCAAAAAAACTTGGTATAGATCCCTCGAGAGTCTATAGGACTTTTGAAGAAATGGCTGAAAAAGAGGCAAAAAGGGAAGATAAAATAGATTTCGTTTCTATAGTTGTTCCAAATTACTTACACTTTGAGGTTGCAAAGAGCTTCCTCGAAAATGGGATAAATGTTGTGTGTGACAAACCACTTACTTTAGAGATAAAAGATGCTTTCGAACTGGTTAACCTTGTGAAGTCAACCAATTTGGAATTCATGGTAACCTACACCTATATAGGTTATTCCATGATAAAAAAGGCCAAGGAGATTATAAAATCAGGAGAAATAGGAAAAGTAAAATTTGTGGTTGCTGAGTATCCACAAGAATGGCTTTTAAACAAAAGAACGATAGGCGAAGGTACAAGCTGGAGATTGAAGAAGGAATATATGGGTGTTTCTAGCAGTGTTGGAGATATTGGAGCTCATATCGAGAGTTTAGTAAGTTTCTTAACTGACCTAAAAGTGAAGAGGATTTTAGCAAAATTGAGCTGTTTTATCCATCCAGAAAAATTGGACGATAATGCTTTTATAATACTCGAATATGATTCAGGAGCGGTTGGTAACTACTGGACATCTCAAATAGCATCTGGAAATAAGAATGCTTTAAAACTTCGGATATATGGCACAGAAGGTTCAATAGAATGGGAGCAAGAAAAACCAAATAGATTGATTCTCAACAAAATAGGTGAACCTACAAAAATTCTCTTTAGAGGTCGAGAAACCTCTTCAAAGTTGATAAATTCAAATCTCACCCTTCCAATGGGACATCCTGAAGGGTTTGTGGAAGCCTTCGCTAACTTATATTCTTCGTTTATAGAAGTTCTTTTAAATAAAAAACTCGGAAAACCACACCCTGAAAAGAACTTTCCAGATGTTCTTGATGGTGCAAGGGGTGTTACATTCGTCCATACTTGTGTGGAAAGTTCACAAAGAGGTTCGATATGGATCGATTTTCCCAAGATCGATTGAGGGAGATTATCAACTTAAAGTCTCAACGACGTTAACAGCATCAACATCTTTTATCTCGACCGAAATACCACTGCCTCTAAATCTCTTTTGCAACCTTTTTATGATCTTTCCACCTTCATTTTTGCTTTTCAGGTCCACCAATAAAGCGTATATTTTATCTCCAGCAGCCGATATTATATCCGCCTCCCTGAGGTTTGAAAATAACTCATTCAAAATTTTTTCTTTGATTATCAAACTATTTTTGGAGAAGATCTCTATCAAAATGAAATTCTTGCATCTCTTTTTCAACTCGAACTTCAGGTATTTCTTGAATTCTTCAATTTCCAGAAAATTAGGAATATCAGGTGTTATAGTCGGAGTATTTTCATTCCTAATTTGCTTCTTCACTTCATAATACAATTCTTTCAAATTTATCGATGGTGAGATATCCATTTCCTCCTTCAAAAGAGCTGCAAATTCTTCATAGACTTTCAGGGCTTGATTGTAAAGTTTTTTAGACACAAGAACGAGTATTTTATAATATATAGCACTCTCATTATATTTGTCCATTTCCAAGATCTTTATTATGTAATACATACATTCATCAAATCTCTTTTCTTTGTACAAAGTTTCCACAAGCAATACTAATGTGTTTATCATCAATTCACGATATTCTTCCCTGAAAGAAACACTCCATTCTGAGTATATGTCCTCCGTGAAAAGATCACCTTTGTAAATCTCTATGGCTTTTTTACAGTACTCTATCCTCCTTTGATCGTCATGTTCATGTATAGCTGAATTCACAAAATTTTTGAATTCTTCGACATCGTAATAATAACCTTCTGGAAGTACCAACCAAAACATCTGATTTGAACTTCTAACAATCGATTTACCGATTCCTTTTTCCGATGCTCTATCGAAAGCGTTTCGTATCAGGTACACAGTTGAATTCAAGTTCTGATAGGCTTTATCCAATGTCATACCTGGCCAAAATATATCCAACAATTTTTCCTTATTGATTTTCGTATCTTTGAAAAGCAACAAATACCTGAAAAGCTCCTTAGCTTTTTCAGATCTACAGAATTTTTCAAATACCGAAAAACCGTTCAATTCCACTTGGAATTTACCAAATGCTCTTAACACCAAGCGATTCGTGGCCATAAAATCCCTCCATCTCCAACCCTTGAAACTTTCATTCCTATTTAAATATTTAAAGATTTGACTGATAAAATAGTGGTAAAAACATAATAAAAAGACAATAAAACAATACATGGTACCAATTGTCATTTTCTTATCCTTTAATTATATCATAATTTAAACCTTGTCTAATATGGACACAAAATTAACAATATAGATAGGAAAATAACAATGCTATAATGTATTGTTGAGATATTTCTTTCAAAAAACACAGGCTGGTATAACGCCAGCCTGTGTCCCTTCTTTAATTACCCCCCTATCCCAACCCCCTTTGGGTATTTATCAATATAATTATACAACAAAAACTTATACAATCCATAGTCACCCTTCAGCTAAGTGTCTAACAACTGCACTAGATCTTGGTAACACCACATCTACTTTTTCGGAGAGCTCTATCATTAGTTTTACTGAATCGGATGAATCTTGATCCAACTCAATCTGTTGATCGGGATCAACCATCACATCACCATTTTCTAAAATCAACTTTATAGAGTTATTTCGCTTATTCAACACGGTGATTCGATTCTCATCTTTAAGAATTTCTACGTTGAAATGCGATGCTTTTCTCTGATTTTCACGGAGTTTAAGTGCTAATTTAATTGAAATCTCTGTTTCGAGAATTTCAAGGAAATCCTTGGAATAATTTTTCAAAACACCTGTGTATTCTTTCCAGGTTTCACTCTCAAACACCTCATATACAACACGTTTTCCTATCAATCCCTCAAGTATGGGATCGTATGAGTTACCTATATAATCGATCACCGTCGTTCCGAGACTTTTTACATACCTTTGATTTTGAGAAATCAAAGAGCTTTTAGCACCATATTTCCCCAAAAACATGGAGAAAGTATCTACAAAGGCATCCCTCACCGCCGCAAAAAAGTTCCTGGTCTTTTTTCTTAGCCAAAGAATGGGTTTGAAAACTTCTACCTTTTTTCTTATTTCCCTCAATCTTTTTTCACTCTCTGAAAGATCCGAAATCAGCCTAACTATGCTGAAAATCGTCGAAAATTCATTTCTGTAAATTATAAAGCCATATTCAAGGTGTGAAATATTATCATAAGGCTGATCATACGTCAAAATGAATCCAGAAGATTTCAAACGCATTCTACCCCAAATTGATTTACCATTTTTCAATAAGACAATTACAGGAAATTTATCAAAATCCTTCAAACATCTGTCTCTGAGAATCGACTTAAGATAACTTACAATCAGTGTGACGACGAATATTATTATGATTGTTAGAATGAAAGGATCCACTTTATCACCCCTTTTATATTATATCCCACTTGATCCTTCAAATTGAATGGTATAATTCAAAAAACAATAGAAGATGTAGGGAGGGACTCAATTGATTGAAAGATACTCAATATCTCCAATGAAAGAAATTTGGAGCGAAGAAGAAAAATTTAAAAGATGGCTCGAGGTTGAAATAGCAGTTGTGAAAGCTTATGAAAAACTTGGTGTGGCTCCTAAGGGGACGGCTTCGAAAATCCTAAAAAAGGCAGTTGTAGATGTCGAAAGAATAAAAGAAGTGGAAAAAGTAGTAGATCACGATGTTATAGCATTTATAAAATCTGTTACTGAAAATATGGGTGATGAAGCCAAATACTTCCATATGGGTTTAACATCTTCAGATGTAATAGACACAGCGTTAGGGCTGACCTTGAAAAAGGTTGTAAAAATAATTCTCGAAGCTTTGGAAAAGTTCATAGACTCCTTAAAGAATTTAGCAATCACACACAAATACACTCCGACAGTTGGAAGAACTCATGGAGTCCATGCAGAACCAACTTCTTTTGGTCTTAAAGTATTGTCATGGTATTCAGAGGCTTTGAGAAATCATAAAAGATTAAAAAGCGCTCTGTCAGAAGTTTCTGTGATGAAAATCAGTGGAGCAGTGGGAAACTATGCAAATATTTCTCCAGAGGTCGAAAAGATTGTTGCTGAAATCTTAGATTTAGAGGTGGAAAAAGTATCAACACAAATTGTTCCAAGAGATAGAATTGCAAATTTGTTGAGCGTTTTTTCACTTATCGCTGCCGGAATTGAAAGAATTGCATTGGAGATTAGATTGCTTCAAAGGACAGAAGTTTTGGAATTACAAGAGCCTTTCAAAAAAGGACAGAGAGGTTCAAGTGCAATGCCTCATAAAAAGAACCCGATACTGTGTGAAAGGTTGTGTGGTATGGCAAGACTTCTTCGGTCTTATTCACAAGCCGCTTTTGAAAATATAGCTTTGTGGCATGAAAGAGATATATCACATTCTTCCGTCGAGAGAGTCATCTTACCTGATGCAACAAATATCATCTATTATATGCTCATAAAAGCGGATTACTTGATCAAAAACTTGGTAGTGAATACCGATCGAATGAAAGAGAGTTTTGAAATATCCCATAATTTAGTCTTCTCCCAGAGAGTAATGCTTAAATTGCTTGAAAAAGGTCTGAGTAGAGAAGAAGCTTATCTAATAGTGCAAAAAAATGCTATGAAATCATGGAATGAAAGGAAAGATTTTCGACAGATACTTAAAACCGATCCCGAAATCCTAAAATTTCTTGATATTAACGATATCGATGAGTTGTTCAACATTGATTATTATCTCAGAAATGTGGACGAGGTTTTCAAGCGTTTCGGACTTTAACATTTTTGTTCCAAAATTTTATTTTTCATGAGATACTTTTAGTATAGAATAAAACTGAAAAAAGTGGTTAACAACTGAAGATACCCGCTTCTTGTATAATCCTGGGAATATGGCTCAGGAGTTTCTACCAAACGGCCGTAAACCGTTTGACTACAAGAGGCTGGGTGGAAGAATACATAAAATCAATTAATCCACCCCGCTTCTTGGGGTGGATTTTTATTTTCAGAAGGGGGTTATAAGATGCTTGGATTGAGGAAAAAGAATTTATTTGTGATTATTATCATGTTGGTGTTGCTGTTCTTATTTTCAACAGTGCAAGCAAGAAAATTTAAAGTTGCATTCGTTTACATTGGTCCCGTTGGTGACGCTGGTTGGACCTATGCACACGATCTCGGAAGAAAATATATTGAGAAAGTTTTTGGTGATTCGATTGAAACAACTTACATAGAAAATGTTCCAGACAGTATGGAATCAATAAGTATCTTTGAATCGTTAGCAAAAAGAAAATACGATATAGTTTTCGCAACAAGTTTTGGATTCATGGATGCTGTGTTAGAAGTTGCTAAGAAATACCCAAATACGGTTTTCATGCATTGTTCAGGTTATAAAACTTATAAAAACATGTCTGCATATTTTGGAAGAATATATGAACCAAGTTTTTTGGCTGGAATAATAGCAGGTTTTATGACAAAAACAAACAAAATCGGATACGTTGCTCCAGTGTCAATTCCTGAAGTTATAAGAATAACAAATGCCTTTGCATTAGGAGTAAAGTTGGTTAATCCTGACGCCAAAGTCCATGTTGTATGGACAAATTCTTGGTATGATCCCGCAACAGAAAAGGAAGCTGCTCTCAGCTTGATTGATTCTGGAGCGGATATAATAGCTCAACAAACCGATTCCGCTGCTCCTGTTCAAACCGCCCAAGAAAAAGGTGTATATTCAATAGGCTACAACTCGGATATGAGAAAATTTGGAACTGATTCGTTTTTAACCGCTCCAGTATGGAATTGGGGAGTTTACTATGAGACGGTAATAAAAGATGTAATGAACGGGAGCTGGAAATCCGAAAATTACTGGGGTGGAATGAAAGATGGAATAGTCGACTTAGCACCACTTTCCTCGAAAGTGCCAACGAATGTAAAAAGCATAGTTGAAGTGTTTAAACAAGCAATAATAAAGGGTGATTTTCATCCATTCCAGGGGCCCATTTGGGATCAAAACGGGAATTTGAAAGTAAAAAAAGGAGAAATTTTATCAGATCAGGAACTTTTATCAATGGACTGGTTCGTTGATAATATAGTTGGAAGTATTCCAAAATCTTCAGAATGATATTAGGAGGGATTAAAAATGAAAAAAGTATTCTTAATCGTTTTGATTATCTCGCTTTTAACGTTTTCAATCACAGCAGTTGCCAAACCTTTAAAAGTTGCTTTTATTTACATAGGCCCGACCGGTGATGCAGGATGGACATATGCCCACGATCAAGGTAGGATTTATGCAGAAAAAGTGTTAGATGGTAAAATAACGACAACTTATATTGAAAGTGTACCAGAGGGAATGGAATCATATAACACTATAAAAAGCCTTGCTAAAAGAGGTTACAATGTGATCTTCACTACCAGTTTCGGTTACATGGATGCCACACTGATGGCAGCTCAAGAGTTCCCCAAAATACACTTCTTCCACTGTTCTGGGTACAAAACAGCTGAGAATATGACCGCATATTTTGGTAGAATGTATCAGCCAAGGTTTCTGAGCGGTATAGTAGCTGGAATGATGACAAAATCAAATATCATAGGTTACGTTGCTGCACATCCCATACCGGAAGTTATAAGAGGAATAAATGCGTTCGCTCTTGGCGTAAAGCTTGTAAATCCGAGAGCAAAAGTGAAAGTAGTTTGGACCAATACATGGTACGATCCTGCGACAGAAAAGGAAGCAGCCTTGAGTCTGATCGATGCTGGTGCAGATGTTATAGCACAGCACCAGGATTCTCCTGCTCCACAACAGGCTGCCCAAGAAAGAGGAGTTTACAGTATAGGTTACAACAGCGATATGTCTGCATTCGCTCCAAAAGCTCATCTCACTGCTCCAATTTGGAATTGGGGAGTTTTCTACGTAGATGTCTTACAAAAAATCATAGATGGTACTTACAAACATGGAAATGTTTGGTTGGGAATGAAAGATGGTGTTGTTGACCTTGCACCGTTTGGACATATGGTTCCTGAAAACGTGAAGACTATTGTTGAGGTATTTAAAAAAGCCATAATTGATGGTGAATTCGATCCTTTCCAAGGTCCTATATACGATCAGTCGGGCAACCTAAGAGTTAAAACAGGTAGCAAATTATCCGACGAGGAACTTCTATCAATGAACTGGTTTGTTGACAACGTGGAAGGAAAGATCCCTGAAACTTCTTCAGAATAAAGCAAAATGGGGGGATCATCCCCCCAATTATAGGAGGTTGAGTGATCTTGTATCTGCTTGAATTAAAAAATATAACTAAAAGATTTCCTGGAAACCTTTTGGCATTGGATAATGTGAACTTCAACCTGAAACCTGGAGAGGTACACACACTTTTGGGTGAAAACGGTGCAGGAAAAACTACCTTGATGAATATCTTATTTGGACTATACAAACACGATAAAGGAGAGATACTCATAGAAGGGAAAAAGGTCAATATAACATCACCAGCATCTGCCATTACACACGGTGTAGGTATGGTTCAGCAGCATTTCACTCTGGTTCCATCCTTTAGCGTCGCCGAAAATATCATCTTAGGATTGAAAAAAACAGGACGTTTCAAAATAGATCTGAGAAATGTGGTCAAGAGAATAAAAGAACTCTCTGATTTATACAACATGAATATAGATCCAAATGCTAAAGTCTGGCAACTATCGGTGAGCGAGAAACAAAAAGTAGAGATCCTAAAGGTTCTTTATGAGGAAGCAAAGATAATAATCTTTGATGAACCAACCGCTGTTTTAACTCCTCAAGAGTCAGAATCGCTTTTCCAAGCGATCGATATGATGAAAAACAACGGAAAAGGAATAATATTTATAAGCCATAAACTGAAAGAAGTGATTAGAGTATCCGATAGAGTAACTGTCCTGAAGAACGGAAGGATAGTAGGAACCTTGGATAAAGGTAATCTCGATGAAAATGAATTGGCAAAAATGATGGTTGGAAGGGACTTCTTATTCAATATAAAGAAAACTCCGGCTAACCCTGGTAAAGAAGTTCTCAAGGTAGAAAACCTTGTAGTCAAGAATGACAAAGACATCTTAGCTGTGAAAGGTTTAAGTTTGACAATAAGAGAAGGTGAAATCCTTGGGATAGCTGGTGTCACAGGAAATGGTCAAAGAGAACTTGCAGAGAGCATTGCAGGACTTAGGAAAGTGGAAAATGGAAAAATAAAGTTTTACAATCTTGATATAACCAACACGAGTGTTAAAAGAAGGCTGAAACTCGGAATAGCATATGTCCCTCAAGATAGGAAAGAAACGGCAACTTGTCCTAACCTCTCTGTTGCAGAAAATTTGTTTATAAGGCAAAAGAACAAGGTCAGAATCCTAAATAAGAAAGAAATGCTTAGGAATTCCAAAAAGTTGATAAAAAAGTATTCGATCATTGCCAACAATGAAAAACAACCTATCAAGTTCTTGTCAGGTGGTAACATGCAAAAAGTTGTTTTAGCCAGAGAATTTGAACTTTCACCCAAATTGATAATCGTGGAACATCCAACGAGAGGTTTAGATGTACAAGCCATGGAATTCGTATATAATTCACTCATAGATGCTCGTAACAATGGTGCAGCGATCTTGCTGCTTGCTGGTGATTTGGATGAAGTTTTTACAGTATCAGACAGAGTGGCAATAATATTTGAAGGAAGGATAATGGGATACGTGGAACCAGAACAGAGCAAAGTAGATGAAGTTGGACTAATGATGGCTGGTGTTGCACTTGAAGCTTAAAATTGAAAAAAGATTAGAGCATTTTAAATACGAGAATTTTCTTATCTCGGTAGTATCTCTGATCATCTCATTGGTTATAATGGGAATCTTTATCTGGATAAATACTGGAAATTTTGCTGATGTTGTAGAAACATATAAGGAACTTTTCACCTGGCCCTTTTTCCCTGAACTTGGTCTCGTTGATACGATTTTGAAAATGATTCCCCTGGCTTTGATAGCTTTGGGGCTTTTAGTTGTGTTCAAAATGAAAGTTTGGAACATTGGGGCTGAGGGGCAGCTTTATCTTGGTGCGATGGCAACAACATGGGGTGCACTTTTTCTGTTCAAAAATATGAGCAATAGTATTTCAATGATCACACTCCTTTTGATATTTGGTGCAATTGCTGGTGCTTTGTGGGCTTTGATACCTGCTATTTTAAAAGCATTTTTGAAACTCGATGAGATAGTGACAACCCTAATGTTGAACTATATAGCTGTTTACTGGTTGAATTATTTGATATATGGTCCTTGGAAAGATCCAAAGGGTTTTAATTTCCCATTGACAGCTGTTTTTCCAAAAAACTCCTGGCTTCCCGAGCTGGGGGACACCGGGATACATATTGGAATAATAATCACCTTCATCTTAGTCTTTGTGACATATTTTATAATGTATAAAACACACTTGGGATTCGAGCTGAAAATCATAGGGGATAATCCTAAAGCTGCGAGATATTCTGGTATCTCCATAGAAAAAAATCTGATAATCGCTATGATATTCAGCGGCGCTTTAGCTGGTTTAGCTGGTTCAATACAAGTTCTTGGTGTTCAGCATAGGCTTCAACACGGTTTTTCCACTGGATACGGTTATACTGCAATAATCGTTGCATGGCTTGCACGATTGAATCCCTTCAGTGCTGTAATAGTAGCTTTTTTATTTGGTGGGCTTCTTGTTGGTGGTGAACAACTGCAAATCGTTATGAGATTTCCAATATCAATGATAAGCGCTCTTCAAGGCTTGATCCTCTTCAGTCTTTTGGCCTCAGAGGCTATCTTTAAATACAGGATAAAAATCACAAAAAACGATCCAATCAAAATTGGTGGTGAGTTCAATGGAAACACTTGAAAATATATTAGCTGCTGCTATTAGATCGGGAACCCCCCTTTTATTCGCGACCCTTGGCGAAATAATAACCGAAAGAAGTGGAATATTGAACTTGGGATTGGAAGGTTTGATGTTAATAGGTGCCATATTCGGATTCATAGCCGCATATACTCTTCAAAACGTTTATTTAGCATTCATTCTTGCAATGGTTGCTGGTGCTCTATTCTCTTTAATACATGCATTTGTGACTATAAGTCTAAGAGCCAATCAAACAGTTAGTGGGTTGGCTCTCACCATGCTCGGCACGGGTGTGTCCGGAATGATCGGGAGAAATTATATTGGTCAGGTAGCACCAAAATTTTCCAAGATTGATCTTCCACTATTGTCAAAAATACCTTTAATAGGTAAGGTTTTCTTTTCGCATGATGTTTTAGTCTATGTAAGTTATATTTTGGTTGCAGTTACTTCATACTTTCTGTTTAAAACAAGACTTGGAATGAACTTGAGAGCTGTTGGTGAAGAGCCGGCAGCCGCAGACTCAGCGGGAATAAATGTTTTCCTCACAAGATACTTTGCGACAATAATTGGTGGCGCCCTAACAGCAGCTGGAGGGGCTTATCTTTCGTTGGCGTATACATCAATGTGGATAGAAAACATGAGTGCTGGCAGAGGCTGGATCGCCATAGCGCTCGTAATATTTTCAATGTGGGAACCCTATAAGGCGATGATAGGTTCATATTTGTTTGGAGGAATCATGGCTTTACAATTGCGCTTACAAGCAGAAGGAAAAATAAACATTTCATCCAATTTATTGATGATGCTTCCCTATTTAACCACTTTGATAGTTATGATAGTTTTCAGTTTCAATGAAAAGTTCAGGAAACGTGTGGGGGCTCCCAGCGCACTGGGGATACCCTATTCAAGAGAAGAAAAAACCTGAGGGAAGTTCTATTATCCTCGGGTATTCTGTGATCGAAGATCACCCTCTCTTTTGCCCTTTGAACAATTCGATTATGAGTCTAACCTCACCAACTCCTAATCCAAGTCTTCTTGCTATATCCAAATCTTTGATTCCTTCATCGTTTAACCTCAAAATTTTTCTTTCGAGACTCTCGCCATTATCCTCTTCATCGAACTCATCCACTTTTTCATTGGAATTTTTAGAGGCTTCTTCCAGACTTTTGCTTACAGGCTCATTCTGCTTATCATTCGTTTCACCATTTTCAACTGCTTTAGATGGTTGTTCGCTTTCATTCATCTGTTTTCCATCTTTTGGATTTGAAGAAATATCAACGCTATCATTTTTCAGTTCGTCTTTGACTTTACTCATATCAGCTAAAGATACATTCAATGCGGCATACATATCGTTTGCTTCCTTTATTAATCCTCTCAATTCTTCTATCTTTTTTTCTAACATCTCTAACTTTATCGAAGCTACATGCTTGAATTTACCCAAAAGCTCAAGTATCCTTTCTTCAACCTCGTAAGGATACTCGATTTCACTCAAGCGCTTCTTAAAGTTAATAAGATAATATATGAAAATAAAAACACTCAAAGAAAGAGATAAAATTGATAATACAAGCGCTATGATCAATCATTCTCATCCTTCCGATTTAAAAAGTTGATAACAACCTCAGAAAACATTTTAAGGTTACATTCATATTTACGCATTGAAATATGATCCAAAGGCGTTTCACCTTTGTTTATTATCAGAAGCTTCGCACCATTTTCGACAGCATAAAGAGGCAATGAAGCCGCAGGATGAACAACAAGTGAACTTCCCATAACTATGATCAGATCACACATTTTTGCAAGTAAAAATGCTTTATTCAGCGCATTCTCCGGCAAAGATTCACCAAAAAACACTATATTTGGCTTTATAAGTCCTCCACATTTTTCACATCTTGGAATAGGATCATCGCTTCTCAACAATTTTAGAAAATCGTATTTGGTTTTACATTCAAGGCAATATGCTTCCTTGACATTCCCATGAAGCTCAATAACGTTTTTACTACCAGCCTTTTGATGTAATAAATCGATATTTTGAGTGATCACAGCCTTTAAAAATCCTCTCTTTTCTAATTCTGCCAACATATAATGTGTAGCGGAAGGTTTGGCGCTAATCATTTTCAAAATTTCTTTTCTCGCGAAATCATAAAAATAGGACGGGGTAGTCAAAAAATATTCAATATCGAAAACCCTATTTGGATCATATATCGAATATAATCCGTCAGAGCTTCTAAAATCTGGTATCCCCGAATCTGTACTTACTCCTGCACCAGTTAGAACTATTGTGTTACTTGAACTTTCTAAAAATCTCAGAAGTTCCTTTGCATATCCTTCAATTAATTCTTGTATTTTACCTTTGGAAATTTCATTTTTCCTTGAAGATTCCATACCAAAATATTCTCCTTACGCTCTGAAGGTGTTGGTTCAACCTCAACGATTTCTGAATCTTTTGGTAGAACAAAGATTATTCTTGAATCACCACTCAGATTTATTTCATTATCGCCCAAATTTACTTCTTTGACACCATCTTCGGATTGTTTTATAAAACCTTTAACCACACCTATTTCGTGTATTTGAAGTAACCCCTCATATTCAGTAGCCGTGGAGTTATATGAAATAACCTTTATTTCTTGACCTATATCCTTGGATAAGCGGGCCATGACATCCACATATGCCTTTTTCTTTTCATCATGGGAATAGTTACGAAAGTTATCAAGTGTCTTTCTAAAATCCTCGTACTTCTTAAATGCAAAGCGGGCCACATGATCCATAATAGTTTCACCAGACTTTGAAAAAGTGTAAGTTGCCCTATAATACACCTGAGTGAAATTCGGTCTTCTTGAGAAAGCCCAAAAGATCTGAAAAACCATAATAGCAGCCATTATGACTATCAAAACTATCAGAAATTTGTTAAAATTGCTCATTCTTTCAAACCTCCTATTTTTTCTAACGATATTTTATCACAATTATTTAAAAGAAAAAGGGCACCGTTTCAAG
>Ga0209834_10001397_pt1 | contig 13630 bp, 14 predicted proteins | sample Mar14236cmmetaG_FD_184134 | JGI IMG/M metagenome (GOLD analysis project Ga0209834, IMG submission 184134) | Marine hydrothermal vent microbial communities from Guaymas Basin, Gulf of California to study Microbial Dark Matter (Phase II) - Marker... ...
CGCAAGAGGGTTTGCTATTGGTGTCTTCTGGGGAGTTCTTCCTACTTTTGGATTTGCTGCCCTTTTTTCCATACCCATGGCTGTTGTTTTAAAGGCAAACAGACTCACGGCTTTTCTGGGGACCTTTATTTCCAATCCTTTGACCACTCCATTTTTTATGCTCTGGGGAACTTATGTTGGTAACTTCATATTGAGATCCTCTCCTATAACCTTTTCCTGGAAGATATTAAATGTTGAGGAACTTCTTAAAATAAGCAAGTCCCTTTTTATAGGGACTTTAATTCTGGCAAGCGCAATTTCTCTTTTAAGTTACGGAGTTTTGCTGGTAGTGATTCCTTTAATTAAAAGACTTTCTACAAGGAAAAATCTGCCCTGAGATTTAAGTTAAACAAGCTAAAAAGGAAGGGTTTGCTGCAAGGAAAATGGAGGAGGTTTTTTGAGGTATTCGCAAAGAAGAGGAGTTGCAACTCTTCCACGAGGGGTGCGTTTTATAAATCCTTCCCTTATAAGGTAAGGTTCATAAACCTCTTCTATGGTATCAGGTTCCTCATTTACAGCGGTTGCAAGAGTTTTAATCCCTACAGGTCCTCCTCCAAATTTGTAAAGAATTGTGTGAAGTATTTTCCTATCCATGGAGTCAAGTCCCTTTTCATCAATTTCCAGTATATCAAGAGCCTTTTTTGCAATCTCCTCTGTTATAATACCCTCACCCTTTATCTGAGCGTAATCTCTTACTCTTCGCAAAATCCTGTTGGCAACACGGGGTGTGCCTCTTGCTCTTTTTGCAATCTCTCTTGCTCCTTCTTTTTCTATTTTTATTTTTAGTATTTTAGATGAACGCAGAATAATAGCAAAAAGTTCCTCTTCTGTGTAAAAGTCAAGGTGACTTATCACTCCGAATCTGTTGCGAAGAGGGGAGGTTAAAAGACCTGCTCTTGTGGTTGCTCCCACAAGGGTAAAACGAGGAAGAGGGATTTTAACTGATCTTGTGCTTGCCCCTTTACCAAGGATTATGTCCACCTTGAAGTCTTCCATAGCAGAATAAAGAACCTCTTCTACTTGAGGAGGTAAGCGGTGGATCTCGTCTATAAAAAGCACATCTCCGTCTTTGAGTTGGGTATTGGTAAGGATTTTAGCAAGTTCTCCTGGGCGATCAATTGCAGAACCACTTGTTGAATAGATGTTTTTGCCCATTTCATTGGCTATAATATGAGCAAGGGTGGTTTTTCCAAGACCTGGAGGTCCGTAAAGAAGGGTATGATCCAGGGAATCTCCTCTTTTAAGAGCAGCTTTGATAAATATATCAAGTTTTTCTTTTATCTTTGTTTGGCCTATAAATTCTTCCATTTTTAAAGGACGCAGAGTATTTTCAAATCCTTTGTCTTCTTTCTGCAAACAGGGAGTGGTTATTGTCTCCTTTTCTTTATACATGTTTTAGGGCCTCCTTGATAAGAGAGGTCAGGTTTTCTTTTAATTTCTCATTTTTTCTTAAAGCTTTTTCAATTGCCTCTTTTGCTTCTGATTTTGTGTAACCAAGAGATACAAGTGCAGCAAGGCAATCCTTTATATTTTTGTTCTCTTCTGGCAGAAGAATCTCTTTTTCTGTAACTTCGCCAAGTTCAAGAAGTATTCTTTGGGCTGTTTTTTTCCCTATTCCTGGAATTTTAACAAGTTTTGAGATATCTTTCTCAAGTATTGCTTTTTTAAACTCCACTGGAGTAATTCTTGAGAGCATTCTTAAGGCAGACTTTGGTCCTATTTTAGAAAGAGAGACAAGGCTCATAAAAAAGTCTCTTTCCTCTTCTTTTAAGAATCCATAAAGGGAAAGCTCATTTTCCTTTGAGTGCAGGTAAGTGTACACCTTTATTTTCTCTCCTGCAGAGGGAAGATATTCATACAGAGAAAAGGGCATATTTACCTTATAACCAACTCCACCTGTTTCTACGACAACGTAAGAGGGTTTTTTTTCTTTTAAGATGCCCTCTATATGGGATATCATTTTTGTCCCTTTTTTTTCACATACACTGTTATTGCTGTATCAGGACAGACAAGAGCACATATACCACAGCCTGTGCAGGAGGAGTTTTCTTTAAATACTGCCGGATGATATCCCTTGGTATTAAAATTTGTGTCAAGGAAAATAAGATTTTTTGGACAAAATTCTACACAGAAACCGCAACCTTTACATCTTTTTCTGTCTATTTTTATTGTTCCTCTTGTTATTTTAAATCCTCCCTTTTTGTAAATTTTTTATTTTTTAAAATTTCTGCTATCTCACCTTTTTCTTTTGCAAGAAAAAGATGTGCTTTACATCTGCAGTCACTTGAACCAAATCTTTTAACGGGAATTTCAAATGTGTTGTTTGAAGCTATAGTCTTTGCAAGGGAACATTCCTCCTCTTTCTCCTTTGTCCATACCTTTTTTATCCTGGCATGAGGATTTTTCAAAAGATAATCAATGTGCCAGAAAAGCTTTTTTTCTTTTCTAAGGTGTCTTTTAATTCTTTTCTCAAGTCCGTTTTTTCCTGATCCGATGTAAAGATAACACCCTTTTTTCAGATTAAATTTTCCGAGTTTACCAATTTTAACGTCTATATCTTTTTCAATCTCTATTAAAAGAACGTAGGTCCCTTTCATCCCAGGGCACCTATTATTTTACCCCTTAGTTTTTTTCTTGTTTTCTCGCTTTCCTCAACGATAAAGGGAAAATTTTCTTTTTCAACTTTAACAAAAATACTTTCGGGTGCAAGCTGTTTTAATTTCTTTCTTTCCTCTTTTTCCAGCATTTCAGGCCACTCTGAGGATAATTTTAAAAGGAGGTTGCGCCCCCCTTCTTTAAATTTTTTTATTATAAGAAAAAGAGGGAAGGAATGCAAAGAAATGCAGGCAAATTCTGCCTCTCTTAAAGCATAGATGTTCCCGTTGAAGGATATGGATGCCCCTTCTTTTTCTCTTACAAACCTCAGGGCTTTTGTGTCGGTTATGCTATCTCCAACATAGATTACATCCTGAGGCTCAGAGCAGGTTTTATTAAGACATGCAAGAATTGCTTTTTCTTTTTCCTCTCCTCCCACAGGATTTACCTTTTCCATTATTTTTGCACATCTCATTGAAGGGATTTCTTTGAAGAAAATTTCTTCAAGCTCAAAGAGTGCTTTTTCTTCCTCGGAGGATAATGATTTTTTACCCTTTGGAGGGGAAAGATTTATCTTTTTTATCTTCTGGTAAAAAAGTAAAAGCTTTTCTTTTTCCTTTTCTTCCATACTATAGCTGTCAAGATCAAGAAAGGTGGAGAAGGCATTTTGGAAGGGGAAACTTATTTTTTCACAGAGAGCCTTTATATAAGGGGTATAGCTTGTGCTTATTATAAAAATTTCCATCTTATGTTTTAAATTTTTTATCACCCTGTCTGCACCGGGGACGAACCTCAGAGTTTTTAGGGAAAATTCCTCTATTTTCTGGTTGGAAAGCCCAAAAGCTTTAAAAAAAGGAACAATTAGCCTGAGAGTACTTCCTGCACTATATCCCTCTTTTTTTATAACATCTGCAAGCAAGTCATCGAAACTGCTTACGGTTTTAAAAAAAACCTCTCCCCCAGGAAGAAAACTCCGGCATATTTCAAAAGCATTGTCATTTAAGGTTAAAGGTCCTTCACAATCTATACAAAGTATTCTCATTTTTTATACTTTGAGCAAAAAAGGTTTTTTAATTTTTTTAAGGTCAGGCTTTTTGCGACCGATAAATTCCAGAGTGGAAAGAACAAGAGGAATTTCTCTTTTTTTCTGTTCCTCTCTTATGGCTTTAAACAAAGGTTCCTCTTCTCCTTCCTCTTTTTTTATTTGAGGAAGAGTTTTTTGCTTCAGTTTTTCTTCCAGATTTTTCCATAGGGGTCTAAATTTTTCTCCCTTAAGAGAAAATTCACAGTAAAAAAGTGCAGGCCCTGAGTCAACCTCCGGTATGACCTTGTGAATCATTATTCCTGTTTTATCCGCCCTTTTTTCTATAAGCTGCCATATAACCTCCTGCCACGTTCCCTTGGGTCCTCCTGGGAGAGCAGGATGGAGATTTAATATGGTAAATTTCTCGCAAAGCTCTTTTCCCAGTATAAGCATGTATCCTGCAAGGAAGATCAAGTCTGCCTGCATTTTTTTAATTTTTTCTATTATCTGCCTATCATAGAGGATTCTCCACTTCTCAAGAAGACTGAAATTACCCTTTTTTGCTTCCTTGAGAGCTTTTTTTCTTAAATTTTTTTCAAATTTACTTGAGGAAAAGCATATAAGAGGTATTTTTCTTTTTTCAACAAACTCTGTAAACCTGTCACTCTCTTTTCCTTCTCCCTTTTCTCTGTTACAAAAAACATAGCTTATCTTAATCCCTACAATTTTTTCTCTTTCTATAGCCTCAAGTGTTTTCTCAAAGATTTCAAGAGCCTGGCTATCTTTTCCTGTAGAAAACCAGCCCACATTAACTTCCATTTTCGTTACTCAAGTTTTGTATAGTATACTCTAAAAAATCCTTGTCGGGATATTTTTCTCTTCCATACCCTGTCACACTCATTGCAGCAGCACATGTTGCAACAAGACCACAGTTTTTAAGAGAAAGGCCCCTTAAAAATCCTGCAAGAAAACCTGCTGCGTAGACATCTCCTGCTCCTGTTGTATCAATGCTTTTTACCTTTCTGGCAGGAATGAAGATCTCCCCCTTTTCGCTCTTCAGGAAGGAGCCTTTATCTCCCATCTTGCAGATAACTACCTTTGCTCCCCAATCTCTGAGTCTGGTACACCCTTCTTCAAAGTTTTTGCCGGTTAGAAGTTTTATTTCTTTTTCTGTGGAAAAAAAGAAGTAAGTTTTTTTTATGATAGGGGAAAGTTCCTCCCATCCTCTTGATGCATGAGGCTCTCCTGGATCAAAACTTAAGATGTTTTCTGATTTTAAAATTGCATTTTTTTGTGTTATGTAAGAGGTATCTCCTACAAAGGAGGTTGCGTGCAGGATTTTTGCTTCTTTGATGTAGTCTAAATTTACCTCATCAGGGGTAAGTGTGTCGTTTACACCGGGTAAAACAAGAACACTTCTTTCTCCTCTCTCGTCTACCAGAATAAAGCAGATACCGGTTTTTCCTTCCCTCTTAATTTCTGAGATGTCAACTTTTGCCTCTTCCAGCTCTTTTAAAATAAAATCTCCCTCTTTGTCCTTTCCCACCTTCCCTACAAATCCGCAACAAAAACCCATTTTGGAAAGGGCATAAATTGTGTTGGCAGCAGAGCCTCCCCCGCTTTTTACCACAAATTTTGCCTTTTTTTCAATAGTATTTTTTAAAAAAGAAAGTTCCCCCTTCCTTATCTTTCTTTCCGAGCCTTTTTCTATAAAAGAAAAATCATTAAAATCAACTTTGCATATTATATCAATATTTAAGGCACCAAACCCCACAACATCCATCCCTCTCCACCTTTTTATTAGGATAGCATTTTATTTTCTCAAGTCAAAAAGTTACATTTTCAATGGCACAACGACCCCTGCTTCGGTTACCTGATCCAATGTCAATCTATGTCAAGATCCTCTCTAAGTTGACAAGTTACCAGGTTAGAGGTATCTTAACTCAAGGAGAGGTAAGACTCAAAGTCTCATAAAACGGCAGCCACGTGGCGCCGGATGAGATTGCCGCCTCTCCTCGTCTTTCTCGCTAATACCTTGTTTCTGTCATAGGTAGTTTTATCTCTCATCATGGCATAAATAACATCAGAAAGTCGCCTTGCCAGTCTTTTAACACCCTCTTTTTTAGATATACCCCTGATCTGACACCGGTTAACATACTCCCTGGAGAGAGAATCACATCTTGCAGAACTCAAAGCTAAAAGATAAAATGCACGTTTAAGACGTTTATTACAGGCCTTTCTTGCTTTATGACGGCATCTTCCTCCACTTGCTTTCTCAGCAGGTGCAGTACCATTGTATATGGCTTTGAAAACTGGAACTGCGAAATCTATGTGTATCCTGCGATTCTCCTATGATGATTGCAGCAAGGATGGTGTTCATACCAGAGAAACCCGTAAGGTGCAATCCTGTCTGAGGAAGAAGATCTTTCTCTAAAAGTTTTTCTATCCTGGCTATATTCTCCTGAAGAGACAGAATCTGTTGGCAAAGCTGTGTGATAATTGTTGCTTTAATTCTCAAAGCCCTATCTAAAGGAAAACAGCCAAGGGTGGTACCAATATACATCATCATTTTTGCTTTCTCTTCTATTTGTTTTTGAGCTTCTTTCTTAGAAAAAGGACCATATCTTCTAGCTGTCTCTTTTAGAAACTGCATTAACTGCTCTTTACTTTCTCCCTTCAGATACTGAGGTATGGGGTACTGTTCAAAGAATCGAAGGGCTTTCTTACTTTTGAGTTAGTGCCTCCTTCTATTACTGGAAGATTTTCTGTTGAACGCAGAACGATAGCAGCAACTGCTCGAGCATCCACTGCATCAGACTTATCCTCTCCGTAGAAGTCCTTCTGGCGGTTACTCTTTAAGGGATTTACCTCCAGGAGATAGCGTTTCTTTCTTTGGTGAAGAATCTGGCACAAAGGTAAAGCACAGTTTTTGCCTCCCTCAACTTTGTAGATGATAACAAGACCTCTTTGCTCGGTGATCTTCTCTACTTCTTTGTCAAATTCCAGAACTCCTGCCCAAGTATTGGGAAAAGATCGGGATAAAAGAATCTTCTCTGGATAAACCATAGCTACTCCGTAGTTTGTTCATTTTCCAGGGTCAATACCTACTGCCAGTATGCTTTCCATTTCTTCTCTCCTCATTTTATTTCCCTACGGACCATACCAGGTATGAATGCGTTCTTTGCGCAACAATCTATTGATAGTTACCGTAGGATTCCTCAGCAGCCGGGAAGGCACACATTCAGAATGCTTTCTCTAAATGAAAGAGCATGACTTGACGAGCCAATTCCCGGTGCCGGGAACCATACTATCATTTCTTATAACCTCTATCAATATATTTTAACATACCTGGCTTGACGTGACCCATATTTTTGAGAACCACCTGATTCGTCAAATTCTCTCCTGGAGCAGGATACATCTTCTTACCAAACATTTTCTTACCACAATTTTTATCATACATCCACCTTGCTTGACAAAAAGAAAAAGATTTGGTATTTACTTAGTAAACTTTACTAAGTAAGTCTTGGATTGTTCATTCAATGATGGATACAGGTAGGAAACCACAGACAATTAAGAGAATGAACAAGGCTTTGATTTTGAGGACAATAAATAAAGAGGGAGCAATTTCCAGAGCCGAACTTTCTCGTAAAACTAGCCTCTCTATGCCTACTATAATGAAAATCGTGGATGAATTAAAAGAAGAAGGTCTTATAATAGAAGCAGGAGTTGCTCCTTCAATTGGAGGAAGACCTCCAAAAGTCATAAAACTTAATCCTAAAGGAGCATATGCGATAGGAGTGAAAATTCTCCCTAATGAGCTTAGGGTAGTTGTTGCTAATTTGAGAAATAATTTTGTTGCAAGGAGAGTTGAGACTATTAGTCCTTTTAGCGGATATAGAAAGATTTTGGCTCAATTGAAAGATGCAATAAGAGAGGTGACGTATAGGAGTAGAGTGAACTTTCGTCAAATTTTGGGTATTGGTATAGGAGTGCCAGGAATTGTGAATTCTTCTTCCAATGGAAAAGTAATATTTGCTCCTAATCTAAGAGGATGGGAAAATGTCTCCCTTGCATCTGACATAGAAAAGGAATTTGATGTTCCTGTGTTTATCGAGAATGAAGCAAGAGTTAGTGCCTTGGCTGAGAAGTGGTACGGGATAGCCAGAGGTGTAGAGAATTTTGTCTGCATAGATGTAGCAGTGGGTATAGGTGCAGGTATAGTTATAGATGGAGAGTTGTATAGAGGGCATGGTAATTTGGCTGGTGAAATAGGTCACCTGGTGGTGGTAAAAAATGGACCTGTGTGCAACTGTGGTAAAAGGGGATGTTTAGAAACTGTTGCCTCTAATACTGCAATAATCAATATGGTTAGAAATAACCCTACTTCTACAATAATGAGACTCTGTAAAGAGAGCGAAAATTCTATTACCATGAAAGAAATTATTAAGGCAGTAAAAGTTGGTGACAAAGAGTGTGAGAAATATATTAAAAGGGCAGCAGTATACTTGGGTAGAGCTATTGGTTATTTAATTAATATAATTGATCCTGAAATGATAATAATTAATGGAGAGATAACTCTGGCTGGAGATGTATTTTTTGATCCTCTTAAAAGAGAAATAGATAAATCTGCTTTTAGAGCTGGTAAGATCTTACCAAAGATTGTTACTTCCGGTTTAGGTGAGGATGTGGGGTTAATAGGGGCCTCTTCTCTTGTAATAAGAAACATATTTAAGGGACCTCGGAAAGTGTAGGAAGGAGCCAAAAAATGAAAATAGGACTTTTGACTAACAGTTTAGTGGCAATAGGGATAAATGAACTGGAGGAAATATTTAAATGGGCAAAAAAATCAGGTTTTCAAGCAGTGGAAATTGGACCAGGGATCTCGCTTAATTTAGAGAAACTGAGAAGACTTCAACAGGAGTATGACTTGGAAATTACAGGTTTTATCTATATGAGAAATATACTAAGTCCTAACAAAAAAGAAAGGCAAGTTCATATTGATAGAATAAAAGAACGTATTGAAATAGCTGGAGAGTTGAGTGTGAAGTATGTCACAATGTCTACAGGAAGGGATACAAGAATCTCCTACGAGGAAAATTTGCTTCTTTTTAAAGAAGAATTTCCTCCTATTTTAAAATATGCAGAGGAAAAAGGTGTAACTCTTGTTTTTGAAAATTGTCCTGGGATGTCAAATATTGCTATTTCTCCTCCTATGTGGAAAAAGATATTTGAGATATTTCCCTCTTCCAACCTCGGACTTTGCTTTGATCCTTCACATCTTGTTTGGCTTCAAATTGATCCGTGTAAGGCTATTCTTGATTTTAAGGACAGGATTTGTTATGTTCACGCAAAGGATACAGAAATTCTTAGGGACAGACTGGCCTACTGGGGAATTATTACTGATCATGTATATGATGAAAAGGAAAGACAGGAATTGAGATGGTGGAGACACAGGATTCCTGGGTGGGGGGAGGTAGACTGGAAAAAAATTATAACTACTTTGATGGAGATACGTTTTGATGGAGTGATAAGCATAGAGCACGAGGATCCTGTATGGAGTGGAAGTGAAAGGAAAGTGAAAAGAGGATTGGTTTTAGCTAAGGAATATCTTAGTGGCATAATTTGAATATTTTGGAGAAGGGTGATGAAGTTAAGAGTTGGAATTATTGGGGCAGGTAGAATGGGTAAATTTCATCTTGATTTTCTTGAGAAGGTGGAGGAGGCGGAGATTGTAGCTATTTGCGATATAAGAAAAAACTGCGCAGAGGATCTTGCGCATAGAGTAAAAGCCAGAGTTTACACAAATTACCAGAAGATGTACGATGAGGAGGAACTTGACTGTGTTTTTATATGTACTCCTGCTCACGCAAGAGAAAGGCAACTTGAGGAGGCAGCAATAAGAGGGATACATATTTTTGTTGAAAAACCAGCAGCTCTTACTCTACAGCAGGGAGAAAAGACTTATAAGGTTATTGAAAAAAGTGGGGTCATTTGCTCAGTAGGATTTCTCTGGCGATACTCAGAAGGAGTGGAAAAGGTTAGAAATTTTTTGAAAGACAAAAAGGTAGCTCTTATTGATGCCAGGTGGTATCATACAATCCCTCCTGTGGCATGGGTGAGGTCAAAGGAAAAAGGAGGAGGGCAAATTGTCGATCAGAGTATTCACCTTATTGATTTAATGAGGTACTTGGTAGGAGAGATTCAGGAGGTATACGGAAAAGCTACGCGGGGGCTTTTTCCTGAGATATCTGATTTTACTGCAGATGACGCAAGTGCAGTTACATTAACTTTTAAAGATAAAACAGTGGCAAATCTTTCCTCCACTTACTCTTTATTTTCTGGTGCGCCACTTGGTCCAGAGATAAACATTATTGGTAAAAGAATGCTTGTGAAGATTAACTCAGATAAGGTAGAAGTTTATACCCCCTATGAAGAGGAGTTTAAATTTGATGAAAAGGCCCATCTTGCCCATATGATGAAATCTCCAAAGGCAAATATTGAACAGTTTGATATTCAGCTTACAAATGCTGCAATGAAAGAAGACGAGATTTTTTTAAAAGCGGTGATTAGCAATAACTCTTCCATAATAAGATGCGATTTCAGCGATGCTTTGGAGACCTTGAAAGTAGCTTTGGCTATTGAAAGATCTATCCATCTTGGCAAACCAGTAAGTTTATAAGATACAGGAGGCATATGATGGAGATTGCTCTACAAGGACAGGAGAAAAGATGGTTAGGAGTTATACCTTTGTTTAATCCACAAGAGGGGGTTACTGTTTTAAATCCTCCTGAAGCCGGAGTAGGCTACTGGGTAGGAGCTCCCAGTATTTTATATGATAGAGAAACTTCCAAGTTCTATCTTTACTACCGGATAAGAAAGCCCCGGCCTGCCAGAGGAATAAAATGCTTTGTTGCTGAAAGCGTAGATGGAGTCAAATTCAGTCCTATCTGGGAAGCCACCAAAGAAGAATTTCACTCTCCTTCTATAGAAAAAGCCTGTCTTGTTAAAACAAGGGATGCAAAATACAGGCTTTATATAAGTTATGTAGATCCTGAGAGCAAGCAGTGGCGTATTGACATGATGGAAGCTTCTTCTCCAGATAAATTCAAAGTAAGCGAAAGAAAGCAAATTCTCACAGCTTCATCAATTAAATGCGAGGGAGTGAAGGATCCTTATGTACTTATAGTAGGAGGCCAGTATTATATGATAGTAAGCTATGCTCCTACTCCTATGAAGATAGACGAGGATTTGAAAGAAAAGATGCATATGACAGGTGATGTTTATAATACTGGCATAACCAAGTCTCATACAGGGCTTGCTTTAAGCTGTGATGGTGTAAATTTCAAGTGGTGGGGAGATATACTTTCTCCTGGTGAAAGCTGGGATGCCTATGCTTCAAGAATTAGCTGCGTTGTTTATTTACCACCGATTTTTACAGCCTTTTATGACGGGTCTGCTTCAGTAAAGGAGAATTACGAGGAGAAAACAGGTATTGCTATAAGCTTTGATCTTTTACATTACAAGAAATTAAGTTTAGACAAACCGGAACTTGTCTCTCCTCATGCCTCTGGCTGTCTTAGATATATGGATAGCATAATTGTGGAAGACGAAATTTACTACTACTACGAATATGCAAGACCAGATGGTTCTCATGAGATAAGAATGAATAAGGTAAAGATAAAGTAAAAAGGAGGTGATGACAGATATTTATTTATTATAAATTATAAAAGATTAAGGAGGTTATACAATGTTTTTCTTGAGAAAGGGAAAGAAAAAAATAAAAATTGTTTTATTCCTGTTGGTGGTTATGATTATTTTATTTGTAAGTAGCAGTATAAGTGTAGGTGCTGAGAAAATAAAAATAACAGTTAGTATCGGGTCTCATGGTAGATTTCTCCTTAAAGATACTATTAAGGCATTTGAATCTGAATATCCAAATATAAAAGTAGAGCCTTTAGCAATTTCTTCTGTTCCTAATGAGGCTTTCCAAGTTTACTCAACAGCATTTGCTGCTAAAGACGGGAGTATAAATATACTTGGTCTTGATCCATCCTGGCCGGCTTATATGGCACGTGCTGGTTGGATAGAACCACTTGATAATCTTTTAAGTCAAGAGGACATGGAAGAGGTGAAAAGAGATTTCAATAAAGAAGCTCTGGAGATTAATACCATTAAAGGCAAACTATACGCAATTCCACTTTATGCAGATGCTCTTCTTTTCTATTACAGAAAGGACCTGCTTAACAAATGTGGATTTGAACCACCACAGACCTGGGGTGATTTGGAAAAACAGGTGACGAGTATACTTTCTGCAGAAAATGACCCTAACCTTTCCGGATATATTTATCAAGCAGCCAGGATTGAAGGAATTGTTTGTAATTATGTTAATTTCCTTTCAGGAACAGGTGGTAAAATTTTAGATGAAAATGGCAAAGTCCTGCTGGAATCTCCCGAATCTCTTGAAGCACTGAGGTTTATGACTTATATGATGAAGAAAGGGATAACTCCTTCGACTATTGTTACTCACAACCCACATGATGATGCTATTCAATTTCAAAATGGTCAGGCTATTTTCATGAATAACTGGCCTTTTGCCATGGGTATGTTTCAAAAGGAAGGTTCTCCGATGAAAAACAAGGTAGGAATTTCCCGTATGCCTGGCAAATATGGACCCGCGGCATCCTGTATAGGTGGTGTTTCCCTTGCTATTAATCATTATTCGAAGAATAAAGATGCTGCTCTTAAGTTTGTGAGGTTTATTACAAATTATGAATGGAATAAACAAAGAGCAATAAGAAGCAGCCTCCTGCCAGCAAGAACTATGGTATATGAGGATCCTGAGGTTCTTTCTGCTAATCCGTCTTTTAACGAGATTAAAAAGGGAGCAAAGTATCTTACTTCACGTCCCAAGACAGAAAAATATCTGGAGATCTCCTATGTACTCCAACTTCACCTTAATCAGGCATTACTGAGTATTGAGACTCCTGAAGAAGCTTTACATAGAGCAGCAGAGAAGATAAGAGAAATTTTAAGTGAATAGCTTGTAGATACAAGGTACCCAGCTTTCTTGTTTTTATTAAGAAAGTTGGGTACCTGTAAAAATTTAGCTTTTTAAGTAGGGTTCAAATTTTAAGTAAAAAATTTAAGGCAAGATAATGAAAAGGCACAGGTTAAACGACTTTCAGTTTGCTATCTTGCTTATTTTGCCTGCTATAATTTTTATGGTTGCTGTAATGGGTTTTCCCTTTGGATATGTTATTAGGATGAGTTTTTGTAGTTATGATGTTTTTGCAGGAGGGAAAACAACATTTATTGGACTCAAGAATTTTTTTACAATATTCTCCGATCCAGAATTTTTTAATGCTTTCAAAAATACCTTAGAATTTACTTCAATAACGGTCTTTTTTCAGTTTTTAATAGGGATGGGAATTGCCCTATTGCTTAATCAGATGTTTAAAGGAAGAGCAATAATACGTACCGCTGTTCTTCTTCCATGGGCACTTCCCACTGTTATTAACAGTCTCTTTTTTAAGTGGATGTTTGATGGACAATATGGTGTTTTTAATGATATCCTCTTAAGGCTTCATCTTGTCCAAGGGAAAATAAACTGGTTGGGAAGTCCGATAACTGCCAGGTGGGCTATATATCTGACACAAACCTGGAAAGTTAGTTCACTTGTTGGTTTAATTTTGCTTGCTGGACTTCAGGCTATCCCATCTGAGGTTTATGAAGCAGCAAAGGTTGATGGTGCAGGTAAATTAAAGCGTTTTCTCCATATCACTCTACCTCTTCTTAAGCCTTCTATTTTGATTGCACTGATATTTAGAAGTCTTGTGGCACTGCAGGTGTTTGACGTAGTTTTTGCTATGACCAGAGGAGGACCAGGTTACTCTACTGAAACTTTGGTATACAATATCTACAGACAGACTTTTGTATATTCTCGATTTGGTTATGGTTCAGCACTATCTGTAC
>Ga0209834_10001402_pt1 | contig 13602 bp, 11 predicted proteins | sample Mar14236cmmetaG_FD_184134 | JGI IMG/M metagenome (GOLD analysis project Ga0209834, IMG submission 184134) | Marine hydrothermal vent microbial communities from Guaymas Basin, Gulf of California to study Microbial Dark Matter (Phase II) - Marker... ...
TACCTCTCCTTCACCCAGCGGATGAAGTAGTCCGGGTTCAGCTCCTCGCCGATTGCCTTCTTCAGAAGCTCCTTCGGCGGGTAGATGCTTCCGTACCTGTGGATTCTCTCGCGGAGCCAGGCCTTTATCGGCTCGAACTCGGCCTTTGCGACCTTCTCCTCGAAGTCCGGGATGTCGCGCTTCATGTGGTGGTATATCTGAGCCGAGAGAAGCGTTCCTATGCTGTAGGTCGGGAAGTAGCCGACCGTGCCGTGCGCCCAGTGGATGTCCTGGAGTATTCCCTCGGCGTAGGTCTTGGGCCTTATGCCAAGGAGCCTCTCCATCTCCTCGTTCCAGAGCTCCGGCAGGTCCTTCGCCTTAACGCCCTCGTTGAGCATCATCCTCTCAAGCTTGAAGCGGAGCAATATGTGGAAGTTGTAGGTGACGATGTCAGACTCAGTCCTGATGAAGTCCGGCCTGACCATGTTGAAGTAGAGGTAGACGTCCTCAGGCGTGTAGTTGCTCATGAAGGGCAGGTTCTCCTTGAGGATCGGATAAATCAGCCCGGCAAACTCCCTTGAGCGTCCAATTATGTTCTCCCAGAACCTGCTCTGGCTCTCGTGGATTCCAAGGGAAACTCCGCCGGCTATCGGGCTGAACATGAACCTCTCGTCCTGCTGGAGCTCGTAGAGGGCGTGGCCGAACTCGTGGACGGTGCTCAGAACAGTCCTCCTGAAGTCGTAGCCCTCGTAGCGGGTGGTTATCCTGACGTCCCTGATTCCAAACTCTGTGGTGAACGGGTGAGCTGAGACATCGAGCCTTGAGCGGACGCCGAGCGGGAAGCCGAACTTCTCCAGAATCCAGAGGTTCACCTTCTCCATCTGGGCCCGATCATAGCGCTTCTTCTCGAGCGGGTGGCTCTGGGGAACCTTTCCTTCCTCCATTATCTTCTCAAGGAGCGGCTTGAGCTCCTTCTCAAGCTTCTCGAACATCCTCTCGACTTCTTTGGTGGTGAGTCCCTCCTCGAAGAGGTCGAGCAGGGCGTCGTAGGGCTCGTCTTCGTAGCCGAGGTATTCGGCGGCCCTCTTGGCGAGGTCTATGATTTTGTCAAGCCAGGGCTCGAACTTGGAGTAGTCGTTGGTCTTCTTAGCCTCCTCCCAGGCCTTGGTCGCCTGGCTCGTGACCTCGCTCATCTCCCTGAGGAACTCCGGCGGGAAGGAGCGGCTTATCCTTATGTTCCTGTCCAGAACGCGGACGACACCGCGCTCGTACTCGGTGAGGCCCTCAAGGCCCTTGGCCTTCTCGACGAGCTCGACGAAGTCCGGTTTTAGAAGGAACTCCTGGCTGAGGACGGAGAGTTCACCCTGGGCAACGCTCCTCTCAAGGATTCCCTCCCTCGGCATGTTGACCTCCATGTCCCAGCTGAGGACGCTCTGGGCATGGCCGATGGCCCAGATGCGCCTGTACTTGGCCAGAATTTCCTTAATGGTCTCGTTCTGGAAAACGGCCTCCATAACAATCACCCCACCATCTTTGATTTATTATTTGGAATTACACTCTTTTAATCTTTTCGACGCCCATCTAAACGGACGGTTAGAAATCGATTACTCAACCAGAAATCGCTTAAAGGGATGGTCGTAGTCATTGAAAAACAAACAATCGGTGATGAAGATGAAGATCGACCTGGTTGTCCTGGGACACGTTTCCATTGACCACATCATATTTCCGGGGAAGGATGAGATACTCCTGCCGGGCGGGGCGGCGGCGGCCGTGGCCACTTCAGCCGCCCTTGCCGGCGCAAAAGTGGGCCTTGTGACCAAAGTCGGAGAGGATTTTCCCGCGGATTGGATGGAAAAGCTGGCATCCATCCTCGACGTGAAGGGCGTCCACGCGCTGCCTGGGAAGACCATTCACATCTATATGATCTACCACGAGGACGGAAGCGTCGATGCCCCAGTTGATATGGGTGTTGCAAAGAAGATGGGCGAGACACCGATCCCCGAAGAGTACATGGAGGCAGAGGTCTTCCACATCGCACCCATTCCGCCGGAAGAGCAGCTTAAAGCCCTCAAGAGGCTTGAAGGAAAGAGAACAAGCCTCGACTTCAACCCGACGTATATGGCAGACTACATGGGGAAAAGGGACCTCATGAGGGAGGTGGTCTCGCGCGCAGAAGTTATCTTTCCGAACGAGAGGGAAGCCCTCGTCATGACCGGTGCAAAGAGCGTCGAAGAGGCCGCGAGGGTTCTCCACGACTGGGGTGCCAAAATCGTGGTCATAACCCGCGGGGAGAGGGGCGTTCTCGTCTACGACGGGCAGTTCAGGGAGTTCCCTGCACTTCCGATAAGCCCAGAAGAAATCGTTGACCCAACCGGAGCTGGAGATGCCTTTGCCGGCGGATTCCTGGCAGGCTACTCCAGGGGAGAGTCCATGGAGACCTGCATAAAACTCGGACTGGAGCGGGCGAAGGAAGTGTTGAAGAAAAAGGGGAGCTGGAGCGTCTAATCGGACGCCAGCTTGAATAAAAGGTAGAGGACCACGATAAACAGTGCCGCCAGGGCAGTGGCCTCAAGCCTCGGCAGGTATCGGGACAGGAGAAACATCAGCAGGTACGTGGGTAAGGTAAGGCCAACCGCCGCCAGGAGAATGGCGTAGTACTCCCGTGGCGCCCGCTCCCTGTCGAGGTGGGCCATCTCCACGGCCAGAAGGGCAAGGGCCATAACGGTCAAGCCATAAAGACCGCCCGTCCTGGTGTAGAACAGAAAAACCCCCACGGCAACGAAAAACAGAGAACCGATGAAGTACCACTGGATGCTTATTATTGCCAGAGGAAGCATAAGGAGGGTGCGGCTGTCTATCATGGCCAGCAACAGGAAAAGCGGGAAAAGCGGTGCGAGGGAGTAAAGCCTTCTTTTTATCCTCATACCCCAACCACCTCCGCCACGGCGGCCTTCAGCGGCTTTCTGACGTCCCAGTCTATTATCACACCGTAGCCAGCCATCTTTCTCAAAACGGCCTTCCTTTGAAGGCTGAGCAGCCTAAGTGCCAGCTCCTCCTCGCGGCTCTTCGGCTCAATGGCGGTGTAGGGGTCCGGGCTTATGACAACGACGTTGTAGCCAAAGGATGACATTATCCTGAGCGCCTCCCTGCTCTCCTCCGTCAGGAGTGGGGAGAAGTAGACCAGCTGGGCCCTCGGCGGGAAGCGGGAGCGTATTAGATGCTCGACCTGGTATGCTATCATGTTGTTCTTGTCGGGCTTGGCCGTGCTGAGGAAGTCTATGCACCTGAAAAAGTGCCTCTTGCCGTAGTCCGGGCGGACCCAGAGGGGCACGTCCTCGGCCAGGAGCAGGCCGAAGCTGGTTCCGCTGTTGAGGGCGTTGAGCATTAGCGAAGCCGCCGCCCTGATGAGGTGGTCAAAGACCAGCTCACCGGTATACGAAGCATCGACGATGAAGATAACGTCCACCTTACGCTCACTCTCGTACTCGTTGGCCATCAGCCGGCCGGTTCTCGCGGTGGCCTTCCAGTTGATAATCTTGAGCGGGTCTCCCTGCTGGTACTCCCTGACTGCGTGGAACTCGACGCCCTCGCCGACCCTCGGGCTGGGCAGGGAGCCGACGGTTATCTTGGTTCCCCTCGTGGAGTAGGGCGTGGGGACGTCCTCGATTACAGGGACGCCAATTATCTCCGTGTAGAGGTCGAACTTCTTCGTGAAGTGGAAGAAGCCAAAGGGATCCCGGTAGTTCAGCTCAACCCAGTTGAACTCGTGGACTCCGCGCTTAACGCGGACGCGGTAGCGGAGCTCCCTCACCTCGCCCTTTCTGAGCGATAGCACCCACTCGGTTCTTCCGTCTATCAGCTCCAGCCCTTCAGGCAGGTCTTCCCTGACCTTGAGGCTCGGAATCCTCTCGCCGGCCCTTATCCTGAGCACCACTTCAATTTCCGTGCCCTCAAGAAAACGGTTGTTGGGGACAACCCTCTCAAGCTCCACCACCATGCTGGGCTTGAAGAAGAACACCGCAACGAAGACCAGCCACAGGGCGGGCAGGAGGAGGTAAACCATATCCCAGCGGAGCATGAGGAATGCTACGAGTACCAGAATCCAGAGGGCAAAGAAGAGTTCCTCGGCCTTCTCTGTTGGAGCCATTTTCCCCTCTAACCCTGCGCCCAGTTTATTCTCTTCCCTCGATTCAGCGGGTGTGGGGACCATTGGAACCTGCTGCACCGTTTCACCTCACTCAAATTTGGGAACGGGGACGCGCTCAAGGATTTTCTCCATTATGCGCTCCTGGCTCACCTTGGTGTACCACAGCTCGCGCTTGAGGATGAGCCTGTGGCTCAGCGCCGGGACTGCAACGGCCTTAACGTCGTCCGGAATCACGTAGTCCCTGCCTTTTAGGGCTGCATAGGCTCTGGAGAGCTTGAGCAGGGCAAGGCTCCCCCTCGGAGACGCGCCAACCTCAATTTCCTTCCTGTCTTCTCGCGTTGCAGTAACGATGTCGGTTATGTACTCCAGTATGGCGTCGCTGACGTAGACATCCTCGACCGCCCTCTGCATCTCAACAACCTCTTCGGGCGTAAGGACCGACGTTACATCAACCTCCTCCTTCTTCCGCGCCATCCTCCTGCGGAGTATCTCCTTTTCCTCCTCTTTTGAGGGGTAGCCGACACGCAGGCGGACGAGGAAGCGGTCGAGCTGGGCCTCCGGGAGAGGGTAAGTTCCCTCCTGCTCTATCGGGTTCTGCGTGGCTATAACTATGAAGGGTTTTGGAAGCCTGTAGGTGTTGCCGTCTATCGTAACCTGCTTCTCCTGCATCGCCTCAAGCAGAGCGGACTGCGTCTTCGGCGGGGCGCGGTTTATCTCGTCAGCGAGGAGGATGTTGGTGAACACCGGGCCCTTCCTGAACTCGAACTCAAGCGTCTTCTGGTTGAACACGGAAACTCCGAGTATGTCGCTCGGGAGAAGGTCGGGAGTGAACTGGACGCGGGTGAACTGGACGCCGAGGGCCTTTGCAAAGCTCTTGGCCATCAGGGTCTTTGCAAGCCCGGGTAAATCCTCCAACAGGATGTGGCCGTCTGCAAGTATCGTTGTCAGTATAAGCCGCAGCACCTCGTCCTTTCCAACTATCGCCTTCTTTACCTCTCCAAGGACAGCGCTACCTTTCTCGTGTATTTCCCCCACTTTCATTCAAATCAGCCTCCACAATCTCAAGGGCCTTCTCAAGGTTGTCCAGAAAGTCCCCCTCCGAGCGGAGGGCCTTCAGCGCTTCGTTGGGCTCGGAGAGGAGTGAGCGGTAGGTTGAGTTGTAGTCATCGGAAAGGGTCGCGTAGATGTGCACTATGCTCTCCTCAATCAGCGAGCGGGCGACTTTGCCGGTTTTGGCCCGCCGTATGAGGGCAGTAACCCTGTCCACCTCGGTCTTTCTTTCCACACCCTCCCGGCGTTTCAGCCGGGGTCTCGATACTCTCATCTCAAGTCCAAAGAGAAAAGCCCCCAAAAAGGCTCCCAAGAAGAGGACGGCCAGCCATCTAACCACGTAAGAGCCCATGAAGGTGGACACCACAATCAGTGCAGCACTGACGACGACAACTAGTCTATGCACCCTCATTCAGCGCACCCCGCATCGCTCTGTACAGCTCAAGGGCCCTCTCGGCATCTTCCCACGTGACCTTCTCGGGGGCGTACTTTGCCTTCTCAAAGAGTTCAGTTAGGCCCCTGAAAGGCTCCCTGAAAACCTGAACCCTCTCCGCGTGCTCCCAGTGGGTCCAGCTTTCCCTGTACGGAACGCCGAGCACCTCAAGCCAGAGGACGGCGTTCTTGTATATCCCAATGATGGCCTCCCTCGGGTCGCTGAACATGTCAAGACCCAGCTCCCCCACCTTTCTGTCGAAAAGCTCGGCCCTGCGCCTCATCTCCCGGAGCTTCCTTTTCTTGAGGGCATCGCGATAGTAGGCAGCCGCAAAGTAAGCCGCACCTGCTATGAAAACCATGACGAACGCGTAGAGCAGATATGTCGTCGGAGGGGAAACCGTGGAGGTCGCGTTTGTAGGGGTGACGTTGTATTGCGGGAGCACAGGCCCACCCGCAGAAGTGTGGTTGATGGTGGCGTTAAGGGAGGAGTTGGATGGGGGCGGGGTCTTCGTTTGACCCATAACAAAGAGAACAAAATAATATCCCAGAAGCCCAATAAAAACTGCAATCCACGAAATCGAATACGAGACTTTAAATTCCCACCTGGAAGATGGGTCTCGCCAGCTGAGGAGGATAAAGACAATAATCAACGCCGAAACTATGGCGGCGGCAATCACGAGAAGGCCTATTAACGACGCAGAACTTTTTTCCAGCTCTTCTGTTCCGACGCTGTACCTTAACAGAAGTGTCATCAATGAAAGTAGAACTCCAAGGAGAACCAGGAATTTCATCCTGATAGACATTTTCATCACATATAGTAAGAAGGGCAGGTTTAAAAGCCTTTACGCACGGTAGCCCTTGGGTGATAGCATGGAAAAGATGCCAAGGCTTTATGTTGAGGTTCCTAAGGATGAGTGTATCACGGATAACAAGGCTTCGAAGGACTGTCTTATCATAATGAACAATGTTGAGGTATGGCTGAAAGAGGGCGAGAGCGTTCCAGAGTTCATCGACGTCGAGAATGCCGAGTTCCTAGCAAAGGAAGTCTACGACAGGTTCTACCTCTACGTGGACAGACTGGAGGGAAGGATGCTTGCCGATGCCGTGCTCGTCCTTCCGGACGGAAGAACCAGGATATACCTGAAGAAGAGCGACGAGCTCCTCATCCTCCCGGTGGAGGGGTATACAAAGACCATCATAGCCAACGTCGGCAACCGCGTTAGAAAGGGAGACGCCTTTGCAGCCGTCACAACAAAAAAGGGAGAAGTCCACTACCTCAAGCCCCCAAAGACCGGAACAGTAGTCTTCATAGACGAAATAACCAACAGCCCGCACTACGTGTACTACATCCTGCCGGAGGAGTGAGGGGTTCTATCTCTTTTTCATTCTAACCATCACTCTGTCCATGCTGAAAGAGCACCAAAAGTGTTATAAGGCGCAGAAGTAACCCCCCTTGAAGACAATTTTGGAGTTGAAGGAAATGAAGATTGAAGCTGGAGATTTTGTAAAGTTCCACTACGTGGGTAGATTTGAGAACGGTGAAGTTTTTGACACGAGTTACGAGGACATCGCAAAGGAAAACGAGATATACGTCGAGGAGAGGGAGTATGGCCCGCTCGGCGTCAACGTCGGTGTCGGCGAGATAATTCCAGGCCTCGACGAGGCGCTGATCGGGATGGAGATTGGCGAGAAGAAGATCATCACGGTTCCGCCGGAGAAAGCCTACGGAATGCCCAACCCTGAGCTGGTTGTGGAAGTCCCACTGAGCGCGTTCACTGACCTAGGAATGGAACCGGTCGAGGGCATGTACGTTATGACCGACTCGGGAATAGCAAAGATAGCCAAAGTGGGAGAAGAGAACGTTAGCCTTGACTTCAACCACCCGCTCGCGGGGAAGACCCTCGTGTTCGAGGTAGAGATAGTGGATATAAAGAAGGCAGAAGAGGCCTCAAATTGATAGGTTGAGGGTTGAGATGGCCTCATAAATCACAACTCCCATCATAACAAGCAGCAGGCTGTATCTCAGTCCTGCTGAATATTTTCCTTCTCTTATGACCCCAATTCCAAGGCCAGATATCACAGCTTGGATTATGACAAAACCCAGGATTATGTTCCTCACGCTATCCATGGGGATGTTGATATCGCCGATGTTCATCGAAACCATAATCTTACCGACCACACCCAGGATCAGGGGGCCTACGACACCGCTTGTAATTATGAAGAACATCACCTGCATTCCGGTTGACGCCTTTCTCTCCTGCTTGATTCTCAGTATCTCCCTGACGTCGTTTCCAACAAAGACCAGAACGTCGCTCATCGGGGCACCTCTCTCAAGGGCCTCGATGATAATCATCATTGAGCGGTATATGACGGTGGATTTTCTGTTCCTTATGGCAAACGACCTGAGGGCGTCAACGGTAGGACGGCCCTTCTTTATTTCAGCAACGGTTTTCTTGAACTCATCGGTTAGCGGCCCGAACTTAGCTGTGGCCAGCTCTTCAAGGGCCTCAGAGAAAGATATACCAGACCTGAGAGAGCTCGCGAGGTAGAAAAATGCATCGGGCAGCATTTTTTCCATTTCTTCAATGCGCTTGTTGACCCTCCAGTAGGGATAACCAAAGGCCATTCCTATGAACCCCGCAAGGAATGCCACCGGAGAGTACATCCAGTTTAAAGAAGCCACGTACGCGATTAGACCCGCGATAATTCCAATTAATACAGAGACAACTAGGTACTCTGCAGCCAGGAAGTTTATGTTCGCTGAGTATATAAAGACCTCATACCTCTTCAGCCATTTAGAAGGAACAACCCTCTCAATTGCTGATACCAGAACCGATGAAAGCTTAACCATCACAGTCACCTCGGCTCTCCCTTCTTGATCATATTGATTATTATCAGTGATATTGCAGGGAATGTGAACAGGAGAATTACTGCCAGCGTCTCGGGGGGCATTACAAGTGCTCTGTTCATGACAGAACCTGCGAGAATTCCAACCACGAACATTGTGGGCATGACGATCGTGAGGAACATGTATACGAACGCTATACCGTTGACCTTCTGAACGTACTCCACGAGCTTCATTCTGTACTCAAAAGCAAAGTCCTCCGCCAACTTGTAGAGTACCTCTGCGAGGTTTCCACCAAATTTGACTGCCCTCAATACCTGTTTGACCACCCTGCTGACATTTTCAGAACCCATCTTTTCTTCAAACTTCATAAAGGCATCCTCAAAGGAGGAGCCCGTCCTCATGTCCCTGATTATAAGCTCGAACTCCTCAGAGATGACGCCGTAGTCCGCGCGGGCCACGGAGAGCATCGCCTCGGAGATACCAACGCCGGCGCTGAGGAGGGAAGCCATGTGGCGGAGGGCATAGGGCATGCTTCTCTCAACCTCGGCAACCCTGCGCTTCCACACCATCTTGGGGTACTGTCTCATGTAAAAGAAACCTCCTATGAAACCCAGAAGCCCTATCAAGGCGGATGTTCCAAGGGGCATGTAAATAAGGTAAGCGAAGAGGAAGCCAAATACTCCAGTGAATATCGCGACGATCAGCATCATGGCGATGTATCTCTCGGGGGGTGTGAGTATACTGGCCCTGTAGAGGTCCCGGTCAAGACCCTTAAGAGAGGAGACCATAGCCTCTATCGGACCCCTGAAGTACTTCAGTACAATATCGGCGAGCCTGTCAGAGAGCGGGCGCTGTATCTCTTTCTTCCTCCATTCGATGATCTCCTCTATCTCTTTCTCGGCAGTGGTTTCCTCCTTCTCCGCCTCGATTTCCTTCTGGAGCTGTTTCAAAGCCCTAAGCCTTTCCTGAACGCTTGCACCCTGGGGAATTCTTCTCATTGGCTTTTCTGCTACCTCTATGGTCTTCCCACCAAGCCGATCCAAAAAGTCAGTGATCGCCCTAACAATTTCCACCGATACCCCCCCTAGGTTATATGCCTAATCTGTCTGCTGGTCTCAACACTGCTTTCTGAGGCTATCTTCTTGAACAGCTCCTCTTCATTTATGTAGAACTGCCTGATATAGTAACCCACCTTATCGATCCCTCTGATTCCCTGCTCGATCATCCAGTCGAGGATTATCTTTCTCTTCTCTTTCTCCAGCTCCAGCTCTGATACGCTCATACCCGTGTGCTGGGCGAGGGTGTTCAGCGTACTGCTCGGCACGCCCGTGGGAACCAGCTCATCCTTTGCAGGGTCATACTTGTAGAGCTTGTTGATCTGGACGCTCTCAGCCTCAATGCCCGATATCTCCGCTATCTCGGTAACGCGTCTTATAGTGCCTTTCTTCCTGCTGTGAAACCTGACCTGCATGATGATAATATCCAGCGCCGGAATCATGATCCTGGGAACGGACATTGGGGGGCTCTCAAGACGGACTATCGTCTCACGGGCGCTGTTGGCGTGGATGGTGCCCATACAGTTCGAGACAAGGATTCCATTGGCCACATAGTTGTGATCCTCCTCAACTGTGAGGTCGTATAGGTACTCTATCCCAAGCTCCTCCGGCTCGACTTCTTCAACGCTCACAACCTCGTCCCAGTAGACGTCTCCATCGGCGATTATCTCAAGCCTCTTGGCCTGAGCCCAGGCATCATCATCTTTTAGGTCTCCCGCAACCTGCTGCAAGGCAAGGGCTATCCCCCTCAGCGCGGAGCGCCTGGTTTCCTTCATCCTGCCCTTCTCGACGTGCCTTATGAGGCTCTCAGATACCTTCTCACCGGCGTAGATTGAAGCGAGCTTTGAAAGCTCGGAGACCGTAAGGTTGAGCCGTTTCCTGAGAGGTTCTATCATCGCCGGCGAAATCGGCACGCGATCTGTTCTCTTTCCGCGGTAAGCTCTATGCTTCCTTATCAGCTCCTCAAGCTTTGCCTTCTTCCTCGAGTGCCTAAGTGGGATGCAGCGGTAAAATTTAAGCAAGTCATCAATCCCTCTAACAGTGACCCTGAAGATTGCACCTTCCTTGTATCCCCTGTTCTTTACTCGGGAAACTGTGCTTATTATTCCGAGCCTCTGAAGAGCGTACCAGACCTTCCTCGCGAGGTTCTCGCTACGGGTTGTTAAAACGACCGCGGGGCCTTTTTCGTCCACGTAGGCGTCGGCATCAAATAGGCCAGCTATAAAGTGCCTCAACAGCTCGTCGTTCGACAGGACCAAATCCGGGACATCAATCTGCTCCTTGCGCCCCTTGGGTATTCCAAAGGCCCTGTGGAGAAACTCGGCAAAGGGCTTTGAGCCGTATGTCACCACAGTACAAGCCGATTCGCGCTTGACCTGTGGCTCGCTCTCCGGAAGGAACTCCGAGATGGAGGAGGTGAAAGCATTCATGTAAGACTCATCGTCGAATGTTGCCGAGAGGTAGTAACCGTCAGAAGAGAGGTAGCCATCCCCCAGGAGGACTCCAACAGCGTAGGAGAGCCTCTCGCTCACCTCGCGGACTATCTTTACTGGTTTGGAGTTAATTGAGAGCAAATACTGGGCCATCTCGGGAGGAATGCCATCGTTTGAGACTTTCACGAAGCCATTTCCGTTGGGAACCAGGTAGTAGTCGCTTATCCCAGCGTAAACACTGGGGTCTATGATGGCCTTCCTCTGGCGCGGCTTCGGTGGTTTTCTCATCACCGCTACCCTATCTCCCGGCTTGAGCTTCTCCGCCTCCTTCCGTACCACGTCAGCCTCTGAGAACACGAAGAAGGGGTGAGTTTTTGTGAGTATGACCTCGTTGCCCGTTCTCGTCCTCACGCGGATGAGCTTTTCACCGGGCCGCACCTTTCTCCTCCAGACCCTCGAAACAATGTGTTTCCCTGCCTTTAGGTCAGGTCCGACGCTAATAACTTCGAACCTGTCATCAGCGTCGAGTACCACGTACTCCAAATCTTTGTATGTCTCTATCCTGTCTGAATACTTCGCGAAGAGCTCCTCAAGCAAGTCGCCAATGAGGACGAAGCGTCCGTCGGAGAGCTGTATGACTGAAAAGTCGTAGAGTGCACCATTATGACCGGTGTTCATCGCTGTAAACATTGTCCTCGCTTCCGGACCACGGACCTCACCGACGACAATTCTGTCAGGGCGCATACGGAGGGTGTTCTTAACGAGGTCATCCATTGTGACCTCTCCCCTGCCCTCAAGGTTCGGTGGCCTCGTCTCGAGCCTGATCCAGTGCTCAACAGGCAGCTGAAGCTCTGCAGTGTCTTCAATGGTTATGACGCGCTCGCTCGGGGGAATGAACATTCCGAGAGAGTTTAAGGTAGTGGTCTTACCCGAGCCAGTTCCACCGGCGACGAGTATGTTGGCGGGCTTGATTCCAAGGCCATCGACCAATATCCAGAGAAAGGCAGCTATATCGGTACTCATAGTTCCGTACTTAATGAGGTCTATGATAGTGAGCGGATCCTTTTTGAACTTACGGATGGTGATGGTGGGCCCATCAAGACTTATTGGAGGTATTGTGGCGTTTACACGGCTCCCATCTGGCAAACGGGCATCGAGGAGGGGGCTCTGTTGATCTATCCTTCTACCGACTTCCCTGGCAATGCGCTCGATGATGTTCAGTATCTCCTTATCCGTATTGAACACAATGTTTGTCTTGCACATGTTAAAGCGCCTGTGCCAGACGTAGACGGGTCTTTTGGTTCCAATTACCATAATCTCCTCAAGGTTGTCGTCGTGGACGAGCGGGTCGAGTTTGCCGTAGCCTATCATGGACTGGATTATCATCTCAGCGAGTAGCTCTATCCTGCCCTCAGAGAAGTGCGGTGCGGCTTCTTTTATCATCCTCCTAACGGCACTCAGGAATACCCTGCGGCGCTCCTCGGGGTCTGAAAATGCAGTGGGGTCTATCTGAAGTTCAGTTATGGCCCTGTCCCTGATCATTAAGGACAGTTCCTCCTCTTCACGGCTGAGTTTTGGAAGACGTATCTCATAGACGGGAACGGCCTCCCCCTTAACCTTGAGGATGCGCACGTTGCCGTACGCATCAAGAACTTCGGCCCTTCCAGCGTATGCGACCTCTCCAGCACCTGCAGAGGAACCGAGGATGTTCCGTATAGTGGACGGAGGACTGGACTTCGGTGACGGCTTCGGCGTCTCCTTGGGTTTCTTTTCCTCTACCAGTATTTCTCCCAATATATCGGCACCGGTGGGTCTGCTCTCCGCCGCCTCCTCCGGGGCCGTGGGAGTGCTCAGGATGTCCTCAAGGTTTACTCCGCGGCCATCTTTAGCGAAGGGGAGACCCTCTTCACTATCTTCCTCATCTTTCCCCTCGTCACCCATCAGCATGTTCTCAAGGAGGTCATCTTCCCCGTTGAGTATCTCATCGATCCATGAGTGGCTTTCCTTCTTCTTTTTCCTCTCATCGAACACCGGCTCTCACCGCCCCTCAGCAGTCCACTCAACGCGATAGGTTATCTCCACACCGGTTCCCGTCATAACGACCCAAACGGGCAGTTCGTATGAGCCATTCGAGCGAGGAATCTGCCCAGGGGTTCCGATACTCACGCCCGTAAGAAGCGTTGGGGTGAGCTGAAACATCCCTTGTGGTAATTGAATGCTGGTTTCTACGTCCACAGAGCGCCTCTGCGCCCCGGCGTATTCAAAAAGCTCATCCACATACTCGCTGTAGTTCATGGTGTAGTCCGGGGTGAAGTCGTACATCCTCCCATCAACGAACACAACGGGGAGGGTAACTGCAAAGAACTTCCTAAACGCGCCCGCATCCCCAGATTGCACCTTAAACTTAACAACCCCCCTGTATTCTAGGATGCGGATGTGGCCATCAACCAATGGGAACATAGAGAGAGCCGAGAGCTGGGATGGGGAGTTGATTAGAGGAGGCACAACTACACCACAGCCTATGGAGGTGCCATCGGTTCCGCCACACGAGACGGACGGGAGAGAGTAGGACTCTGTTTTGGAGACCTTGACGTTTATCACAACGGTTTCGTACGGCATAATCCATATGCCTGGATTGGAGTTAAGGTTCATACT
>Ga0209834_10001403_pt1 | contig 13595 bp, 9 predicted proteins | sample Mar14236cmmetaG_FD_184134 | JGI IMG/M metagenome (GOLD analysis project Ga0209834, IMG submission 184134) | Marine hydrothermal vent microbial communities from Guaymas Basin, Gulf of California to study Microbial Dark Matter (Phase II) - Marker... ...
ACTCGATGTGGGACATAATCCGGCCGGAATAAAGGCCATGGTCGATTGTTTCAGGGCTCTCTATCCCAACCGTAAAGCCGATATTGTTATCGGATTTGTCAGGAATAAAAATCTCGAGGAGTCAATACGGTATATTCAACCGATAGTAAGAAGGGCCGAAGTGGTGCGGCTGAAAACACATCGTTCGGCCGAGCCTGAAGAGATCGCCTCGTATTTCAGCAAGGGCAAACAGGTGTCGATATCGGAATCGGTTGTCGAATCATCAAAGATGCTTGTAAAATCAGCGTCAGATGACGATATAATTATTGTCTGCGGCTCTCATTACGCGGTGGGCGATTTTATGGCAAATAAAGACAAGATTTTATGACACCCCAGAAGAAAAACAAAAGCGGCAAGGCAAAAAAGAGCAAAGCCGCGTCAAAAAAGAGGACCGACAAGGCAAGTGTCGACATTAATGGGGTCCCTTCCGAAAGTCAGAAGCTGTCGCAGATATCAATCGGGAAATCTTCAGATTCCATATTCTGGATCGGTCCCGATGCCCGCTTTTTATTTGTCAATGATGCCGCCTGCAAGAATCTTGGATACACGCGCAAAGAAATGCTGAGCATGTCGGTGTTTGATATCGATCCCAATTTCAACGATGAAATCTGGCCCGGACACTGGGAAAAACTTCGGAAGAACGAGACATTTACAATAGAAAGTATCCATAAGCGCAAGGACGGCTCAACATTTCCGGTCGAGCTTACGCTGAATTACCTTGAATTCAACGATAAACAATATCACTGTGCCCATGCCCGGGACATAACCGACCGGCGTGTAGCCGAAAATGCTCTCAGGGAGAGCGAAGAAAAATTCCGGCTTCTGTCGGAACAAGGGATTCTGGCCATTGTCATTATTCAGGATGGTCAGATAAAATACGCCAATGAAGCGGCCGCCAGATTGACCGGTTATTCCATCGAGGAGATGCTGGCCTGGGATGCTGATGAATTTGCCAAAGCGATTCATCCCGACGACCGCGCCTTTGTGATGGAGCAGGCCGGCAAAAAACAAAGGGGAGAGTCCAATGTCGTCAGTCATTACGCCTATCGGACGATAGACAGGTCGGGCAGACAAAAATGGGTCGATCTGTATTCAAAAACGGTTACCTTTGCCGGGAAGAATGCAGATTTTGTCTCACTGGTCGATGTTACCGAGCGCAAGGAAGCCGAGGATATTCTTAAAAAGGCGCATCATGAGCTGGAGTTTCTCGTCGAGGAGCGAACGGTCGAGCTGACCAAGGCCAACCGGCTTCTCAAACGCAGGATTTTCGATCTTTACACCATCTTCGAGTTGAGCCGCAACTTCAATGCGGTCCTGAATTACGAGACCCTTCTCGATTCCTTTGTCCTGACCTCCCTTGGACAGATGGGGGCGGCCAAGGCGGCTCTGTATTTGCCGCGCCAGTACGGCAGTAAGAATTTCTATATCACGCGTGTAAAAGGATCCCCGCCGTTTCCGCGGGAAGAGATCATCATCGATCCCGAAGGCGAACTTGGTAAATACATCACCGCCTACAATCGCCCGATATATATCGGTGATATTTCAAAGAAGCTTCCGGATTCACAAGAGCTTTTCTTTATAGAATATTTTGAAAACGGGCTGGTCGTTCCATTGATTTTTCAGACAAAATTACGCGGGATTCTGATTATATCGCAGAAGGAATCGGGGCAGCGTTTTCTTGATGAAGATATCGAGTTTCTTTCGATTCTTGCCAATCAGACGGCGGTGTCAATCGAGAACGCGCGTCTTTATGAGTCCGAGAAAGAGACACTTGATAAACTGCAAAAAACGCAGAAGCTGTTACTGCAGACCGAACGCCTGGCGGTCGCCGGGGAATTATCCGCCAAGATAGCGCATGAAGTGAATAACCCCTTGAGCATTATAAAGAACTACCTGCAGCTTCTCGAACGGCAGAACGATTCTCCGGAAAAAGTCAAAGAATATACTAATATTGTCGGGCAGGAAATCGATAGAATTACTATGATAGTCCGGCAATTGCTCAACATTAACCGTCCCATGCGGATAAAATTCCTCAGGACCAATCTGTATGTGGTCATGAAAGAAGTTTTATCACTGATGAATCGGCAACTGGAGAATGCCGGTATCAAGGCGCTGGTGGAGGTGGAGGAACCGATGCCCGAGATTATGGCCTGGTCGGACGGAATCAAGCAGGTATTTATGAACCTGCTTCTTAATGCCCGCGATGCCATGCCCGATGGCGGTGAAGTCTCCGTCAAAATGTCATCGCAGGAATACAAGGTACAGGTACTCATTCAGGACAGCGGATCAGGTATCGACCCGAAGCACATCCCGTATATATTCGAGCCGTTTTATTCAACCAAGGTTGACGGCAGCGGCTCCGGTCTGGGGCTTTCGGTCAGTCGCGGTATAATCACCAATCACAGCGGGACCATCGAATTTTTCAATAACAAGAAGGGCGGTTGTTTTAAGGTGGAATTGCCCATTGATCAAGAGGAAGAAGAATATGAGTGGCGGATCTGAGAAAATACTTGTTATCGATGACGAAACCCGTATGTGCGATTCGCTTTATGAGTTGTTCTCCAACAGCGGCTATGATGTTACCACGACCAAATCTTCGACCAATGCCATAAATCAGATCAAAAAGAATAAGTATGATCTTATTATAACGGATATCAAGATGCCGGAATATTCCGGCCTGGATATACTGAAAACCGCCAAAGATGTCGATCCCGAGACGATTGTCATCCTGATGACCGGGTATGCATCTCTCGAATCTTCGCTGGAGGCCATAAAAAACGGGGCCTTTGAATACTTGTTGAAACCGGTCGAATTTTCACAGCTTGAAATCTCGGTCAAACGCGGTCTTGAAATCAGGCAGGCCAATATAGAAAGAAAACGATTATATGATGATTTAAAGATGTCGAATCTGAATCTCAATAATCGCCTTCAGGAAATCAATGCATTGTATGAAGCCGGACGGTCGCTGGCTCATACGATCGAACTGAATGATCTTCTGCGGAAGATAGTCAAGCTGGCGGCCGGGGTGACTCAGGCCGAGATCGCCTCGCTCATGCTTATAAACCCTGGTAGTGAATACCTGACGATAGAATCCTCGATTGGTCTGGATCCCAAACTGCCCGGGACAGTCAGGCTCCCGATCGGCTCGTCGATTGCAGGTTATGTGGCCAAGAGCGGCTCCCCGCTAATTATTAAGAATGTCGAGAAGGACAAGCGTTTCAAGCGTATTAACAAGGAGCGCTATTCTTCGGCATCGCTCCTGTGCGTCCCGCTTAAAGTTTCCAACAGGGTTCTCGGTGTTATAAACATGGCCAATAAAAAGGACGGCCAGGTTTTCAACAAGCACGATCTTAAACTGCTGACCACATTTGCCTCGCAGGCCGCGGTTGCCATCGATGATGCCCGTCAATTCGAAGACAATCTGAGAAAATTGAATGAGTTCTCGGTGTTGTTCGAATTGTCCAGAAAATTATCCTCGGTCGGTTCGGTTTCGGCAATGCGAAACGCCGTTTTCGAGTATATGAAAAAACTTATGCCGATAGATTTTGCACTATGGTTCGAATGGCAGCCGGTGTCCAATAATCTAAAACCGGTTGGAGCCACCGGCACCAAAATACCGCTGACCGACAGCGGTTCGATAAATCTCGAATTGATCAAATCGGATGAGGTAATACTTGAGGATATGGATCTGGATAAGCTCGATATCGATGATATCAAGGCCTTTTCGACCCGGCTGAGAGAAAAGATAAGTGAGTGCCCGGCTTATCCGAAGCCGGGTCCGAATTTTACGGCTTTGCCGGTAATCCAGGAAGGTGTTCTCAAACATATATTTTGTATCGGATCCGGGAATGAGCATCCCTATACAAAACAGGAAGTGTCGCTGGCCAGGCTGGTAATATCTCAGGCCTCGGGGCTTTACGAAAGAGAAAAGGCACTTCTAAACGCCACCCGGCTGTTGACCATGGGTAATATGATTTCCGAGATATCTCATGACCTGCGCAAGCCGTTGACCAATATCAAAGGGTGGATACAGATACTGGGCGAAAAATGGCCGCAGGTAGTCGAAGATACAAAATTCTATGGAATGGTCGAGGAAGAAATCCATCGTCTGAATGAACTGGTGACGGAGCTGGTCGATTTCTCCAAGCCGCATAAATATGAAACTGAGATCCGGGATATCAGGACTATTATCAGGCGCGCCGCGGAATTTGTAGGTCCGGAACTGCGAAAGAAACATATAAAATTCGAAGAGTATTACGAAGATGCCGACTATGAGATCGCGCTGAACAGGAACCAGATTCTCGAAGTCTTCCTTAATCTGTTTTTGAATGCCATCGATGCCCTGGATGAAAACGGTTCTCTGAAAGTTATCGGGAAAATCAGCCGCCCGTCATTTAAAAATACGGATTACCTGGCCATTATGGTACGTGATACCGGGCACGGCATAAAAAAGAATAACCTGGCGAAGATATTTGATAGATATTACACAACCAAGGATACCGGCACCGGCCTGGGGCTGGTTGTTGTCGAGAGAATCATTGCCGCACATGGGGGTACCCTCGAGGTGAAATCGGAATTCGGGGAAGGGACTGATTTCATTATTTATTTCCCAATTTGATAACTGCAAAATTATGCAAAAAATAGCATAATTTTTGCCAAAAGCGGTTGATTTTTCGTTTTTATTGACGATAGATATAAAAACTGCAAAAGATTACATATATGGCAAAAGAGAAAATAAAAATTCTGATTATCGATGACGACCCCAAGGTCTCATGGATTCTTTCCGAGGGGCTGTCATCCGGGATGGAGTTTGTCTCGGCGCGCGACGGTATCGAGGGAATTCAGATGGTTTCCACCGAGAAACCGGATCTGATTCTTCTTGATATAAAGATGCCTGGTATGAACGGGCTGGAAGTCCTGGAAAAATTGAACAGGATGCCTTCCCGTCCGGAAGTCATTATGCTTTCGGGACACGGTGAAACGAAGAATATTGTTCATTCGATGCATCTTGGAGCGGCCGAGTTCATCAACAAGCCGTTTGATGTCAAAGAAGTCGAGATCCACATCAATACCGTTCTTGAGAAAAACAGATTAAAGCAGGAAGTCAAGACCTTAAGGACCGAGCTCAAATCACGAAGTCAGTATGATCAATTTATTGGTGATTCTCCCAAGATGACGCAGGTAAAAAACATTATCGAGCAGGTCGCCGATTCCGAACTGACGGTCCTGATCCGCGGCGAGTCCGGTACCGGTAAAGAGATTGTCGGACGTATGCTCCATACGCTCTCCGGGCGTTCCGAAGAGCAGTTTACCAAGGTCAACTGCGCCGCCATACCGCGTGATCTACTCGAGGCCGAATTGTTTGGTTATGAAAAGGGTGCTTTCACCGGTGCTCATAAGACCAAGCCGGGGCGATTTGAGGTTGCCAACAAAGGCTCGATTTTTCTTGATGAGATAGGCGACATGCCGATGGAACTGCAATCAAAACTTCTTCAGGTGCTGGAACAGCAGGAATTTGTCCGCGTCGGCGGAATAAATAATATTCATGTCGATGTGAGGATTATCTGCGCCACCAATAAGAATCTTGAGGAAGCCATACAACGGCAGCAGTTCCGTGATGACCTTTTTTACAGGCTGAATGAGATCACAGTATTTCTTCCTCCGTTGCGAGAGCGCCCCGAGGATATCCCGCTTTTGGTAAAATATTTTCTTGACCGCTATAATAGTCTTTATGATAAAGACTACCCGGAGCTATCATCCGAGGCCATGGCGCGTATGGCCGATTTTTCCTGGCCGGGCAATGTCCGTCAGCTGGAAAATCTGATAAAGCAGATCGTTGTCCGGGGAGACGAATCTATTATCGGGGATCTGCTATCGACCGGTATTCCCTCGATCAGCCCGATTGCCCCGACGGTCGGAGATGCCGAAGTTGAGATGAGTGAGGAATTGGTTAATTCTTATTCTCTTAAAAAACGCGTTGGATTTGCCGTAGCCCGGGAAGAGAAAAAACTGATCAGCGAAGTTCTGAACAAAACCAACTGGAATCGTCGAAAAGCCTCGGAGCTTCTGGAAATAAGTTACCGCTCGTTATTATATAAAATCAAGGAATATAACCTGAATAGCAGTAAATAAGCCTACTTGGGGTATGACCTCCATTTGTCAACTTTGATATTGTTTTTCACCATTTCCGCAATATATTGCACACTTTAAAAATGTGGATAACCATTATTGGATAACACTATCTATTTAATGCTTAGACCATCTCTTGTTTGACATATAACCATCCTGTATAAATCACAAACTGACTGTTTTCTAATGTAATTCTTATGTTTTATACACGGTTTTTGCGGGGGTGGAATGAAAATTGCTTTATTAATGGAAGATAAATAATATTAAACAACGAGCTTACTTAAGAAACGCATGGACAGCAAAACAAACAGAACAGAAACAATTGCCAGATTTGCCGATCTCATCAGCTATGAATTGAGACGAGCCGAGCGTTATCGGATCTTTTTATCACTTGTTGTTATCAATCTTGGCCCGATAATCGAGCTTGGAGGTAATGGTTCTTTAAGCAAGGATGCTGATAAAGAACAATTTCTCGGCGATTTATTTGAGGTGCTCAGGGGTTCTGTCAGGGAAGTTGATTTGATATCGGGATATGGCGACACGAAGATCGGTTTGCTGCTACCTGAGACCCCTCGTCAGGGAGCGGAGGCGGCTGCGCGCCGTATCTCGGAAACACTTTACAGCTTCTGCGGCGATTATTTCAGAAAACCGGCTGATTATCTGGTCCCGGTCGAAATATCCTCGTTTCCCGATGCCGCCGGGGCTCGATCGGTTGCAAGTTATATTGAAGATTTCGCGCGAGTGAACTAAAAGCTTTTAAAACCCCGTTTTCATAGTTTCCATTTAATGGCCGCACGGGGCGGCCATTTTTTTGCAAAAAAATAGAGACGCCACAGGCACCTCTATTTTTATCAGTCGAATCGATTATCTGTATTTACCAGCCCATCAATTGTTCCAGATTGGTATTAAGCTTTTCAACCCGCTCTTCGATATCGATTCGCTTCGTTTTTTCCTTCTCGACAACATCGGATGGTGCGTTTTTTAAGAAGTCGGAATTGGCCAACTTCTTGGATAACTTTTCGAGTTGCGTTTTGAGATTCGCCAGTTCCTTCTCCAATCTGGTTTTCTCGGAGTCGATATTGATCAATCCTTCGAGAGGCACGAAAATTTCCGCCCCAGAGATAATTCCCGAAGCCGACAGTCCCGGCTTTTTGATATCCTCGCCGATATACAGCTTGTTTATTTTGGCCAGCGAACGGAAATAATCCTGATATGTATCCAGTAATTTCCCCATTTCGACATCGGTGATACGGACATGGAGATCCGAGCGTTTACCCGGGGGGACATTCATTTCGGCACGAATCGAGCGGACCGCATTGACCACCGACTGGATGGACTCGAAGGAAGCCTCGAGAGCGTCATCTTTGAATTTCGCCGTTTCCTCCGGCCACGGCCCGAATGTAAGTGTATCTTCCTTGTCCGGGAAAAATTCTTTCATCCTGCCGTTGATTTCTTCGGTAACAAATGGAATAAACGGGTGCAACAGCCGCAATATTTTGTCGAGAACATAGAAGGCGACATCAAGTGATGCTTTCCGGATCGGTTGACCCGGCTGGTCCGGTTTTATCAGTTCAATATACCATGAACAGAAATCGTTCCAGGTGAAACTGTAAAGATTTTTGGCCGCCGCCGAGAGCTTGAACTCGGCGAAATATTTATTTGTCGTCTCGATTGTCCGCTCAAGACGGGAGAGGATCCATTTGTCGACCAGAATGAGATCCTTTTCAGGTATAGTATTGATATCCGGCTTTTCGTCGCCGGTTCTCATCATCACAAATCTTGAGGCCTGAAACAGCTTATTGACAAAATTGCGCCCGATTTCGAATGTATTCTTTGATATCCACGGATCCTGTCCGTCGGGTGTGGCCAGGACCAGCGAAATCCGCAAAGCATCGGCACCGTACTGATCGATTATTTCCAGAGGATCGATACCATTACCGAGCGATTTTGACATCTTGATTCCGTTGGCATCCCGGACTGTGCCGTGTATATAAACATCGTTGAACGGGATCTTACCGACAAATTCATAACCGGCCATGACCATGCGCGCCACCCAGAGAAATATGATTTCCGAGGCGGTTACCAGGACCTTGGTCGGATAAAAATATTCCAGCAGGGGATCTTTATCCGGCCAGCCGAAAGTCGAGAACGGCCACAGCCATGATGAAAACCAGGTGTCAAGAACATCTTCATCCTGGGTAATCTCGGTGCCGCCGCATTTGGGACACTTTTCCGGTTTCGATTCGGCGGCGATGACCTCGCCGCAATCGCAGTAATAAACCGGGATGCGATGTCCCCACCAGAGCTGGCGGGAGATACACCAGTCGCGGATATTTTCCATCCAGTGCAAATATGTTTTTGACCAATAATCCGGGTGAAATTTTAAATCGCCTTTCAGGACCGCCTCTATAGCCGGTTTGGCCAGCGGGGCCATTTTAACAAACCACTGATCAGAGAGATACGGCTCGATATCCTGATGACAGCGGTAACAAGTGCCTACCGCCAGATCATAATTTTCTGTTTTTTCAAGATAGCCCTTTTTATCCAGCTCTTTTATCAGTTGTTTGCGCGCCTCGTAGCGATCCATCCCCTTGAATTTTCCGGCATTGGCATTGAGAGTCCCGTCGTTGTTGAGAATATTGATCTCTTCCAAATCATGGCGTTGGCCGATTTCGAAATCGTTGGGATCATGTGCCGGTGTAATCTTGACCACACCTGTACCGAATTCGGGATCGACATAATTATCGGCGATTATCGGCAGTTCTCGCTCCAGGATAGGCAATATGGCGGTCTTGCCGACATATTTTTTCAGCCGGGCATCCTTGGGATTGACCGCCAGAGCAGTATCGCCCAGCATGGTTTCCGGGCGGGTCGTGGCCACGGTCAGGAACTGATCCGAACCTTTCAGCTTATACTTGATATACCACAGACTACCCTGTTTGTCCTCGTGTTCGACCTCATCGTCGGACAGCGAAGTCTGGCACGACGGACACCAGTTGACAATGCGGTGCCCCCGGTAAATCAGGCCCTTCTCATAAAGATGGATAAATACCTTCAGAACCGCCCGTGACAGTGATTCGTCGATTGTAAACCGGGTTCGCTCCCAGTCGCAGGAACACCCGATCTTTTTCAGCTGATTGAGGATCTGGTCCTTGTTACGATACGCCAGTTCGGTGGTCCGCTCGAGAAACTTGTCCCGTCCCAGTTCGCGCCGGGTGGTGCCTTCCTTCTTCAACTGCTTTTCGACGATGACCTGGGTGGCGATACCGGCATGATCGGCGCCGGGAACCCATTCGGCTTCGAAACCGGACATCCGCTTCTGGCGCACCAGAATATCCTGGATAGTGTTATTCAGGGCATGCCCCAGGTGAAGAATGTCGGTGACATTCGGGGGAGGAATGACTATCGAATAAGGATTTTTATCCTTTTTGATCTCACCTTTAAAATATCCGGCCTTCAGCCAGTCCGCATAAAGCCGGTTCTCGACCGTGGTGGGATCATAAGGCTTGGCCTTGGAATTGTCGTTATTTTTCGTTTTCGTATTCATCTCGCTTTCTTAAAAAAAGAAATAATACCGTAGATATTACGTTTTGTCAAGGCAAGGAATTTTTTAAAATCCTTTATTTTATCTCCGGTATTCGGTATTATAGGATAATATCGACAGAAAAGTTGATCTGGAAAGGATAAACTTAAAATGTCTCATAAATTAGAACCTTTCAACAGGTTAGTTGATATAATGGCCACCCTGAGGGAGCCCGGAGGGTGTAACTGGGATCGTAAACAGACCCATAAATCACTGCTTCCATACCTGATCGAAGAAACCTACGAAGTTGTCGAGGCGATCGAAAACGAGGATTACGACCACCTTCGCGAGGAACTCGGCGATCTTATGATCCAGATCGTTTTCCATGCCCGTATCGCAGAGGAAGCCGGCACGTTCAATATTAATGATGCCATCAATGACATCAACAAGAAGCTGATCCACCGCCATCCGCATGTATTCGGCGACAAGAAAGATCTCGAGCCGCAGGAGGTCCGCGATCAGTGGGAGAAGATCAAGATCAATTCCGGGGAGAAAAAGTCGGTTATTAACGGTATCCCGAAATCGGCCCCGGCGCTGGTGAAGGCTTTCCGTTTCGGCGAGAAAGCGGGCGGGGTCGGATTCGATTGGGGAAATGCCGCCGATGTTATGAAGAAGGTCAAAGAAGAGATCGGCGAGATTGAGGTTGAGATGCAAAACGGTGATTCGGAAAAAATGGAAAATGAAATAGGTGATGTGCTTTTCGCGATATCATCTCTGGCCCGCAAACTGAACATCAATCCGGAGCAGGCTCTGAATAAGACGCTTCAAAAATTCCAGAAACGGTTCAACCATATCGAATCAAAAGTGGCCGAATCGGGAAAAACCTTCGATGATTTTACTCTCGACCAGCTTGAAGCATGGTGGCAGGAAGCGAAAGGTAAATAGTATATGAGTACGCATGTAATGATATACTAATAGGTTATCATTTCAAATCTCGTCACTTTTTAATTGACTTACACATTCAGGCTTGCTACTATTCCTATTTGTAGGGCACACTTGGGTGTGGGATAAATCGAATATCTATGACAGATTAAACCATTAATACCTCAGGAGGAAAAATGAAGGCAAAAGGTTGGACGGTTCTTACCGTTTCGGTTCTCGTGCTTGCCCTTCCGATGTTGGTCAATGCCGACACGATGATCAAGCAGGTGAGCGAAAGAGGGGCATTCGAGGCGATGGGTCAGAAAAATCCCGCCACATCGGATACATCGACGATCTGGATGGGCGATAACAAGGCCGCCATGAATCAGGGAGATACCGCTTCGGTTATCATGCTTTATGACAAGAATATAATCTACATGATTGATCATAATCATAAATCGTATGCCGAGGTGCCGATTGATGCTCTGGGTGATCTGGAAAAAATGATGGGCGGTGGCGAGGATGCCAAGAAGAAGATGGAACAGATGAAACCGATGATGGATATGATGAAGATGAAAGCGACCGTCACGCCGACCGAGGAGACGATGAAAATCGGCGACTGGAATTGTAAGAAATATGATGTCAAGATGACCATGGGTATGGGCGGTGCCGACATAGAAATCTGGGCCACCGAAGATGCCAAGGTGGACTTCGAAAAGGTTCGGAAATTGACCAGTTCATTCCAGGGAGTTCTCCCGGGCTACCAGGATTACATGGCCGAAATGCAGAAGATAAAGGGTCTGGCCATCAAGACCGTGCATAAGGTCAACATGATGAATGTCGAGATTCAAAGCACCAACGAGATAATCGAGATCAAGGATATGGATGCCCCGGCCGGTACTTATACCCTTCCTGAAGGCTATGAAAAGACCGATATGGCCATGCCCGGCATGGGCCGCTGATATCGATGTAATAACTAGTGGTTAATATGCGGGGCGTCATAATGACGCCCCGTTTGTTTCTGTAAATTTCACCGGGGCATCGAGGATAATACCGGATGCAATATATCTTATCATTGTTTTTCGCCGCGATCGGGGCGGCGGTGTTTTTTCAGGGATTTAAATTGATGCGCAAGCATCGCCTGATAAAAGACATCCCGCGGTCCAAAATCAGGGCGATGGCTATGGGACTGGTGGAGATCCACGGTAAGATCCGGGCCGATGAACTGATCAAATCGCCGTTTTCGCAAACCGATTGCGTCTTTTACAAGTACGAGATCAAGGAACTGAAACGCCGTTCGTCCGGTTCGGGCAAAAATCGCCGAACCCGTCTTGAATGGGTGACGATCGCTACCGGCGACCGCAGGATACCATTTTTCGCCGAGGACGAAACCGGGACAGCGATGGTTGATCCGACCGGGGCGGAATTCAATACCGAGATCAAGAGAAGCTATCACCAGGATCGCGATGCCTTCAGCGGTATTTCGGATTTTATAAGCACTATCAAGAACTGGGACAGCCGGAAGGAGCAATTTCTGGATGTTTCCGGTCTGGAATTGAAACCGATCGAGGTCGGGAAGAAGCTGAGGTTCTCGAAATCGGCGGGCGACAGGCGGTACCATGAATATTACCTGCAAAACGGCGATACGCTGTTTCTGATGGGAACGGCGGCCAGCAGTTCCGAGGCGCCCGGCAATGTGGTTCTGAAAAAAGGTGAGAACGAGCCGACATTCATAATTTCCGATAAAAGCGAAAAGGGGACACTCAAGGCCCTGAAAGGCAAGATGATCACCGCCTTTGCGCTGGGCGGGGTGACATTTATCGCCGGTGTGCTGGTGTTTTTACACCTGATCGGTGTCATATAAATACAGGAGGTGCTTGTATGGGAGCATTGATGATTGGAATAGTCATTGCGCTGGGACTGATTATTATAATCCTGGTCGGCTATTTTATCTCGATCTACAATTCGCTGGTCAGGCTTAAAAATAATATCAACAAGGCCTGGAGCAATATCGACGTGCTTCTCAAGCAACGGCATGACGAACTGTCCAAACTGCTCGAGACGGTCAAGGGGTATATGAAATACGAGGAGAAGGTGCTCACCAAGGTAACCGAGGCGCGCACCGCCTTTCTCAACGCCGGTTCGGTGGGGGAGAAGGCCAAAGCCGATAACATGATGAGTTCGGCTCTGAAATCGCTTTTTGCCGTCTCCGAAAATTATCCCGACCTGAAGGCGAATCAAAGTTTTATTCAGTTCCAGAGCCGTATCAGCGAGGTTGAGAACCAGATCGCCGACCGGCGCGAGTTCTATAACGATTCGGTCAACACGTTCAATATCCGTATCGAGCAGATACCGCATATGTTTATTGCGAGGATGCTCGGTTACCGGGCACGCGAGCTGTTCAAGGTGGCCGATGCCGATAGGGCGGATGTGGAAATAAAGTTCGATTGATTTTTCCTTTTTTATTGCCCGTCCAGAGATTGCAGGGACAGAACATTGTTCTGTCCTTTTTATTGGCGGACAGCACAATGTGCTGTCCCTGTAGAAATTGACAAGGGGCAGATGTGGACATCTGCCGCCCACGAAAATGCGGCGCATCAATCTCGTTTGAGAATGCCACCCTACCTCACCTGCCTGTCGGAATTTGACCTAATCCTCTGTATAATATTAGATTGCGGCGAAATGGGTTTGTTACCCCTAAAATAAGATATGCCTATATTGCGTATCTCATTGAATGGCAATGGGAAACGGATATTTTAGGTGCATCTTTTTGGCATTTCTTTTTCATAGTCATATCAGCGATGCTTTTTGCGGTAACGTCTTTGTGGTGTCGGGTCGCCGCACCCGACACCGGGGCGTATGTCAATACGCCCCTGCGATGCTTTATTCCCATACTCCTCCCTTTATAATAGCTCTCACGTCCCGATTATCACTGAATCTGTAACGATTTTGCGGACGAGGTAATACAAACGTCGTTGCGAGA
>Ga0209834_10001404_pt1 | contig 13582 bp, 18 predicted proteins | sample Mar14236cmmetaG_FD_184134 | JGI IMG/M metagenome (GOLD analysis project Ga0209834, IMG submission 184134) | Marine hydrothermal vent microbial communities from Guaymas Basin, Gulf of California to study Microbial Dark Matter (Phase II) - Marker... ...
AGTGCAGCTATTCCCTTATTGACTCAACCCATGAGGGGGAGGGTTACGATTTTGGGTTCTAGATATGCTGTGGAAAACATCCTTAACATACCGGGGCCAACTTTAGTCCTATACAACGATCCGGATGTGCAGAGCATAATTTATGAGGCAAATAGAGTTCCGCAAGGGGACATGAGGAAGCGCGTTCTTAAAGGAGAAGGAGCGTTTGTCTGGAGAACAACACAGACTCTGGAGGTTGAATTTGGTAAACTTCCATTTGAGGGGTGAGTAATGAAAATTACAGTGCTTTTTGAAAATCATGCCGGGTTTAAGAAAGGCCTTCTTGGATCCCATGGCTTTTCAGTTTTAGTTGAACACAGGGGAAAGAGGGTTTTGGTAGATACCGGAAGCGATGGAAAGGTTTTGCTCCATAATATGAAAGCCCTTAACATTTCACCCGAGGAAGTTGATGTGGTGTTCCTCACCCATGGCCATTACGACCATACTGGTGGACTGGAAGAGTTTTTAAAGGCGAGAAAAAGCTCCATAGACATCTATGCCCATCCTCACGTACTCTTGAGAAGGATCGCATTGAAACCCAAGCGTAGGGAGATTGGAATCCCCTTTTCGCAAGAACATTTAGAAAGACTTGGCGCGAACTTTATACTAAAAGAAAAGCCCGTTAGGATATTTGATGAAATTTATACAAGCGGCGAGATAGAAAGAAGGACTTGGGATAGGGCAGTTGGCCATATTATGAGCGGAGAAAAACTGGTAAAAGACCCGCTAAGGGACGACATGGCATTGTTCATTGAGCTTGGGGGTAAAATAGTCGTTATAAGTGGTTGCGGCCATAGCGGTATTCTAAACATAGTGGGACACTCAAGGAAGCTGATGAATAAGCTGATTTTTGCCTTGGTAGGTGGATTTCATCTAAGCGGAGCCAAAAGAAGTATTTTGGAGGATGCAGTTGAGGGCATTAGAACTTTTGGAGTTGAGAAGCTCTACCCTGGCCACTGCACTGGGTTTGATGGAATTTGTGCATTTATGAGTGTCTTTGGAGATAAAGTGGAGCCTCTATATGCTGGGAAAGAGGTCAAATTTGTCCAGTAATCTTTTTATCCTTTTTCCCTGTATCTGATCATGGCGATTCTCATGTTGAGTATAGACCTATCCGGAAGGTTGGCTTTTACTACAGCATCGAGCAAGGGCATAGGCTTTGGTGTGGCGAGGGTTCTTGCCAGGGCTGGAGCGGACGTAATACTCCTGTCTAGAGACGAAGGGAACCTCAGGAAAGCCAAGGAAAGAATAAGAGAAGAAAGCAGCGTTGATGTGAGCTACATAGTTGCGGATCTTACGAAGAGAGAAGACCTTGAGAAAACGATTAAGGAACTACAAAACATAGGAGAACCGGATATATTTTTCTTCTCCACTGGTGGACCTAAGCCAGGCTACTTCATGGAAATGAGCATGGAGGACTGGGAAGGGGCCGTTAAGTTGCTCCTCTATCCAGCTGTATATCTAACCAGGGCACTCGTCCCCGCAATGGAGAAGAAAGGCTTTGGAAGGATAGTTTATTCCACGAGTGTGGCCATAAGGGAACCCATACCAAACATAGCCCTCAGCAACGTCGTGAGGATTTCAATGGCTGGTCTTGTGAGAACTTTGGCCAAGGAGCTTGGACCGAAGGGCATAACTGTTAACGGCATCATGCCAGGCATTATAAGAACAGATAGAATGATCCAGCTTGCAAAGGATAGAGCGAAGAGAGAAGGAAAGAGCGTCAAAGAAGCCCTCCAAGAGTACACAAAGCCAATACCCCTCGGTTGTCTAGGGAAACCGGAGGAGATAGGCTACTTGGTCGCTTTCCTTGCCAGTGACCTTGGAAGCTATATAAACGGTGCAATGATACCCGTTGATGGTGGGAGACTAAACTCTGTGTTCTGATGTTTTTCTTTTTTATACCGAAATTAAGAAGTAACTCTTGAAAATGATGTGATGAACTTAATGGAAAACTGTTTATACATCATATATCATATGAAAACTTGGTGAGACTTTATGAAATGCAATAAGCTGTAAAAACTCTAGAGTACGAAGAAAAGGAGGCTATGTTAAATGTTTACTAAATTTGTTAAGGAACACAAAAAAAGCATTCATCAATTATTTAATTTAATGTGGGAAACCACAGAATATATACGAAAACAACTTGCAGAACAAGGATATTCTGTAGGACCATTGGTGCATGGAATTGAAAATTATATTCTTATTGATGGTAAATTTGAGCCAGCGCATTATCCAACACCTGAATTTGGGTTTCTTTATGGAGTTGTTGGATGTACACTTGATGGTCTTTATTTTGTAATGGCTATAGAAGTCTCATCGATTTCCGCAGAATTTTTGAAAGAAATCATCAAAGAATTCCCACAGATTCAAATATACGGAGGAAAAGACTTTACACGCAATTTTTATCCGCCTCCATCTCAAGAAGAGGTAATTCTCCAAGATATCAAAAGCTCGGGTGAAGAAACAATTCAACTTGAGATTATTATTTCAGAGCTTTGGGATGAATCTAAAAAAGCATCCGTTCAACTGATAAGTGGTATTGAAGGGCTTGTTAGGATAGCCCGTTCACATAAAATAAAAATTGTAAATCCTCTGCAATCGCCAAGATATAGAGTGAAAAGATACTGTCGGGATAACTGGGGCACCACTTCCTGAAGCCATTCAGTTATATCTGGGGGACTCAAACCGAGAATGAATTCGAGCAAAATTATACCAGAAGACAAACAGAAAGACAGTTTCTGAAGTACTGTCAGGAATTTAAACCTAACGACCATCATCTTATCCTAACAGTACCAATTATCCAGAAACTATCTTTTTAAACTTCAAAATTTTGTCTTCTTTTCCTACGTATTCAAATCCAATACTTTCAATTGTACGGATGAGCTCCTTTTCATACCGGCGACCCTTTTCATATGCCAGCATGCCCTCAGGTCTCAACAACCTATAGGCTTCCCGTAGTATATGTTCCAATCCACCAGCAGCGTGCCCTAATCCAAAAATGAAGATTAAATCCACACTTTCGTTAGGGAGCTCTATTTTTGCAGCATTTGCTAAGATGGGGATAACATTGTTTACACCCCTATTTTGGATCTTCTCCTTTACTTTTTTGATAGCTAATGGATGAATGTCCACAGCATAAACGACTCCTTCCTCCCCAACAAGTTCTGCTGCAGGGATAGTGAAAACTCCAGGACCACAACCCACTTCAAGAACCTTCATGCCTTTTTGGATTCCAGCTGCTTTTAGAAGCTTGTAGGGATTTCTAAGCCTACGCATTATTGGATTGTCGTGGATGATTTCAATCATTTTGAATGCCCAATTGGGTTCTGGTTTTACATCATTCATCTGGTCCTTCCCCCTTCAGTCCAGCAAGTATCTCCAAGGCTAATTTTTTCATGGCATCCGCCTTTACTATTGCAAGTCCTTTCTCTTCATCTCCCACAACCAGTACGAGATCACCGGGTTTTATATCAAACATTTCCCGTGCCTCCTTGGGGATGACTATCTGCCCCCTCTGCCCAACTTTAACTGTCCCAAAGATGTATCTTCCCTTTTTAATCTCGATCATACTTTTCACCTTTTTCATATTATTCATATTTTTCTGATGTGGAAGTATTTATAAACTTTTTGCTCATTTAGGGCGTGTTTACAGTAACTTTTATTTAGTTTTGTTTCTGAGGTTTTCTGGTGATTGTTGTGACGCCAAGATGGGATTCAGAGCTCAAAAACCCTGAAAACGTGGCAGTCACAATTCTGGATATTCTAGCAGTACCCCAATTCACAATCGTTATAACAGTCAAGATTACTAGTTAGTTAGGTGATACCATGAACGAACAATATATATCCAGCCATGAATATCCCACATATTTTTCAAAACTCAACGGTCTGCGCTCAAAAATTGCGAAAGATTTGCCAATTAAATCAGGGATGAAAATATTAGACCTAGCAACGGGCTACGGGTTTTTTTGCTGTAGAGATAGCAAAGTGTGAGAGTACGGTTAAAATCACGGGAATTGATATTGCCCAAAATGATATCATAAATGCAAAGGACAACATCAAGAAACATGACCTCGACAACCGCATAAGGGTTGTTCAAATGGACGCCACTAGTATGACTTTTCCTGATGAAAGCTTTGACATGGTAGTTAATTTTCTGGGATTGGAAGACATCCACATGACAAGAGGAAAAGAAGGTGTTCGCAAGACGTTTCATGAGGTCAGCCGCATTCTGAAGCCAGCGGGATACTTTTGCTTTGTTGCAATGCCTCCAGAGGAAATGGAGAGCGATGCCCAAAAGCTGGAAAATGAAGTGTTTTCCTATATCTGCGGTGCCACATGGCTAAGTGCAAAAGAATACGAAGAGATGCTCAAAGAGACAGGGCTTAAGCTCCTCATGAAAAAGGCGTATTATACCGGCAAAAAACTCACTCCAGAGCAGGCCAAGGAGGAAATAGAGTTCGCATGTGAGAATGTTCCAAAGATATACGGTATTGATACCCCATCCTTTGATGAGGTTTGGGAGAAATTTGGGGAGAGAATAGAAAAGCATGGAATGGGACACTATTCCAAAGTCGTACTGTTTATCGCACAGAAAGCAGTCGAAGAGTAGAAAATCGCACATTGTTTTATTTTTATCCGTGTCCTACTCTCATACTCATAACCCTCTTATATGTCAAAAACTCATAAAGTAAAAAGAAGAGATAGCTTGAAAAAGAGTGGTGAGTTGTGGAGGTGAAATGGTGAGAAGAGCCTTTTTCTGGCTGATCATTGCTTCATTCTCAGCTTTCTTTGGTGAAGTTACGATAGGAGCAACTCTTTATCCTTTCTTTACTTTTTGCGGACTACTTGTAATTCTTCCCCTCTATGGACTCCACACTCTAATTTTAGGCTCAGTTGTTTACCGCTTTGGGAAACCAAGATTCGAAACACTCTACTTAGCAGGTGTTATTTTTGGACTCTACGAGGCATACATAACCAAAGTCGTGTGGAATCCCGAGTGGGAGTCGCCAATTCACGTTGGAGGTATAGGCATCTTTGAGGTTCTTGTAATAGTGCTCTTCTGGCACCCATTTATGTCTTTTATACTCCCTATAGGCTTTGCTGAACTACTAACATCTAAAAGGAAGGTGTTACCCAGCACACTACTCAAAAGACCCTACCTTTTTGCATTTATATTTGGGATGCTCGAAAGCTCTAACTCTCCATCACCATTTGCATCTTTCACATCTGCTGTGAGTACGCTTGGAGTTATTCTTCTTTTAATCTACATTTGGAGGCAAAAATTCGATAGAGACGATGATATGGAAGGACTCTTTCCTACAAAGAGGGAGCTTAGGTTCTTAATTCCCGTGTTGTTGTTATACTACGTAGTTCTGGGTTTTGGGATAAATCCAGCAGCAATACCAGAAATAGGGCCTCAAGCTGTTATCTGGTTACTCTATGCTTTGACATTCTATTTAATCTACAGAGCACTGAAGAGGTCAAAGAAAGAGGATATAGAAAGACTTGAGTGCGAGCTTGATTTTTATCAGCTGTTTGTCCTTTCTCTCATTTTCACAATCTCAGCAGTGTTGTTCTCAACCCTTGAGGTGCAATTTCATGAGCTCAAGTTCATTATACTCGTCGTTCTTTGGGTTGTGGGAAGTGGTATAGGGATAATCAGCTTCTTGAAAAGTGCTAAGTGGGCAGTGAAAGCATGAGCGATGATAAAATCATCAGAACTCCAATTTAGCAATCCCATTATTTGAATGCACAATGTTCATATATTATGAATGTTTAAACTAAAAGAGGGGGTGATATTTTGGCAATTATGAGGTTGTGGCATGGCAAAGTTCCTATTGGGAAAGTTGATGAGTATGAGAAGTTCTTAATTGAAAGGGCAGTACCGGATTATAGCTCTGTCGATGGTTTACTAAAACTATATTTCACACGAAAAGATGAAGGCACAGTGGCTCATTTCCTTCTTGTAACTATCTGGGATTCTATGGAGTCTATTAAAAAATTCGCTGGTGAAAATCCAGAACTTGCGAAGTATTATCCAGAAGACGATGAATTCTTACTGGAAAAGGAGAAATACGTTTCCATGTATCGCGTGTTTTATGAGAAGTGACCTACCTCGCCCTAAAGGGTGAGGTTTTCAGAAGAAAATATATAAGAGGCAAAGGTAAATAATTCACAGCTTAAAAATTATCTGCTTCGGGTGAAGATTATGGGGTTAATTGAGGACAAGGCTCTAGTTGAGGGTGCTTTATTTGTATCTGGTAGGCCACTCAGTGTGAAAGAGATTTCGAAGGCTTTAGGAATAAAATCCCTTGATTATATCGAGAAGCTCATTGAGCTTATAGCAGCGGAATATGCAGAAAGGAACAGTGCTATAGAAATTGTGAGAGTTTTGGGGGACAAATATGTAATGCAGGTTAAGCAAGAGTATTCTCAAAGGGTAATTCAGTTAATGCCAAGGCCAGATCTGAGAACAGGGGAATTAAAGACTCTAGCCCTAATAGCTTACTTACAACCGATAGAACAGAGTAAACTTGTAAAGCTTAGAGGGAGCCAGGTATATGAGCATGTAAAACGTCTGCTGGAAATGGGCTTGGTATATGCGGAGCCCTATGAAAGAACAAAAATCCTTGGGACAACCAAAAAGTTTGCTGAGCTCTATGGTTTCCCTGAAAATGATCCATTGATAATAAAAGAAGCTTTCAAGAAAGTTGTACACGCAGAGTATTCTGATTTGATATCTAAAATCGAAAAGGAAAAAGAAAACAAAAACACTGGGTAGTAATCTTTTATGTTGCTTCTTTTTCCTTTTCAGCAATATAGAGAAATTTTAGGGGTTTATTGTGGATTCAAAAACTTTAAATACCTGTTCTATTAATTACTATTTAGGTGAGTGTACATGGCGGTTATAACTAAAGAAGAGATTGTAGAAAGAATAAGGCAAAAAACAGGTATGAGTAAGGGGGAGATAGAGCATAAAATCAGAGAGATAGCACAAGTTAATGAAATATCCGAGCATGCTGCCGCTCTTTTGTTAGCAGAGGAACTTGGAGTAAAAACAGATGAGGAAGGGGCTCCACTTATGCATATCTCTGAATTAGTTCCAGGAATGAGGGGTATTAATATAGTCGGAAGAGTTCTTCGAAAATATCCAGTAAGAGAATATAAAAAGAAAGATGGGTCTCAAGGCAGAGTTGCGGGTCTCTTAATCTATGATAATACAGGAAGGGCAAGGGTTGTTCTTTGGGATTCCGAGATTTCAAAATATTATAACGAGATCCAGGTTGGAAGGGTGATCAAGATAATAAATGCGGATGTGCGGGAAAGTCTTAGAGGCCTTCCAGAGCTTCATGTGAATTTCAGAAGTAGGTTAATAATAAACCCTGATGATCCAAGAGTAGAAGAGATCCCCCCAATTGAGGAAGTTAGGAGCTATAACTATACAAGGAAGAGTATTGGAGAACTTATGGATGGCGAGAAGTTTGTTGAGATTAGGGGGACAATAGCCAAGCTTTATAGGATCATTGCTTATGATGCATGCCCGCAATGTAGAAGAAAAGTTGACTATGATTCGGCAACAGACACTTGGATTTGCATAGAACATGGGGAAGTAAAACCAATAACAGCCACTATTCTTGATTTTGGATTGGATGACTCAACCGGATATATTAGGGTTACTCTATTTGGAGACGACGTTGTGGAGATCCTCGGTGTCGAGCCAGAAGAAATAAGTGAGAAGCTTAAAGAACTTATAAAAATGGGTATGACAGCAAGGGAGGCAGGAAGAAAGCTAGCAGAAGATGAGTTCTACCATGTTCTTGGCAAAGAAATACTTGTTAGAGGAAATGTGGTTGAAGATAGGTTCTTGGGCTTAATACTGAAAGCATCTTCTTGGGACGAGGTAGATTGTAAAAGAGAAATTGAAAGAGTTAGAAGAGAACTTTTAAGGGAGGTAGAGTGATATGGAAGAGCCACCTACTCAGATTAAAAGACGTAGACCTGCTGTAGAGAGGAAGATTTCTGAGATTGCCCCTGAGGATCTTAGAGTTTCGCTCATTGGCAAGGTGGTCAAAGTGGATAAAATAGATTACATCTTTTGGCTTGATGATGGAACAGGAGTTGTTGCAATAGAGTGCGAGGAGAATGTTTTGCCAAAGGTTGGACAGGTTGTAAGGGTAATTGGCAGAGTTATTAGAAATGAGGAAATTCACATATATGGCGAAGTAGTCCAGGATTTTGACACTGTGAATCTAGAATATCTTGAAGAGATTCAAGAACTTGAGAAAAAACTCCTCCCAAAGATTGAAAATGCTCTTGCGTGGTGGTTAGAATGAAAAAGAGATTGCCTTCCACTAGAGTCTATATAAAAGACATACTCGAAGGATTTTACGTAAGAAGTGAGGGGGACTTTGAGCCCAATTATCTGATCACGAAAGACGCTAGGAGAGTCTACAGAGCAAAGATTGTAGGCACTGTAGTTAGAGAACCAACTATTGCAGAAGATGAAACTTATGGTAAATTTCAGATTGATGATGGGACTGGAGTAATATGGGTTCTTGGGTTTAGAGACGATACCAAGTTTATTCGACTGGTGAAAAGAGGAGACATTGTTCAGTTGATCGGTAAAGTCGGGGAGTGGAGAGATGATAAACAAGTACTTGTTGAAGGGGTCACAAAAGTAGACCCCGAGATGTGGATACTTCATCGATATGAGACTTTAAGAGATAAGCTAAACCACATTAAAAACGCAAAATTGGCATTTGAAATTTACAACACGTATGGTATTACGGCAAAAGCAAAGGTAATAGCTAAGAACAAGGGGATACCCGAGGATTTACTTACAGCTATTGATGAGCTTTATGCAGTAATAATGGAGCAGAAGGCTGAAGAATCAGTGTTAGAAGAAGAATTCTTTGAAGAAGAGACTAAGGAGGTTAAAGAAGGGATTGAAGAAGCTAAAAAAGCAGTTTTAGAAATTCTTAGATCAAAAGGAACAGCTGTATCGTTGAAATTCATTCAGAGAAAATTACAAGAGAAATACGATCCTGAAACCATTGAAGAGGCCGTTAGAGCGCTTCTAACAGAAGGAGAGATTTTTGAACCTGAAATTGGTTATTACCAGACTCTCGAGTGACTTTTCTTTTAAAATTTTAAGAGGGTCAATACTGCCCTCTCATGGTTCTTATGACTGGATCATAGATCAGAGTTGATGTGATTCCATTCACTAACCGATAAAACTCACTTTTGCCCTTTTCTAGATCCATGTTTTCAATTCCGAGGAGTTCACATTTCCTTCCCAATATCCATCTACCTAAGACGATCTTTTCTTTTTCATCTTGTGTGATATCTATCCTAATTAGGCCATATGGGATATCAGCAGTCCACCAGTTTGCTTTGAAAGTAACTGTCCAACCTAGTTCTTCAAGGGTGCTTGCTAACTTGTCCATAGTTTCACCAGGTCCATAAGGAGTTTTAAATGTGATCACGATCCAAAGTTTGGGATTATCTAATTCCTCCTTAATCTTGTCTTTAAACTCCATATTCTCACACTCCTTTTGTTATAGATCCCAATAAAAAACTAAATACTGCCAAGTATATGGCAATCTTCAACTTCTTTTGAACCCTTCCAGCAGTTTTAGGAGAAGGGTTTTTTAAAACTTCGCAAGTGGCCCATAAAATTATTCCATCAACGATTATTATAGGGAAATATCCAAGGCCAATTCCGGCTTTAACAGGAAGTACGGATGCAATTATAGTGGCAATGCTGAATGTAATCCCAATTTTAGAGGAGTTTTCAATACCCCATACAATGGGGAGAGTTTTTGCTCCTTGGACTTTATCTCCCTCAATATCTTCAATATCCTTAAAGATTTCTCTGGCAACATTTACCAAAAATGCACATAGAGCAAGATATCCTGCAAGTCCGATTTTGCCAACGGCAATTGCTCCATATATTGGAGTAACCCCAGTTAAGGTTGCCACAATTAGATTCCCAATAAATGGTTGAGGTTTGAGTTTTCGTGCATAGAGATACATTAACAAATAAGCACCCAAGGCAAAGATAAATGCTTCAAAATTTATTAGGTAAGCAATAAGAATGGCTACCCCTCCAAGAGAAATGCCGTATACAAGAGCAATATTCTTGGAAAGGGCTCCTCGAGGTAGAGGCCTATTTGGTCGGTTGATTTTATCTATTTCATAGTCAAAATAGTCGTTAATAATATTTCCCCAACTACATTCCAAGAACACTACTAAAAAGATCAATAGACTGGTTTTTATTGGGGGCAAATTACCTAAAGCAACTGTAGCACCGAGAATACCCACTAAACCAGCAATGAGGCAATTTATAGGTCTTAAAATCTCAATAAAGCCTTTGAGTTCCATTCGGAGCACCCAATACCTAGGAACATTGGAAAGTTAAAAAGGTTTTCCTAAAGGGTTTCTCGAGAAAGCAGGCCAAGTTCTTCACCATCTTCTCTAACTCTAATTCTACCAAATCTTAGTTCTACGACATTTTCAAGATCTTCCTTTTTTAATGGGGTGATTACTTGGGCCGTAAACTCTCTGAAATTTATAAGTTTAAGGATTCCTAACCCCCGACAAAATCCCTTTTTATCGATAAATCCAACAATAAGATTGCTTAAATTCTCAAAGTTGCAAGTCAACAATGTGTTCTTGTTAAAACTTCGTGGAAAGTTTCCTATATCAGCTTTTACCACAAAATACTTGTTGGAGACTTTTCTCCCATGAAAGATAATCCATTTAAAGAGGTTTTCTAACATTTCTTTCTCTTTTTTTGTAATTTCTTCACCCTGGAATATCCACGTGCCACTAATGACCATATTCTGCAAGCTGATTGTGTATTCCTGAGCTTGTTCGAAGTATTTTCTCCATTTCTCTCTTCTTATTCGTCTTCTTTCTTCTCTCGTATGAAGCTTGGCGTTTTCACTGATCTTTAGTCGGAATACTTTTGCTTTCTTTTCAAATGGTCGAATTATATTTTCAAGTTCGTCGTTTTTCTGAAGTGCGAGGATGATTTCCGGTTGAATAACTTCGATTTTCATTCGTTTTAGCTCAACACCTGGACCATGAATTAGGCCTGTAGTGTCGATAATCACAACATCTGCTGTATCAAGGGCCTCATTTACCAGAAGTTTCACTCCCGTAATCATCTCTCCAAAAAATTGGTTTGGAGTAATAGTCCCAACAAAATAGTGTTTTTCTGCTTTTATTTCTTCTAGTGAATTAAAAACTTTCTCAGGGAATCCAAGGCTTATGAGGCCTGGAGGAAGTATTCCTTTTTGTCCTACATCACTGTCAATTACTCCTACTTTAAAGCCATTTTTTAATAGTTCATTTGTTAAAAAAAGTGCTAAAGTGGTCTTTCCGCTGTCCACTCCACCTAGTATCATTACTTTAACTGGCCTCCTGAGTTCTTCAATGACTTTGATAACTTCCCTTCTATCTTCTGGAATTTTGTTGGTATATCTTGCTTTGTTCATAGTTAAGATTAAAAAGGGATCAATTAAAAATCTAACCCTAGACAGTATTTGGAAATAGAGTCAAGTATTGGTTTACAAAGACCAAAAGATTTATTAATGTTTTAAACATACAGGTTTATGATAGCAAAACAAGTACTAAGAGGTGGTAGGAAATGAATAATGAATCTAAGCTTACATCAAGACAAATGGATTTGCTTAGAAAACTGTACCAAGAAGGAAAAACAATAGAAGTGCATACAGTTGAGAAAACTCAAGATGAAATTGCGGATGAGCTAGGCATAACTAGACAAGCTTTGAGCAATCATCTTAAGACTCTCAAAGAGCTTGGATACATAAGAACTGGAAGAGGATTTATTGATCTTACAGACAAGGCATTAGAATTTTTGGGAGAAAAGAGGGGGGATGTCTTTATTTTTGTCAGAATTGAGCCAACCAAGAGAAAGCAGGTTTATGAATCAATTAGAAAGCTTAAGATTAAGCGCATTCACAGAGTCACTGGAGATATTGATCTTATTGTTGAGGCTGACAAGACAAGGCTTGATGAGATACTTGAAGAAGTGGCTTCTCTTGATGGAGTCAGGGAAACTATCACTCATGTCGTTCTTGAGACTTTTTGATATTTTTTTCTATTAATTTTCTCAATTCTTGTATATTTGTGCCAAACTTTGCGGAAATTGGGACAAATATATCTTTGTAATCTTCCCAAGTACCCAAGAGTCCAAATTTTTCTATGAGTCTATTTATTGTAAGGTTGAGATTCTTTATTTTATCCATTTTGTTAACAGCTACAATAGTAGGTATTTCCAATTCTTGGAGAAACTGGAAAAACTCAACGTCTATTGGAATTTCTCCCCTCTTTTCCCATCTTTCAATAATCTCTAAGGCACTCTTGCCATCTATAACAAGAACAGCAGTTTCTATTTTATCTGCATTATTCTCTATGAACTGCACTATTTCAGTCTTTATTTTCTCTTGGACATACTTTGGAACTCCACTCATGAACCCAAATCCAGGCATATCGACTATGGTTTTGCCCCTCCAGCCAATTTCAATGGGTTTTCTAGTTACCCCGGGTCGTTTTCCTCTTTTAACATATTTCCCTGTGAGTCTAAATATTAGAGTACTTTTTCCGACATTTGAGCGACCGACAAAAATTATCATGAAGTTCACCTTCTTTAACTTCGAGAAAGGCTTAAGTATGGTAACTTCAAAAATCTTTCTTAGGTGAATGCCATGGCTGAGAGTCAACAGGCAAATCAACTTGTTAACAAGTTTGTGGTATCTTTAACCGATGGTCAGATACTTGGCTATGTCACAGATATCAACGTTGAAGTGGACCACGACCAGTTTTATTTTATCTTCAAAATCAAAGCCATTGAGAACCTAGCCAAGACAGGTGAAGTTCAGTCAGGGATGTTTTCAAGTGAAAAGAAGGTAAAAATACGCCCTACAGATATAGTAAACGTTGGACCAGATGTTATAATCCTTGGAAATGGAGAAGTTCCACCTCTACGAGAAATTGAGCAACTCCATAATATTGCTTCAGAGTATAACACTTTAGTGAAGGAACTTGAGCACAAGGAGAGAGTAGTTGCAGAAATAAAAGAAGAAAACTCGAAATTATTAAAACAGATAGATGAGCTCACGAGAGAGTTAAAGAGGCTTCAGATAATTAAAGAGGACTTTGAGCACTTGAAAGAGCAGTTAATAAAACAAGAAGGTCAACTTGAAATGGCAAGGGAGTATATCAAACTCCTTGAAGGACTAAGGCATGATATAGATCAAATAAAGGCAGATGTTGAGACCCTTCTCAAAGGCTACATAGAAGACGCTATTAGAAGAATAGTAAACGAGGAGTTAAATGCTAGAGGATTAAAGAAAACTCTCCTTTAGCCGAAAATTTGGGTGCCAAAGACGTTTAGTAATATCTCAATGGCGATGAAGATTAGCACTATTGCTATTGCCCCTTTGGGGCTTATTTTTATTGCCCTTGTGTCTTCATCGAAAAATCTCATCAAACCGGCACCAGTTGGTGGTAG
>Ga0209834_10001405_pt1 | contig 13573 bp, 12 predicted proteins | sample Mar14236cmmetaG_FD_184134 | JGI IMG/M metagenome (GOLD analysis project Ga0209834, IMG submission 184134) | Marine hydrothermal vent microbial communities from Guaymas Basin, Gulf of California to study Microbial Dark Matter (Phase II) - Marker... ...
GGAGATAAAATTTCTAAAGGTAAGATCATTTTTTCAAGTCTTCTTGGTTTAAGCCTTTTATTTTTTATCTTTTACCTTTTTATGATTCAGATTGCAAAAGGACATCTCTTAGGCTTTGGATTTTTGACTTTTTTCCTCTTTGCGATAGGATTTTGCATATTTGTTACTTTTCCGGTAGGGCTTGCTCTCTCAGCAGAACTTAGCCGGGGAGGAAAAGTGGGCACATCTGTGGGGGCTGTTATGGGTGGGGGACTTGTGTTTCCCTCTGTTTTTTTACCAGTTACAGGTCACCTGATTGATAGGTTTGGGTTTATAGAGGGATTTTCTCTTCTTCTTATTTTATCCTTTGTAGCGACATTAATCTCTCTTTTTTATCTTAAATTTGATTTCCCTTCCCGCTAACCATCCTTTTTATTTTGCTTTCTTGACAAAAAAAGTTAATTGATTATTATAAATGACTGAACGGTCAGTCAAAGGAGGAAGTAATGGTAAAGACTCAAGAGGTGGAGAAAATAAAAGACAAAAGACAGCTAAGGCGCTTAAATCAGAAAGATAAAATCCTGCAGGCAGGTGAAAAACTTTTTGCAAAGAAAGGTTTTCACCTTACCACTTTAGAGGAAATTGCAAAAAGTGCCAATCTTGCCAAGGGCACTATCTATCTTCATTTCCTGAACAAGGTTGACCTTTTTATATCGGTTATAGAGAGAAAACTCAATGAGCTTCTTAAAAAAATAAAAGAGGAAATCAAAAGAGAAAAGACACCTGTTGAGAGGATAAAAAAAGCAATAAGGGTTCATCTTGCTTTTCTTGAACAGAACAAAAACTTTTTCAGGATACTGCAGAGCCTTTCAGGGGAGTACAAAAGGGAAATGGAAAAGGAATTAACTGAGAGAGTTATAAAGAAAAATGCAGCTTATCTTGGGCTTATTAGAAATTTAATTCAGGAAGGGATAAAAGAGGGACAAATAAAGTCCCTTGATGCACACAAACTCTCTGTAATGCTTGTGGGGATAGTGCACAGCTTGACCATAAACTGGATAACTCAGGGAGAAAGTTACTCTCTTGTAGGAGATAGTGACCTTGTCTGGGAGATTTTCTGGGAAGGAGCAGGATTAAAAAAGAACAAAATTAAGGGGGAGAGAAAATGTTAAAGCAGGTCTTTAAAGAAAAAGCTGCTGGGTTTTTAATTCAAAGGTATGTCACAAAGCTTGCCAATACGGTGGACAAGGAGGATTTCTACAATACGTTTGATAGTATTCTGGCAAGTCTTGAAGAGCATTCTGTGGATCAGAATAAAAATGCAGTAAGAGTTGTGAGGAAAGCTGGGAAAAATGGGCACCCTTATGTTGAACTTGCAAGACTGCTGGTCCAAAGAAGACTTTCAGAGGTTCCCAGAAAGAGGTTGGTGGATACTTTCTTTGTTCCCTGGATAATGACAGATAAGATAAAACTTAGAAGGATGCTCGAAGAAGAAGGTTTTGAGCCTCCCTGGTTTTTTGTTATCTCTCCCTTAAAATACTGTGATCTTTCCTGTCCCGGGTGTTATGCTAATGCTGATAGAGGGCAGGTTTATCTTGACTACAGGCTTTTAAACAGGATAGTTTCTGATGCTAAAAAGCTTGGAATAAAGTTTATCACCATCTCTGGAGGAGAGCCTTTTATTTACTATGACAAAAAAGAGGGGAAAAACATCATTGACTTTTTCCGTGCAAATTCTGATATGTATTTTCAGGTGTACACCAACGGAACTTCCTTAATAGATAGAGAGCTTGCAGAAAGAGAGCTTGCAGGAAGAGTGAAAAAAGGAGATGAGAAAGCAAAGGCTGCCCTTGAGAGAATAAGAAAAGCTGCAAACAGAAACAAACGCCTTTATGGGAAGGAAAATATTGTTCCTCTCCTTGCAAAATTAGGAAATGTTGCTCCCGCCATAAGTCAGGAGGGATTTGAGGAGGAGACTGACAGGAGAAGAGGAGAGGGGATGTATCTTTTAATTTCAAATGCCAGAAAAAATCTCACATCCCATGGAGTATTGCATGGATTTAGTATAACCCATACAAGAGAAAATGCAGATATCGTTACGCAGGAGAGGTTAGTAGATGAGCTCATAAATCAGGACGTCTCTTTCGGCTGGTATTTTATTTACATACCAAAAGGAAGAGACCCTGATGTAAATCTTATGCCAACCCCTGAGCAGAGGGTTCGGTTAAGAGACTTTGTCTGGGAGATGAGGAATGAAAAGCCCATATTTATAGGAGATTTCTGGAATGATGGACCCTGGGTAGGTGGTTGCATTGCAGGGGCAAGAAAATATTTTCATATAAGAGCAGATGGGAAAGTTACCCCCTGCGTTTTTGCTGACTTCAGCATAGGGCATATAGAAGAGGATTTTTATAAAAAAGGAAAGACGCTAAAAGATGTTGTTCAACATCCAGCTTTTCGTTTCATAAGGGAAAAACAACTTGAAATAGAAAATAAGTGCACCCCTTGCTGTATAATAGATAATCCCCACATTTTAAGAGAAGCTGTTGAGAAGTTCGGTCTTGAGCCTGCTCTTCCTGGAGAGGAAGAAATAGTTAAGGGTAAAACGGCGAAATTCCTTGATAGATATTCAGAAGAAATGAGAGCTTTAACTCAGAAATACTGGGAGGAACTTAAAAACGGCAAGTTAGATACAGAAAATGTAAAACTAAGTGAGGTTATAAGAAACTATGAAAAGAGAAACAAAGACAGGGTTTATTTTGAAAAAAAGGTTTATTCTTAAGGTTATAAGATTTTCAAAAGGAGTTAGAGATGGACCTGAGTTATCTTGTGGGGTTTTTTATTAAAAACAAAGTTAATAGAGTTGTTTTTTCCTACCTTGCAAGAAAAAACGGGAAAGATAAAAGCATTCTCGAGGAGCTTCTTGCCTTTTATACAGGAGAAAGCTCTGCAGGTTTTTTCACCAGGGTAAGGCTTTTCCCTTTTTACCTTTTTTTTGAGATAGGAAGGATTATTTTAAATCAAACAAGAGAGGAGGCAAAAAAGAAGCTGTCCGACCCCATTTTCCGGCACGGAATTGCTCTTACCATGAGGTCTATTGGAAAATATGGAGTGACAAAACCTCAAGTTTTTTCTGCTCCACCTGTTGTTGTGTGGAACTTTACCAACGTTTGCAATCTTAAATGCAGACACTGCTATCAAAATGCAGGAAAAAGGTTGAAAAACGAGCTTTCTCTTGAAAAACGTCTTGAGATAGTTGATGAGCTTGCAAGGGAGGATGTTTTTTCTATTGCTTACTCTGGAGGAGAGCCTCTTATGGATAAGGATATCTGGAAAGTTCTTGAGAGAGGAGCAAAGCACGGTTTATATCAGTCAATAGCCACCAATGGGACCCTCATAACCCCACAGGTGGCAAAGAGGATGGCTGATGTAGGGGTTAACTATGTTGAGATAAGCCTTGATTCAACAAAACCTGAAGTTCATGACAGATTCAGAGGTGTTCCAGGATTCTGGAAAAGAGCCGTGGAGGGAATAGAAAATGCTGTTGCGCAGGGAAAGTATGAGGTGGGGATTGCTTCTACCATAACTCAGATGAACTTTGACGAACTTGAGGATCTCATTCAGTTTTCCAAAAATATCGGAGCTAATAAATTTTACGCTTTTAATTTTATACCCACAGGGAGAGGAAAAAATATAGTTGATATGGATTTGACTCCCGAACAAAGAGAAAAGATGCTTAATATACTTTATGACCATTATGAAAAGGGAGATATAGTTTGTATGACAACCTCTCCCCAGTATGCAAGGGTCTGTATGATGAGGGGAAACCTGGAAAAAATCCCCACCTCTCACTATACCTATTCAAAGGGGAAAAAAGCTAAAACTTTAGCAGAATTTATTGGAGGTTGTGGGGTGGGAAGGGCGTACTGTTCTATTCAGCCTGATGGAGTTATTACTCCTTGTGTCTTTATGCCTATCCCGGTGGGAGATTTAAAAGAAAAAAGTTTCAGAGAAATATGGGAAGAGTCTCCTGTTCTCAAGGAACTTAGAACAAGAGAGGATCTTGAGGAGCACTGTGGAGTGTGTGAGTACAGGTCAGTATGTGGAGGTTGCAGAGCAAGGGCTTATGGTTATTTTGGTAATTACAAAGCTCCTGATCCCGGATGTATTAATAATAAAGATGTTTTTTTCAAACTGAAAGGTTTAAAAGAGGAGAGAATAAAATTAAAGAGTATCTGAAAGCAAGACTTATATCAGGTCTCATCTGGACAGGGGTTTTAATTCTGGGGAGTGCAGGATTTGTTGTATTTTTTGGATTTTTTGCTATTTTTCTTGGCATAAGTTTGGGGGTAGTATTTTTCCTGCTGGGGATTGGTGCTGTTATAAGCATCATAGAGAGGGTATCGGAGAAATTAAAGACCAGAAGGTGAGAAGTGAAATGTTATGTCCAGGTTTTTGCTCTTACTGTGGGGGCAGGCTCGAGGAGAGGTTGGTGGAAGGGGAAGAGAGAAAAAGGCTTGTTTGTGTGAGATGCCAGAAAATTCATTACAAAAATCCTATCCCTGTTGTGGTTGGGGTTATAACAAAGCCTGGAGAAAAAAAAGTTGGTCTTATAAAGAGAGCTATTCCTCCCCAGGAGGGAAGATGGGCTCTTCCGGGTGGGTTTGTGGAAATTGATGAAAGTCCTGAAGAGGCTCTTTTACGTGAGATAAAAGAGGAGGTAGGAATCTCTGGAAGGGTAAAGGGTCTTATAAGTGTTTGTGCAGATGAGAGTAAATTTTATAAGAAAGTCGTGGTAATTGGATATGAAGTTGGTGCGGAGGATTTGAATTTTTCCTTAGGGAGAGAGGTTAAAGAATTTAAGTTTTTCTCTCTGAAAGATCATCCTCCTCTTGCTTTTCCCTCCCACCAGAAAATTATTCAGGATTTTAAAAAGTTTTACAGAAATCCTGTACCAACTGTTGATGCTATAGTGGAGGAGGAAGATAAAATTTTACTTGTTAGAAGAAAAAATCCTCCCTATGGATGGGCTCTTCCAGGAGGGTTTGTGGATTACGGGGAGACACTTGAGGATGCTGTAAGAAGAGAGTTGAAGGAGGAGACAAATCTTGATGTTAAAGAATTGTATCAGTTTCACACTTATTCTGATCCTGGAAGAGATCCACGTTTTCACACCATCTCCACTGTCTTTGTGGTAAAAGCAGAGGGCAGATTAAAGGCAGGAGATGATGCAAGAGATGTAGGGATTTTTTCAGAGGACAATCTTCCCCCCGATATCGCTTTTGACCATGCCAGAATAATAAAGGATTACTTTCAATGCAAGAGATTAAAGGAAGGTGGAAATGAAAAAAATTGCCGTATATCCGGGAAGTTTTGACCCTGTGACAAACGGGCATATAGATATAATAAAAAGAAGCATATCCCTTTTTGAGAAACTCATAATTGCTGTAAATGCTAATCCTAATCCGGCAAAACCCTATCTTTTCAGTGCTGAGGAAAGAGTTGAAATGATTAGGGAAGCTTTGCCCTCCTCGCCAAAAATAGAGGTGGAGAGTTTCAAAGGTCTTCTTGTTCATTACGCAAGAAAAAAGGGAGCAAATTTTATTATAAGAGGTTTAAGGGCACTTTCTGATTTTGAATACGAGTTTCAAATGTATCTTATGAATAAGAAATTAAATCCTGATCTTGAGATGATTTACTTTATGACAAGCCAGCAGTATTCTCATCTTTCTTCCTCTGTAATTAAAGAGATTGCAAAACTTGGGGGTAGCACCATAAATTTTGTCCCTCCGGTGGTAGAAAAAAAGCTTCTGGAAAAATTTGGTTATTGACTTTTCTTTTTTAAAGCCTGTAAAAGGCTCTGTTTGACAGAGGGGAAAAACTGATTATAATAAACTTTCCTGAGAAATGCAGGCTTCTCCGTGCAAGAGAGCACGGAGTTTTTTCTTAATCTGAGGAGGAGAAAGATGCTTGAAAATTTTTTTGCACCTTCTTCTGTAGCTGTGGTGGGAGTCAGCCTTGAGAAGGAAAAACTTGGAAATCAGATTTTAAATAATATCTTAAGTGCAGGTTTTAAGGGAAAAGTTTTTCCGGTTAACAGAAAAGCAACTTCTTCCACTTATCTTAAAGGATTAAGGGTATACAGGTCAGTTGAAGAAATACCGGAAAAGGTTGACCTCTGTATTGTTGTTGTTCCCTCAAATTTTGTAATTTCTGTGGTTGAGGATTGCGGGAAAAAGGGGATAAGGTCTGTTTCAGTAATTACTGCTGGATTTAAGGAAACAGGAAAAGAAGGTGCCAGGCTGGAGAAGGAGCTTGTAGAAAAGGCAAAAGAGGCAGGTATCAGAATTTTGGGTCCCAACATTCTGGGGACAATAGACACTCACTCTGGGTTAAACGCCTCCTTTGCACCAACCTGTCCACCTTCTGGCAATATAGCTTTTATTTCTCAATCGGGAGCTCTGGGTTGTGCTATCCTTGACCAGTGTCAGAATGAAGGAGTTGGGCTTTCCAAATTTATAAGCCTTGGAAATAAAGCTGACCTTGATGAGGTTGATTTTATATCTTTCCTGAAAAATGATCCTGAGACAAAGGTTATTCTTGGTTATCTTGAGAGTATCCAGAGAGGAAAGGATTTTATAAGGGTTGCCCAGGAGGTGGTGAAGGAAAAACCTGTTATTATTATAAAATCTGGAAGGTCAAAAGCCGGTAGAAAAGCAGCCTCCTCTCATACAGGAGCACTTTCAGGAGCGGATGAAGCCTATGAGGTGGCATTTAAGGAAGCAGGGGTGTTGAGAGCAAAAACAGTGGCTGAGGCATTTGAGATGGTGAGGGGGTTTTCTTTTCAAAAACCTCCTAAGGGCAGGAGAGTATTGCTTGTTACAAATGCTGGAGGAGCAGGTATCATGGCAACAGATGCCTGTGAGGACTATTCTTTAGAGCTTGCCAGTTTAAGTGAGGATACGAGAAGAAGGTTAAAAGAGAAACTTCCTGCGGCAAGTTCTATTTCCAACCCTCTTGATATTCTCGGTGATGCTGAACCCGAAAGGTTTAAGTTTGCTCTGGAAAATGTTTTACCCGATCCAAATATTGATGCTGTGCTTCTTCTTGTAACGCCCCAAACCACAACAAGGCCAAAAGAAACAGCCCTTGTTGTCAGGGAGGTTTATAAAAATTTTGATAAGCCTCTTATAAGCTGCTTTATGGGAGGAGAGATAGTGAATCCTGCTATTCCAGTTCTCCATGAGGCAGGGATTCCCAATTACAAAGATCCTGAGTCTGCGGTGAAGGTTTTAAAAAGCATGATGGATTATGCCAGGATAAAAGATAGAAGGAGAGAGGAAGTTTTTACTTTTTCAATTGATAAAGAAAAAGCACAGAAAATCCTTGTTGAACAAAGGGAAAAAGGATATTTTAATATAGGAGGAAATAAAGCTCTTGAGGTAATGAAAGCCTACGGTATACCTGTGGTGGAAAGTTATCTTGCAAAAGATGCTCGGGAGGCTTTGGAAATAGCAAGAAAGTTTGGAGATTGCGTAGTTATGAAAATAGAGTCTCCTGCAATAATTCACAAATCCGATGTGGGTGGGGTAAGGGTTGGTGTGAGAGTTGAAGATGTTCCTCGCGTTTTTTCTGAGATAGTGGAAAATGCTAAAAAATTCCTTGGAAAAGAAGATAAAATAGAGGGTGTCAGTATTCAACCCATGGCTAAAGAGGGAAGGGAAATTCTTATCGGAGCAATAAGTGATATAAGCTTTGGTCATCTTGTAAGGTTTGGTATGGGAGGAAAATATGTGGAGCTGTTTCGTGATTTTTCCACAAAACTTGCCCCTCTTACTCCTTCCAAAGTAGATTGTATGATAAAAGAAACTCGTATAGCTTCAAAACTTCTGCAGGGATTCAGGGATGAGCCACCATACGATATTGAACTGGTTAAAGAATCTTTACTCAGGTTATCTCAACTTCTTGGAGATATCCCCTGGATAGAAGAGATAGAGGCCAATCCTCTCGTAGTATGGGAAAAAGGTGGAGTGGTGATTGATGCAAGAATAAAAATCTCAAAGGAGGAATAAATGGGGGTCCCGAAGAAAAAAACAAGTTACTCAAGAAAGAAAAATAGACAGGCACATCAAAAACTCAAACCTCCTACGATTACATTTTGTCCCCAGTGCAATAGCCCGAAACTTCCTCATTTTGCCTGTCCTGCATGTGGCTATTACAAAGGGGAGGTAGTTGCAAAAGCAGGTAAAAAAGAAAAGTAGTAAAGTGTAAAATGAAAGTAGCCTTAGATGCTATGGGTGCTGAAAAAGGTATTGGGACGGTAATTGATGCTTCTTTTGCAGCACTGAAAGAAAATCCTGACATTCAGATAATTCTAATAGGTAAAAGCGAGGAAATTCAGAAAGAAATTAAGAAAAGAAGTATAAAGAAGATTCCTTTTTCTATATTTCCGGCACCAGAGGTTGTGAGTATGGATGATTCAGCTCTTGCTCCTCTTAAAGAAAAAAGGAATTCCTCTATCTCTGTGGGGGTTGAACTTGTTAAAAAAGGAAAGGCAGATGCCTTTGTGAGTGCGGGGAATACCGGAGCAGTAATGGCTACAAGCCTTATTAAGCTTGGGAAACTGGAGGGAGTTGTCCGCCCCTGTCTTGCAGCGACTTTCCCCACGATAGATGGGAAAAAGGTAGTTATAACGGATGTAGGTGCCAATGTTGATTGTAAGCCTGTTCATCTTTTTCAATTTGCATTGTTAGGCAATATATATGCACATAAGGTTTTAAAAATAAAAAATCCAAAGGTTGCTCTTTTAAATATAGGTTCAGAGGAAAATAAGGGAAACGAGGTTGTAGTTGAAGCTTTTAAAATACTTAAAAAATCTCCCCTGAATTTTATTGGAAACATCGAAGGGAAAGATGTGACAAGTGGAAAAGCAGAGGTTGTCGTGTGTGATGGTTTTGTGGGGAATATCTTGCTTAAATTCGCAGAGGAATTTGCTGCAACAACGATTTCTCTTTTGGATAAGGAAATTAAGAAAAATTCCTCTGGTGTAGGTCATTTTGTTGCTGGGGATTTATTCAAAAAAATCAGAGAAACTTTAGATTATGCTGAGTATGGCGGAGTTCCTCTTTTAGGAGTGAATGGAGTGTGTGTGGTTGCTCATGGAGCATCCTGCAGTAAAGCTATAAAAAATGCAATAATAACAAGTTATAACTTCCACAAACTGGGTATTAACAAACTAATAGAAAATGCACTGAAAGAAATAAAAAAAAGGCAGGAAAATGAAAAACAGAAAAGTTAAGATAATAAGCACAGGCTCATATATACCCGAGAAAGTTATAACCAATGAGGATCTTGAGAAAATGGTTGATACCTCTGATGAGTGGATTTCCACAAGGACAGGAATTAAGAGAAGGCATATCGCAAAAAAAGAAGAAGCAGCCTCTGACCTTGCTTATTTTGCATCTATAAAAGCTCTGGAAAAGGCAAATCTCTCGCCAGAAGACCTTGATATGATTATTGTTGCCACTATCACTCCGGATATGCTTTTTCCAGCAACTGCCTGCATCCTCCAGGACAGGTTGGGAGCAAGAAGAGTTCCTGCTTTTGACCTTGAGGCAGCCTGCTCTGGATTCTTATACGGAATTTCTATTGCAAGTCAGTTTATAGCCAATGGAACTTATGAGAGGATTCTTGTTGTTGCAAGTGAAACTTTGTCCAAAATCATTGACTGGCAGGACAGGAATACCTGCGTCATATTTGCTGATGGAGCAGGAGCTGCTATCCTTGGTCCTTCCTCTGGGGAGGAGGGGATAGTTTCAATTCACCTTGGTGCAGATGGAGGAGGAGCTGAACTTGTGGGAGTTCCTGCAGGAGGATCAAGGATGCCAGCAAGTATTGAAACTGTCAAGAATCGTCAGCATTATATGAAAATGAGAGGAAATGAGCTTTTTAAAAGAGCAGTCAAGGTAATGATTGAAGCAGTAGATAAAGCACTTGAGATGGGAGGATTAACTTACGATGATGTGGACTTCTTTATCCCCCACCAGGCTAATATAAGGATTATTCGGGCTGTAGCAAAAAGGATTAATCTTCCGATGGAAAAAGTTTATGTGAACTTACACGAATGCGGAAATATGTCTGCCGCTTCTATAGCTGTTGCTTTAGATCAGGCTCTGGAGGAGAGAAAAATAAAAAAGGGTGACAAGATCTTACTTGCCTCCTTTGGAGGGGGACTAACCTGGGCCTCAATGGTGATAAAATGGTAAATTTTAAAACGAGAATTTTTTTTATTTTATTAGCTCTGCTTTTCATCCAGAGTTTCGCTTTAGCAGAAAAGACCTCTGTTTTACTTGTTGATAAAGATTTTTCTCTTGTTAGATGTAAGAAAGAGATCACCTTAGCAAAAGGGGAAAATCTTGTTACATTTGGCCCTGTGGGTAAAGGAGTTGTTGTGGAATCTGTTTATCCTGAGATTGAAGGGTGTCAGGTTCTGGAGCAGAAGATTGTACCTCCTTCTGTTTTGGTCTGGAAGGTAAATTCTGCCATTGAAGACACAACTTACCTTGATGTTAGTTATCTTACAAAGGGTATAAGCTGGAGTGTAAATTATAAGATAAATTTAGACTCTGAGGAGAAAAGCTTCTCCTTTACCTGCTTTCTTACAGTAGAAAACAGGGATGGAGGAGACTTTGCTCTTTGTGAACTTGGTTTTTTAAGTCCGATTGAGTTTTTCCAAAATATGGAAAAAGATAGTACTCAACAAACTCAGGCAGGTTTTCCTCCTGAGTGTAATGTGAAAGTTGAAGAAGATAACGAGAGGATTATTTATTTTCTCACAAAAGAAGTTAATCTTCCACAGGATGAGGTGAAAACATTCTTTCTTTTTTCCTTTCCAAAGATTTCAATAGAAAAGGTGTATTTTTTTGATGGAGAAAAATACGGTGATGAGGTAAGAGAAGAGCTTCACTTTAAAAATCCTTCTGGTGTTTTTTTTCCTGAGGGCAAACTCTACCTCTATAAAACCACCTCCGGGGGAAGGAAGGTTTATCTTGGCGAGAGAGAGCTTGGTCAAATTCCTCCAGGTAGGGAAGCATCAATCTACCTTGGCCCGGCAAAGGGAATAATTGGCTACAGAGTTCAGACTTTTTATAAGGAAGTTGAACTTACACCCGTGGAGAAAGATATATACAATAAAGATATAGCAAGGGAATATGAGTATCGTCTTATATTTTCAAACATGCGTCCTAATCCTGTTAAAATTAAGGTAGTGGAGCACTTTTATGGCTGGTGGAAAATAATTGAAAGTGAACCTGAAAGTTATGAAAAAAGGGAAAAAGAGATAATTTACTACTTAGAATTACCCCCAAATAGTAAAAGAATAATAAGATATAAAGCGAGAACTATATAAAAATAGAAAGGGAGATGAAAATGGCCTATTCCACAGAAAATATAAGAAACCTTGTTCTTGCGGGTCAGCAGGGCTCAGGAAAAACTACTTTAATAGAGTCCGTGTTATATAACACAGGAGTAATAGGAAAACCCGGGAATGTTAGAGAAGGTAACACGGTCTGTGACTATGACTGGCTTGAAAAGGAAAGAGGTTTTACTATAAACCCTTCTGTTGCTTATGTGATGTGGAAAGATAAAAAGATAAACCTTATAGATACTCCAGGATTTGGTGATCTGGTAGAGAAGGTCCGTTTTACCCTTAAAGTTGTAGAAGGTGCAATTATAGTTGTCTCTTCTGACACTCTCTCAGGAAGTGAAACTCAGAAGGTTTCAAGGTACATCACAGAGGAGAAACTCCCCTCTCTTGTTTTTCTAAATAAGGTTGAAGACGAAGGAATTGATTTAAAGGGTACCCTTGAAAGATTGGAAAAACAGCTGAATTTAAAACCCGTGGTTTTAAGCTGGCCTATTTTCAAAGACAGAAAAATTGTGGGAGTTGTTGATGTAGTTGAGATGAAGGGGAAGGTCTACAATCAAGGGAAAGTTGAGGAGGTGACAATTCCTGAGGAAATTAGAGGAGAGGTGGAAGAGTTGAGAGAAAAACTCATGGAAGCTGTTGCAGAGGTAAATGATACCCTTACAGAAAAATATTTAGAAGAAGAAAAGCTCAGTCCTTCAGAGCTAAAAGAGGGTTTAAAAGAGGGTATTGCCAGAAGGGAAGTAATTCCTCTACTTGCAGGTTCTGCTTTGAATAATATTGGAATAGATATGATTTTAGATATTATATGCGAGTTTTTCCCTTCTCCCTTATGGAGAAAGTCTGTTAAAGGATTTACTCCAGGAAAGGAGGATAAGGAAGTTGAGGTTAAAGTAGGTTCTGAAGGAAGTTTATGTGCACAGGTATTTTTCACCCTTTTTGAACCTCACCTTGGTGAAGTAAGCTTCGTTAAAGTCTTCTCCGGACTTTTGTCTTCTGGAAGTAGCATATATAATGCGACAAGAGGAGCGGATGAGAAAATTGGTCAGATTTATCTTATGCGGGGGAACAGAAGAGAAGAGGTTCCTGAACTTGTTGCAGGAGATATAGGTGCTTTAACCAAACTTAAAAGTGCCCAGACAGGTGATACGTTTTGCACGAGGCAAAACCCGCTTGTTTTACCAAGAGTTGAATCCTCTGAGGCAAATACTTTTATTGCTTTAAAACCAAAAGACGAAAAAGATGAACAGAGATTAAGCGAGGCTTTATCCCGTCTTGCAAAGGTGGATCCTCTTCTTAAGGTGGAAACAGATAGAGAATCAGGTCAGACTATTCTCTCAGGTATGGGAGAGGTTCATCTTGAGCTTGTCATAAATAGAATAAAGAAAGATTTTAATGTGGATGTAGCCACAGAGGAACCTGAAATTCCCTACAGAGAGACAATTACAAAGCAGGCTGAAGCTCAAGGTAAGTACAAAAGGCAAACCGGTGGTAGAGGTCAGTATGGGGATGTCTGGCTCAGGATAAAACCTTTACCAAGGGGAGAGGGATTCAGGTTTAAAGACGAGATAAAAGGAGGTGTTGTTCCTGCAAGGTTTATTCCTTCTGTGGAAAAAGGTGTAAGAGAGGCCATGAAGAAGGGTAATCTTGCCAACTACCCTATGGTGGATATGGAAGTTACTCTGTTTGATGGTTCCTATCATCCTGTGGATTCCTCCGATATTGCTTTTCAGATTGCTGCATCAATGGGTTTGAAGAAGGCTGTGGAGGCAGCATCTCCAATTTTGCTGGAACCAATTATGGAACTTGAGGTTGAAGTGCCGAGCGAGTGTCTTGGTGATGTTAATGGAGACTTAAGTTCTCGCAGAGGTAGGATACTGGAGGTTCAGCCTCTGGGAGGAAGAGAAAAAATTAAAGCCCATGTCCCTCTTGCAGAACTTCGCAATTACTCCACTACTCTTCGTTCCATTACACAGGGAAGAGGAACGTTTACTCAGAGGTTTTCTCATTATGAGAGAGTTCCTGACGAGATAGCTCAGAAGATAATAGAGGTAAGAAAACCAAAAAAGGAAAATTAAAAATCAGGTAGTAAAGATGTTTTCTTCAGTAGTAAGAATAAAAAATAAGTGGGAAAGTTTGGTACAGAGTTATGTTAGATGGCGATGTGAA
>Ga0209834_10001406_pt1 | contig 13572 bp, 12 predicted proteins | sample Mar14236cmmetaG_FD_184134 | JGI IMG/M metagenome (GOLD analysis project Ga0209834, IMG submission 184134) | Marine hydrothermal vent microbial communities from Guaymas Basin, Gulf of California to study Microbial Dark Matter (Phase II) - Marker... ...
TAAATTGAAAAATCTTGTGCTTGTAACCGCTAGGCCCTCGACAGCCAGCGGTTCCAGACACCGAGCTTGGATTCGGGTTCACACCGGCGGTTGGCGGTCATGGCAAACAGGGCACGTTCATAGTCGACGCGCAATCTGTTGCCTTGATGATGTCGGAAAAGGCATTGCGAAGTCCCAGCCGCATATCGCTAATCCGTGTGCCTACAGGTCCTGGGTTTGGCAGGCAAGTCTATTTTGTCTAACCCCGCGTTTTTATTAGATGCGGCCTTGCGAAAGGGAAGATTTTGAGCCCATTTTTTGCCTATAAATCCCAAACGGAAGGTGGATTCATCCAGGAGATCGCACTTTCTTCCACGGGTCAGGTAATGGTGACTCTTTTTTTCACGATGATCATGCTGGTGCTGTCTTCCCCGAGGGCCGTTGCGGCCGATAATCATCCTGCACGCTACGGGGGCCGGACCGATAGGCTACTCTTGATAGCTTACGGGATGCATGAACCCGGGCACGATAGGAAACCAATAGCCATTGAGATACTGGGCGATGGCAGGATACTGGACTACTCGAGCAGTACCATGCTTTCCCCTCCGAGGATCGCCATCGATATTTTTGGCGTTACCGATCCCTTCCGTACCATGATGATCCCAGTTAAACACGAGTATGTGAAGGATGTGAGGATCGGGTTCCACCAGGACAAGGTGGGGATCGTCCTGGACCTCAAGACGGATGAAATCCCCTCATTTACCGCATGGGCATATGATCAAAGACTGTTTATTGTGCTGAATCCCCGTGACACGCTGGCACGTGGCGAGGGCACCAGACAAGCACAGGTCTCGCCTAATGAGACAGAGCCGAAAACTATAGGGGAAAGAAAGGCGCTGGAAATAGCGGCGGCAGCCTCATCCGGAAGGTATCGGCCGGGCATGGCTCGGAGTCCCAGAAAAAAGGACCATCCCCCGGACAGGTTGACGCAACTTCCTGTGGATGACGGCCGGGAAGACACCGCAATATTCATAAGAGGCCTTAATGCCTACCATGCTCGAGATTGGCGGGACGCAATCGACAACTTTGAAAGGTTGGCCGCCTCAAAGTCCGGAGGAAGACATGCCGAGCGCGCCTATTTCCTCCTGGCCAAATCTTACGAACACCTCTACTCTTCTTCCCTGCTTGATCATTCCGACGAAATCAAAGGCCGTTACGAGGCTGCGATCAGCGAATTCCCGCACTCATCGTTTGTTCCGGATGCCCTCCTGGCCCTGGGCAACCTGTGCTTCAAGACCCGAAACTATTCTGAGGCATTGGGTTACTACAACCTCGTACTAAGAAAAGATACTGAATCGAACCGTGCCTTTGAGGCCATGATACAGAAAATCGAGATCCTGCTCCTCAAAGGACAAAAGAAAGAGGCCCTTTCCATTGCAAGACACCTTACTCGGGCATTCCCGGACCCTGAGCTGCAAGTAAGGGCAAAAACAGAGATGGCAATAGTTCTTTATAAAATGAACAGCTTTCGAAAATCACTCGAGCTTCTTACCGGAATCGAGGTATCAAGACCCGAAGCCATCTATCTCTACCCGGAGATATCCCTATACCTTGGGCGTAACTACTACGAGCTGGGCGACAACGCCAGGGCCCGTGAAAACCTCATCAGGTTCTATAACATACGCCCTGATTCACCCTCTGGTGACTACATATTGACCAAGATTGCGGATACCTACAGGAATGAGGGCGCAATCCATAATGCCGTAAAATTCTACGAGCTGGTCCTCGATCGTCACCCCGGCACCGAAGGAGCAATAATTTCCCAGCTCAGGCTTGCCGAACTCCAGGAAGAAGGCAAATTCAAGGCAGATATGGGACTTGTCCCCGTCTCGGGGATGAAAAGGCAGGCAGTGGGTCTCCCCGTAGAGATATATGAAGATATCACGGCCAGGCTCTCCAAGGAAGACGGCAATAATCCCCTCCTGGGGTTGACCCTGCTCAAGCTGGCAACAGGTTATCGCAAGGATGGAAAGTATCAAGAAAGCTTGGACGCCCTGAAGAGGCTAAGAAGGAAACAACCCCGACTCTCTGGCGTCCGAAGAGAGTTCCAGCATGCCCTCGCACAGACCCTGGACGGCCTCTTGGGGGGCTGGATGAAGAAGGGGGCGTACGAAAACATAGTTAATCTGTATCTCGAGGAAAGGGATCTTTTCGACCTCATTGAATCCCCGGCACCCATGTTGACCGTAGCCAGGGCCTCCATGCAACTTGGCCTGGAGGAGTTCGCCCTGGAAGTTTTCAGGAGAGCAGATCCCCTTCTGCAGGATCATGAAAAACCCGCCGACCTCCTTATTTCCCTTGGCAGGGAGTCCCTCAAAAAGGGCAGGCTGGAGAAGGCCCTGGCAATGGCTGACCTGATTATCAAGAATCATCCTGGTGACATGCTGGTCCCCTTGGCGTATCAGTTGAAGGGGAGAGTACTGTATCAGAAGGGAAAATACCCCCCGGCAGGGGAGATGTTTGCCAGTGCCCTGGGGTTCAATCCCGAAAAATGCGACAGGGTGGATATTTTGCTGGACAGGGCACGGACCTTGACGGCCATGGCCTCAAGGCCTTTGTCCTTGACGGCCATGGCCTCAAGGACAAAGGCCTTGGAGGCCCTGAGAGAAGCAGACAGGATGATCAAGGATTGCACCCTGCCTTCCCCCCATTCCTACGAGGAAATGGCACGGCTGTATCATGACCTTGGTAATCCCCGGAAGGCGATTTCGATCCTGTATCGGGAAATCGATAAGAAGGCGGGCGAGGACAGGGCGCGTGTGATGTTTATGATAGCACGGTACTATGAGGCCTTGGGAAACAGAGAAAAATCCAATGAGATATTCAAGCAGATCCTGAATGGTAAGTCCCCTTTCTGGAGTATCCTGGCCAGGGAGAGACTGGAGGAAGCCGCTTTTGATAAAGAATTGGGGAAATGAGAGAACCTGGATCGGGAAGAGGAGCGGGTATCGGAGATGACAGGAAAAAAGGTCTTGTTGGTTGAAAGCCATACGGAAGACAGCTCAATCATCGGTAGGGCGTTCACAAGGGCGGGGCATCGAATAACCGTGACCGATGATGCGGCATCCGCCTTGGAAAGGGTTCTCAATGAACATTATGATCTTGTCATAACGGAGATGAGTCTGCCAAAGGGAAACGGTCTCGAGCTTCTTCAACGTATCAAGGAGGCCAATGAAGGCCTGCCAGTCATCATCCTGTCTGCGGATGCAGGAGTGCGGGAAGCCGTGGAGGCCATGAAGCTTGGCGCCAGCGATTTCATGGTGAAGCCCTTGACTGCCGGAATGATGAAGGCCGTCATCTCTTATTTTTCCAACGGCGCATCTTCCGGAAAAAGGGGCGACCTGCCAGCCGTATCAAAAAACTCCATTATTACAAGAAACAATAAAATGACACGACTCCTGGAAGAAGCCAGAGACATAGCCGACAGCCAGGCCTCGGTGCTTATCCAGGGAGAATCAGGTACAGGCAAGGAGCTTTTTGCCCGGTATATCCACCGCAACAGCAATAGAAAAAATGGCCCCTTGGTGGCAATAAACTGTGCCGCGCTCCCTGAAACATTACTGGAAAGCGAGCTTTTCGGTCATGAAAAGGGCTCCTTTACCGGGGCAATCGGCAGGAAAAAGGGCAAGTTTGAGATGGCCCACTCGGGGACCATCCTCCTGGATGAGGTCAGCGAGATGAATATTCAACTCCAGTCCAAACTGCTCAGGGTCCTCCAGGAAAGGGAGATCGACAGGGTCGGAGGCACGGCCCTCATTCCCGTTGATATAAGGGTTATTGCCACGACAAACAGGGATATTCAGAAAGAAGTTGATGAAGGGAAATTCAGGGAAGACCTGTTTTACAGATTGAATGTCATACCATTTCACCTGCCCCCCTTGAGGGAGAGGAAAGAGGACATACCCATTCTGGCTGAGTACTTTGTGGAAAAATATAACAGGATAGACGGCAGGTCCGTCAAAGGATTGACAAAAGAGGCAAAACAGACACTCGTTGGCCTGCCATGGAAAGGGAACGTGCGAGAGCTTGAAAACGTGATTGAAAGGGCGGTACTCCGGTGCAAAGGGGACTGGATAGGGGAGCGCGATCTTGGGCTGAACATGGAAACCGTCTGCAAAATGCACCTCACCCCCCCATCGGCTTCCCTGTCTCTGAGGGAGATGGAGCGGAAAATGATTTTCCAGGCCCTCGACCGCACAAACGGCAACAGGACGTATGCGGCGGAGATCCTGGGGATCAGCGTTCGCACGCTCAGAAACAAGTTGAACGAGTACCGGAAAAAAATGGAGCAGGATCAAGAAAGGCATGCAAATTGCTTTTAACTCCTGTGCGTGCTCGATATTAGCCGGTGAGGATTTGGGAAAACCCCGACCGGAAAGAAATGATACATATCCTGAGTGTGAACAGGGAGGAATCTTATGCCTAGCGAATTATCGTTTGCCGATACCTTCCGTGCGCTGGAAAGGGCAATAGACATAGCACACAAACGGCATGGGCTTATCGCCGGCAACATCAGCAACTTGGAAACCCCGGGCTATAGGGCGAAGGAGATCGATTTCAGGGCGGCCCTTGACAAGGCACTGGAACACGATTCGGGGATCCGGTTGCGCAGGGACGACCCTCGACACATGGAATCAGGGGCGATATCCGGCCGCGACTTTGAATCCTTTGAAGAGCAGGGTGAGTGGAACGGCTATAACTGGGTAAACATAGACAGGGAGATGACGAAACTAATAGAGAACAACTTGAGGTACAGGGCTGCCAATGAAATCCTCTTGAGGAAAATAAACCTGTTAAAAGAGGTAATACGGGAAGGAGGCCGATAGGATGAATTTCTTGCAATCTCTGGAAATAAGCGCTTCAGGGCTCTACACCCAGAGGAAAAGAATGGATATCATTGCGAGCAACCTCGCAAACATCGAGACTACCCGTACCCCTGAAGGCGGCCCTTACAGGCGCAAGATGATCGTAATGAGAGCAAAGCCTGTAACAGACTTTGACAGGATTCTCGACCTTCAGGCGCAAGGGGTGAGCGTGGACGGTGTCGTGGATGATCCCGGTCCTTTTAAGAAGGTCTTCAATCCGACCCATCCCGATGCGGACAAAGACGGGTACCTGCTCAAGCCGAACATAGACCTCTTGGTGGAAATGGCTAACCTGTTGATAGCAAGAAGGGCCTTTGAGGCAAACGTTGGCGTACTCAAGGTGACAAAACAGATGGCTATCAAGGCCCTTGAAATAGGGAGATAAAAATGGGCGATCCGCTTATCAAGGGCGTCAAAGATGCCCTCCCCGTTCAAGGCATATCAGGGAGTAAAAGGAGGGTCCAGTCCGACTTTGGAAAGATAATAAAGGAGGCAATCAACAGGGTCGACACCCTGGACAGGGAAGCCGACAGGTCTGTCATCGATTTTTTACAGGGAAAGGCGGATATACCCGAGGCAATGATAGCCCTTCAAAAGGCCGATATATCCATGCGGATACTACTTACCGTAAGAAACAAGGCCATTGAGGCCTATAGGGAAATCATGCGCATGCAGTTTTGACAAGTTGTGGCTCCTTTACCTCTTTCATGGGCGTCAAAGGGGTACTGTCTAACCATAATCAGGCTATCGTGAAGATGTTGCCATGAACGCAATAAACCAATTTCAGGAGTTTTTGAGGGCGTTACCTCTCTCCAAGAAGATCAGCATTGCCTTCGTTGTTGTAATGATGGTCAGTGGGTTTGCCTTCATGTTTATCTGGGCGAACCAGGTGGATTATCAGGTACTGTTTAACAATCTCTCGCCTGATGATGCAGGGGCGATTGTGGCCAAGTTGAGAGAGCAGAAGATACCCTACAAGATTGAAGCCAATGGAGCGGCCATCCTGGTACCGGTCGAGAAAGTATATGACCTGCGCCTGGCGCTGGCTGGAGACGGCCTGCCCAGTGGCGGCAATGTGGGTTTTGAAATATTCGACCAAACGGACTTCAGGACCACGAAATTTGTCCAAGAGCTGAATTACAGGAGGGCGCTTCAAGGCGAATTGTCAAGAACCATAAACCGATTCAAGGAAGTCAATGCATCACGGGTCTTTATAGTGCTTCCCAGGGAATCTCTTTTTGTGGAAAAAAGTAGACCGGCATCCGCGTCAATCCAGTTGGATCTGAAGACCGACCTCCCGCCCGCCAAGCTTGCGGCAATCGTCCACCTTGTTGCAAGCGCAGTGGAAGGCCTTGATCCTGAACAGGTGACGGCGGTGGATACAAAAGGAAGAATACTCTTTAAGGGGGGCATGCGCGACGAGTCATCCGCCCTGCTCAGAAACGCCCAGCTCGATTACAAGGCAAAGGTGGAAGAGGAAATAAGAAAAGATGTCCAGAGCATGCTGGAGGGCATCGTAGGTGAAGGCAGGGCCATTGTGAGGGTGAGCGCTGAAATTGATTTCACGAAAACAACCCTCAATGAAGAAGAATACGATCCTGCCGCAACGGTTATCAGAAGCCAAAGAAGCATCACGGAGTCTGAAGAGACAAGAACAGGGGGCGAAGACACCGCCCAGTCGTTGATCAATCAGAGAAGAGGGGTGGTGCCGGCCCGGAGTGAAGGAAAAAACGGGACGACCAAGAGGGATTTAACCACAAATTACGAGATAAACAAGATCACCAGAACAATCCTCAAACCCGCCGGGAGCATCAAGCGTCTTTCAGTCGCTGCCGTTATCGACGGATCCTACGTTACGGAAAAGATGGAAGATGGAACCGTAAGAAAACGCTATGTCCCGAGGAGTGAGGAGGAACTGCAGAAGTTTGAAGACATGGTCAAGAGGGCCATGGGATACGATGGAGACAGGGAGGACCAGATCTCTGTCAGTTCAATGCCCTTCAATAACCCTCTTGCCGAAATCATGGAACCCTATGGGAAGGGGAGAAGTTTTGATATCCTTGAAGTACTGGAAGATCACCAAAGGGCAATAATCAACCTGCTGCTTGTGGTACTGGTCTTCCTGCTGGTTGTCAGGCCTTTGATCAAGGGGCTGAGGAATCTGGGAGGAGAGTCGATCTTGCAAAACAAAGAGCTGCCACAAGGCCATGAACAATACGTGCAGATTCCAAAACCCGAGGGAAAGGACCATAGAGAAAAAATTCTCGAGATAACCAAGCAAAACCCTGAAAAAGCGACCCAGCTTCTCAAGGGATGGATAGGAGAACGGGAATAATGGCATCGGGCATGTTGGACCCGGATCACCTGACAGGCCCTCAAAAGGCCGCCATATTTCTCCTGGCTATGGGCGAGGAGTTTACCACCTCCTTCTTCAAAAGGCTGGACAGCGACAGCATAAAAAAGATCGGAAGACAAATGTCGGAGATCACATATATTTCTTCCCGCGTCCTGAACGCGGTAATGGAAGAATTTTTGACCAATTTCGGGGACGAAGTAAATCTGGCCGTGTCGGGAAAGGAGTTCCTGAAGCAGGTGGTGACCAACACCCTTGATGAAGAAACAGCGAGGGAGGTCTTCAAAGTTATAGGCGATGAAAGAGCCAAGGTGCCCTTCAGCGATCTGGCATATGTGCCCTCTGAGACCCTGGTCAATATCATTCACGGGGAGCATCCTCAAACCATTGCCCTCATGCTTTCCTACATTCCGAAAGACAAGGCGGCAGAGATACTCAGCCTGTTGCCGGACGAACAGAAGGCGGATATCGCATTACGAATAATACACCTCGGCAATGTACAGGAGGAGCTTGTCAGGGACGTTGACGAAGAGATCAAGAAGGAGCTATCCAAGATCGGGATCACGAGAAAAGGGTTTGACGGCCTGGAGACCCTGGCAAACATACTGAATGAAATGAACAGGAACACGGAAGAATATGTACTGTCCCGAATAGAAGATGAAGATAAGGGCCTGGCGGAGCAGATCAGGCAGAGAATGTTCGTCTTTGAAGACCTCATGGAGATAGATGACATGGGATTCAGGGAGATCCTCCGCACCGTGGACAAGCAGGTCCTGATAAAGGCATTAAAGACCGCCCCCGACGAGATGAAAGAAAAGATATTCGCCAATCTTTCTGAAAGGGCATCGGCAATGCTCAGGGAAGATATGGAGGTCATGGGCCCGGTGAGATTGAAAGAGGTCGAGGAGGCGCAACAGGATATTATCAAGGTCGCCAAGGGCCTTGAAAAAGAAGGAAAGATAGTCATAAGCTCCAAGGAGGAAATGTTTGTTTGAACATCGCATAATTCCCAACCAGGGTGCAGGGGCGTGTGCTGAATTCCGATTCGAGGCATTAACAGAGCTTCGCACCACAGATAAGAGGGAGGTGGCCGAATTCTCCCCCCTCCACCCCGGGGATAAAGGGGGAGGCGGGTTCGTCCCTTTTGGAGCGGGGACCCCCACTCCGGATAAGGAGGCAAAAGAAGACCCTGATATCCTGAACAAGGCACAGGAAAAAATCGCCCTTCTGGAAAAGGATGCCTATGAAAAGGGGTTTGCCCAGGGGAAAAAAGACGGATTTGAATTGGGAAGAAAAAGGGCGCAAAAGGCGGTAGACCGCATTGAGGGACTCCTCAATCAGCTCGCTCGCCTTAAGGAAGATATCTTGAGGCGTTATGAAAAGGAGATCCTGGAACTGATCTTTGAAATATCCAAGAAGATCACTTATCTCCATGCGGAATCAGACAATCGTGTCTTGAGGGGGACTATATTGAATGCGCTTCAACTGGCGGTCGAGAAGAGTGAGGTCATCCTCAAGATCAATCCCGAGGAAATGGATTACGTGGAACAGTTGCGGCCCGAGCTCTTCTCAAAATTTCAGGGGCTCAAGTCCATAATAGTCACCCCTGACCCTGCTATCGGCAGGGGGGGGTGTTATCTGGAAACTCCGTATGGCGCAGTGGATGCCGGGATCGATACCAGGCTGGAAAAAATCCGTGAATGCCTTGAAGAGACCTTTATGAGGGGAAAAGATGTCCCAGGGCGAAATTGAAATAAGATGGGACAAGTACCTGGAGTCCCTGCGGACGTGCCGGCCCATCAGGCTGGAGGGCAGGGTGGTAAAGGCCGCTGGAATCGTGGCGGAAGGACACGGCCCCGGCCTCGGTATCGGGAGTCTCTGTGCCATCGAAAGCTCGGAAGGGCCCGACCTCCAGGCGGAAGTCATAGGATTCAGGGACGAGAGGGTTATTTTGATGCCTTTCGGGGAGACCCGCGGAATCAGGCCGGGGAGCAGGATCATTGACATAACCCACCGGCCGATGATCAAGGTGGGCGATGAATATTTAGGGCGGGTTATAGACGGCCTTGGACGCCCCATTGACGGCAAGGGCAACATAGCCGGGAGCAAGACATATCCTATTTACGGAAATACCCTCAACCCCTTGAACAGAGAGATCATCCAAGAGGTTATGGATGTGGGCGTGTCTTGTATCAACGCGCTTATCACATTGGGGAAGGGGCAGAGAATAGCTATCATGGCCGGGTCAGGCGTAGGAAAGAGCGTGCTCATGGGGATGATCGCCAGAAACACATCGGCGGACGTGACCGTCATAGCCCTGATCGGGGAAAGGGGGCGTGAAGTCAGGGAGTTCGTAGAAAGGACCCTCGGGCACGAGGCATTGAAAAAATCCATTGTCGTGGCTGCTACCTCCGACGCCCCTGCCCTTGTCAGGATAAGGGGGGCCTATCTCGCCACGGCAATGGCGGAGTACTTCAGGGACAAAGGCCTGGATGTCATCCTGATGTTGGACTCTGTCACCAGGTTTGCCATGTCTCTCCGGGAGATCGGCCTGGCCGCCGGCGAACCCCCTTCCTCAAAGGGGTACACCCCGAGCGTTTTCACCCAACTGCCCAAGCTTTTGGAAAGGGCGGGGAAGGTTGAAGAAAAGGGCAGCATAACCGGCATCTATACCGTACTGGTGGAAGGAGATGACATGAATGAGCCTATTGCGGATGCCATACGCTCCATAGTGGATGGGCATATTGTGCTCTCCCGCTCCCTGGCCCACAAAGGCCACTATCCCGCAATCGATGTGCTTGCCAGTATCAGCAGGGTAATGAAAGATATCGTGCGTCCCGAGCACTTGGACAACGCCAAAAAGCTGATAAAGGTACTTGCCGCATACAGGGATGTCGAGGACCTGATCAATATCGGCGCCTATGTCGACGGTACCGATCCTGAGATTGATTATGCCAAAAAGATGATTCCAAGGATCAATTCTTTTCTCCGGCAGGAGATTGACCAAAAAGTGATCTTCGAGGAGAGCGTTGCAAGGCTGGAATCACTCTTTGCTCAGCCATGAACGGGTGGATGAGGCCGGGATGTTACAGAATATATCAGGCCGCCCCGTTGCGTACTCAAGCGACACGAGGGAAAAATGAGCCCATTCGTCTTCAGGCTGGACGGGGTACTTCGTTACAGGGCCTACCAGGAGAAAAAGGCCCTTGTAGACCTCTCTCGCGCCATAAGCGGACGTCAGGAGGCAAAAAGGCTGGCCCATACCCTGAATGAAAAAAGAAGGGAAATGGCCGAAGGGTGCAGAGAGGAGCAAACCAGGGGGATAAGGGTTTCTCGATACCGTTTTTACATGGCATCTCTTGAAAAACTGGATCATGACCTCAAAGAGGCGTACCAAGAGGTTGACAGGGCGGATCACCGGGTGAAGTCCCTGGAGGAGGCCCTTAAAAGGGAGGCCCTGAGGAAGAAATCCCTGGAGATCCTGAAGGATCTGCACCTCAAAAGGCACAGGGAAAAGGCGGAAAGGGACGCACAAAGGGCCCTGGACGAGATGGTGATGCCAAGAAGTGGGCTAAAGGGATGAAATTATTTACTCAGATCTTTCTTGCCTTTTTGATCACACTGAAGATCGTGTGCGGCTCCATTCTCCTGTTTCGAGGAGACACCAAGCCCCTGCTGGCACAAAATTACGCACTGGCATCCGAGGTTGAAAGCCCCTCAAAGGCGAATCCAAGAGAAGGGCAAGGTACGGTCGGGGGGGAAGGGATCGAATTGAGGTACATCCTGGAGAAGAGAGCGGAACTCAGGAAAGAGCAGGAAATACTGGCAAAGAAAAAGGCGGAGCTTCTCGCAATCCAGGAGGAAATAGAAAAAAAGATCAATATGTTGTCACGGCTAAGGGATGAGATCAGGGCGGAAGTAGCCAAGAAAAAGGCGATGGAGGACCAGAAATTCAAACATCTAATCAAGGTCTATTCTTCAATGAAACCCCAAAAGGCGGCGGGCCTGATCGAGAAACTGGACATAAAGTTCTCTGTAGACCTTCTCTCCAGGATGAAAGGAGACCAGGTGGGCAGTATTCTCTCCTTTGTAGAAACCGAGAGGGCCGCCAAGATCACCGAAGGGCTTGCCAAGAGACGCTAGGCAAAGGGAAGCACCCTTGCCGCCGACGACTCCGGTCAAGGAATGATGCATCGGTGTAGCCTCCGGCAATGTGACGAAATCCGTCAGACGCTGACGAGCCCATCCGGGAATCACGTCTTGAAAAAAGGCCGACTTGTTACCCAAAAAGGAAAGATTTTCCCCCCTCGTGGACGCAGCCAGGCAGTCCTTGCCTTCACGACATGAATGCCCCCCACCTTATCTTTTTTTCTCCCTGTATAACGCATTGAAAATAAAGAGCTATTTTCTCGCACCCGTTTTTTGGTACGGAGATTGCTAAAAAATCGGCCAACCGAGCAAAAACTCGTTTCAGGGGGGGGCATGAACCAGCAGGTACCCAAAATTCTCACTTTGCCCGGACAGGACGCACCTTCCATGGGACTTGGTTTGTCCGGGCGGGGAATGAGCGGGATAAACTTCTCAGACATCATCAATACCCTTTATCCGAAAGGGCCATATACCCCTGCCAGGGCATCGCACGGGACACGGCCCTCCAAGGAGATTGCACATTCTTATATCGAAGCCCTCAGGAAGAGACTCTTGAGCAGGGGAAAGGCCCTGAACCAGGTCTGTTTGAACCGCAAAGATATTCCCCTGCTGGAAAAATTCCTTTGCCATTGCGGCATTTCAAGAGAGACCGTCGAAAAAATATTGATGGAGCTACGGGAAGGCGCTCCCCACGGGCTGATCCCCCTTTCTCAATTCTTCCTCAAGATTGATGAAGTAACCGGGACAGGCCATGAAGAACGAAAGTTTTTGGGGCCGTCCGCCGTTCTTCGGCTTGAGTCCTTTCTCAGGTCTCTGGGACTGACACCCCAGGAGATTGACCGTACCCTGGAAGAGGCAAGCGTGAAGGGGGAAGGGTTGGATCTGGACAAGTTTTTTGCCAGCCTGAAAAAAAATACCGACAGAAAGAATCCCCTTTCTGATGCGGACCGGGACCTGAAGCGGTTTCTGAAGGTGGCAGGGGAAGCAAGGAATTCCAATGCCGAACTAAGGGCTGGGCGACTGACGCCCGAATCCGATAATCCTGGAAACAGAGGCATTGAGAAATGGGGGGGGGCAACGGGACCGGCACCACAGGACCCATACCTGAATTCCGGACACGGGCTTCCAGCAAGGCACTATGAGGCCAGGATCCCCCCAAGCGTGGACGCCGCCATAGACGGCATCTTGAAAAGGGCGATCCCGTCAAAAGAAAGGGAAAAGAGCGCGGGCACTGAAGGCCTTCTCTTGAAAATGAGGGCACTGACCGCGCAGGAGGCTATCAAGAGGGATAGGCGCTTTTCTGTCCTGGAGAATGAACCCGGCAGGAATGTCAAGATTGGGAAAAGGCACCCGGATTCGAGTTCATGGCTTCGTGGGGCTGTCTCTCGTTCCTCTTCCGGTAAAGTGCGTGAGGTGCCGGCCGGCTTGCAGGGCGGCAAAACACAATCAAGCTCGATCAGCAATGCATGGGAGCTGAACCGATCAATTCCGGAAGAAAGGCGAGCCCCTGAGCCGCCCGCCGAACCGATCCACCCGTCTCCCCGGGCAACGGCCTCCCCATTCCCGGAAGGCCTTGTTATCGAACGCAGAGGGGGCCAAGGGGCTTCGGGAGGTCCTTTGCCCGCCTATCTCATAGATCAGGTATCAAGGCAAATATCCAGGTCTATGCTGGCTGGGGAGAGGACAATCCGGTTCCGGTTGACCCCCCCCGAGCTGGGGACCTTGAAACTCGTGCTGAAGGTCAATAAAAACTCCGTCAAGGTTGAAATGATGACAGAAAGTTCAGCGGCAAAGGAAATTATCCTGTCAAATATCGGGGACCTGAAAGCCGCACTCTTGGACCAAGGAGTGAGGCTGGAAAAGATAGATATTCAAAACAGCGGTGGCATGTTTGGGCAGTCTTTTGCCGATTGGAGGGAAGGGCCGGGTGGAAGAGAAAACCGCGGCGGCCAAGAAATGCAAGGGATGGCTGCTGCCCCATCCTCAAATGATGAGGCCGTTGAGGATCCTATGGGGACTCTCCCTTCCATGGGCGCAAGCAACTGGCAACTGGATCTTAGGGCGTAACTAGTGTCCATCCAGAAATGAGAATTTTTGTTCAAGATCAAGGCCTGCGAAAAAAATAACCGCAGGCATATGGTTGATATTCCGAGGATTATTTTTTGA
>Ga0209834_10001411_pt1 | contig 13536 bp, 16 predicted proteins | sample Mar14236cmmetaG_FD_184134 | JGI IMG/M metagenome (GOLD analysis project Ga0209834, IMG submission 184134) | Marine hydrothermal vent microbial communities from Guaymas Basin, Gulf of California to study Microbial Dark Matter (Phase II) - Marker... ...
GGATGAAGTCCTGATATATATGTATGTAGTTGATCCATTATATGTTGGAAAAAATTGCCTATGAGAACAAAATTGCCTATCTATTAAGACGATTGTAAAACCTCGAATTTTTTCTTAAGGTTTGGAAAAATTATTTGAGAATCTCAATTATCATAGTCTTTTAGGTTATCTACGATAAAGCGCTGATTCAACAAGGGCTCAACATCCGTTTTTTGTTTAGGGTGTTTTCCTGTCCTAATTTTCTTATCAGATACAGTTTATAGGCTTATACTGCTGTGGCATATAAGTTGCTTCATAACTCTGGAAAAGGTGGAGATCTATGGACAATAATATCAGTATAATAGCACATGAATGTATCAGGCAGATTAATCGGCTTGATAGCGTTACGAATAATATTGCCAATGTTGATACTCCCGGTTTTAAGGCAGAAGAGCTATATTTTTTAAGAGGAAATTCTGAAGGGGTTTCAGGTGAATCCCAACTCAGGCAGATAATGGTGACCAATTATTCGCCGGGAGTTATTCAGAAAACCGATAATGTCCTGGATTTGGCCATACAAGGGGAAGGGTTTTTTGTTGTACAAACAGAAAATGGCCTTGCCTATACAAGAGATGGGAGATTTACGCTTAATGAAAAACAACAACTGGTTACACAAGACGGTAGTTATGTACTCGGCATGTCAGGGAAAATTGTTATTTCAGCCGATAATGTCCGGATCGGTGAAAATGGCGTAATCAATGTAGATGGTAATGAAGTTGATACATTGAAAATTGTAGATTTTCGTAACTTGTCTGACCTCCGTAAGATTGGAAAGGGTCTTTACCAGGATCCGGATGGATCGGCAGAACCAAGCATAAGAAAGAATCCCGAGATCCAATCGGGATATTTAGAGCTTTCCAATGTGCAGGCCATAAGAGAAATGGTAAAGATGATTAATATACAGCGTTCTTTCGAATCATACCAGAAAGTCATGCAGACTATACAAGACCAAGACAAATTATCAACTAACCGTGTTGGAAAACTATAATGAATAACAAGGGGAATAGACATGATAAGGGCTTTATGGACCGCTGCTACGGGTATGCAGGCGCAGCAGATGAATCAGGATGTAGTAGCCAACAACCTGGCTAATATTAATACGGTCGGATTTAAAAAGTCGAGGGCGGAATTTCAGGACCTGATGTATCAGATCCTTTTGAAATCAGGTGTGGAGACATCTTCAGGTGATCAACTGCCGATAGGCATTGAAATCGGCATGGGAGTGAAGCCTGTCTCCGTTCAAAAAATGTTTTCTCAGGGAGACTATCAACAATCCGAAAATGACTTTGACTGGGCGATAGAAGGGGACGGCTTTTTTCAATTAGATGATAACGGCCGTACCGTCTATACAAGAGCAGGCAATTTTAAGATAGATATGGACGGGTCTATCTGTAATTCCAACGGACTCAAGTTAATACCTGAGATCACTATACCTGCAGAGACAGTTAATTTCAGTGTCGATAGCGGTGGAACATGGACGGCAACAGATGAGCTTGGTTACTCCATAGCCAGTGGCAGACTTGAGCTGGCTAATTTTTTAAACCCGGCGGGTTTGACAAGTTTGGGCAGAAATCTCTACGATGTCACGGAGGGTTCCGGTGAAGCGATAACAGGGAATCCCGGTGAGGACGGACTGGGCACTATATCACAGCATTTTCTTGAAATGTCAAATGTGAATGCAGTTGATGAGATGGTTAAAATGATTGTGGGTCAGAGGGCTTATGAGATAAACTCTAAAGCTATCCAAACAGCGGATTCCATGTTGCAGATGATTAATAATCTCAAGAGATAGCAATATCTATATAATTAATAGTTATTTTATATACAAAAACAAATAAATGAAAGAAGTAAAGACAAAAAACAATTATAAACTTATATTAAGCACTATTTTTTCGATCATTTTCACATTATTTATAAGTAACTCTTTATATGCATTGTCCATAACGAAGATAAGTGAAAATGAAATAAAGAGTATGATTATTAATTATATTAATGCCAACATGCCTTGGCCGAAAGGGAGTGTGCGAATTGAATTCTTTTCTCAGCTATCCGGGGTTGAGGTTCCGGCCGAAGATATTACATGTCGGGTTGTAAGTATTAGAGGTGAAGATTTTATTGGGTATTCTAATTTTGCCATTAGATTTTATGATAAAAAGGTTTTCCTTAAAGAGGAGACGTTTAGAGTAAGATTGGAAGTGCTTAGAGATATGGTTGTAAGTACAGGATATCTAGCCAAAGGCACCAACATCGGCAGGGATGACGTCAAGGTGGTAAAAAAGTGGTTCGATCGTATATCTCCAAGGATTATTACGGATATAGATGACGTGTTGGGTAAAAGACTCCGTACTACTATAAAACAGTCGGATACAATGATAACCAGAAATATGTTGATGGAACCGGTGATGATAAAGAGGGGAAAACTGGTCAGAATTGTGCTTGAAAAAGGCCCCATTAAGATTACGACAGTTGGCTTGTCGGAACAGAATGGGGCATTCGGTGACATTATCAAGGTCAAAAACATATCATCAAAAAATGTCATCTATGGAAGGGTGATGGGCAGTTCTCTGGTTCGGGTGGAATTTTAATTTAGAGTGACTACCCTGATAAATAGACTGAAGGTTGAGGAAAGCTCCGGCACTTTATAATAGTTGCGTTCAAGCTTCCGCCTAAATATCTATAAGGATTATGACCGTGTTTAAGATTCAATACAGGCTTCGAAGTCAAACCCGCCTTTTCCCCATCTTTTTTGTTATATGTTTCTTGATGGGGTGTGCCTCAAATCCTAAAGCAATAAAAATGGATCAGCCCGCTACGGTTGCCGAATCCAGAGACGTAAAAATGCCTCCGCCGCATGCCCCTTGGAGCATCTGGCCTGGTGAGACCAGGGCCAACTCACTCTTTACGGACAATAAGGCGAGATATGTCAACGATGTCGTTACAATAATTATAGACGAGAGTTCAACAGGTGGAAATAGCGCAGATACAAAAACCAGCAAGGATGCCACGCTCTCCGCTGGAATAACATCCTTTTTGGGAGTGGAGAAATTTATCGGCAGAAGGAATAAAGATCTCACAGATGGAGATATATTTACCGGGGGCTCTGAACCCTCAATTAATATTGCGGGCAGTTCTAAAAACAGTCTTGCAGGCAAGGGTGCAACGAGTCGTGACGGAACATTAAGGGCGAAGATAACCGCACGGGTTATAGAGGTCCTTGAAAATAGAAATTTGGTCATAGAGGGAAGAAGACAGTTAATGGTAAACGCCGAGAATCAGTATATTGTTATTACTGGTATAATCAGGCCTGAAGACATTACATCTGATAATATGATATCGTCGCAGTATGTTGCTGATGCCAGGATCGTTTATACGGGTAATGGTGTAATAAATGACAAAATGAGGCCTGGTTGGCTTACTCGAATGATCGACAGGACTTGGCCATTCTAGAAAATTAGACTTGTAACCAATTGCTCATGAAGACAGAAAAACTTTTCAAATATATTATTGTTTATTTAATGTTTGGTCTTGTTGCCGTATCCTACGCCTATGGTGCCAGGATAAAGGATATCGCCAGTATCGGAGGGGTCAGAGATAACCAGCTTTATGGCTATGGATTGGTCGTAGGTTTGGATGGAACCGGCGATAGTGTAAAGAATGGTTTTACAGATCAGACCCTTGCGAACATGTTGACCAGACAGGGATTGGCAATGAAGAATAAAACATCCTCCCTTAAGGCAGACAACGTGGCGGCGGTTATGATTACCGCCCAATTACCCCCCTTTGCCAAAATAGGAACAAGGGTAGATGTTATGGTTTCTTCTATTGGTGATGCAGACAGCCTTCTCGGCGGTACCCTTCCTATGACTTCACTTGTAGGAGCTGACGGCAGAGTTTATGCCACGGCACAGGGTCCGCTTGTTATCGGCGGGTTTTCTGCTGTAGGGAGCAGCGCAAAAGCTACCAAGAACCATACTACAGTTGGACGTATTTCAAATGGTGCCACTGTGGAGAGAGAATTAAATTATGATTTTGATAAAAAGAGGGAATTTACTTTAAATCTTCACAATCCTGACTTTACAACATGTGAGAGAATGGCAAAGATTATTAGATCACAAGTTCCTGATATTAAAGTAGAATTTATTGATTCCAGTTCTATCACTGTGTACATAAAAGACTCTTTTAATAAAAATATTGTAGACCTTATCTCGGTTGTTGAAAATTTAGACGTTCCGGTTGATTCAACTGCTGTTGTCGTTATGAATGAAAAGACAGGGACTATTGTTATGGGAGAGAATGTCAGGATATCTACAGTGGCCGTAGCTCATGGGAATTTGAGTATCCATATAAGAGAAGATAAAGAGGTGTCTCAGCCGCTTCCGTTCGCACCTGCTCCACCCATTGGCAGCAGTAGCCCGGCTAAAGTCGGGGACGGAGTTACATTAGCTCCAGGTGGTCAAACAGTTGTTACAACTCAGACATCTGTTGATGTTTCCGAGGAGAAAAAGAAATTAATGGTGGTCCCCCATGGTGTGACAATACAGGAGGTTGTAAATGCCCTTAACACGATTGGTGTTTCGTCAAGAGACCTGATCGATATATTACAGACCATTAAGGCCGCTGGAGTTCTTCAGGCGGAATTGAAAATAATATAAAAAGAGCCCGGATCGCAAGGCCCAAGAAATTTTGGTGGCAGTAGGTTTGCGTATGGTTTTTTAGGGGAAAGATGTAGTGGGTCCTTTAATCTTTGACGGACGTTTGAATATAGGGGAAGGCGTTATTGATAAAACGCAAAGGGGAGAGCTTGCCGGAGATAAGGACCTGAAGAGCACAGCTGCAGATTTTGAATCCATTTTTATTTATTATATGCTGCAAACACTTAGGAAGACAGTCCCTAAAGATGGACTTTTTTCTCAAAAAACTTCCTCCATGGATACTTATAACATGATATTTGATCAGAAATTGGCAGAAGACATGGCATCAAAGGGAGAGGGTATAGGTCTTCAAAAGATGCTTTTATATCAACTTGATAAGTCACACTACTCGAATGATAGATAGGGGCCTGAATGTTTTCCTCCGGCCGGGAGTTTGAATACAGGCTTTTAGGCATGGATATGGAAAGCGTGTTCCAGGGAAGTCTTCTCATTCTAAAATACACTAATAATTAAAGTTTTTGTGTAAAATGACCGATATTCTTATGTAAAAGAAGGTAAGAAGGAGGTCATATACTGTGAAGATTTCCGAGATCAATAATGAGTTCATTAAGCAGTATAAGATAAATAAACAACCAGACTCGGTGCCCCAAAGTCAAATAAATGAGAATATAGTTCTTGAAGAAAAGGTTAGTATATCTTCCATATCGAGTGACATTAAGCTGGCAAAGGATGTTATTGAAGAGCTTCCCGATGTTCGAGAAGAGAGGGTACGAGAATTGAGGCAGCAAATTGAACAGGGAACTTACATCGTAGATGGAGAAAAAATCGCGGCAAAGATATTTAGTGATCTTTCTTTTGATATCATATTTTAGCTATCTTCAGTTCATAAGGTCCTTCATATAGATGTTAGCCTCAGATTCTAATTTTGGCGAAGTTGTACAACAGGGCATCGAGATGAATAATGAATTAAAATCTCTATATGATTCTTTATTGTATATATTAACAAATGAAATTGAGGTCTATAGGGAACTTCATAAACTTTTTCTAAATGAGAGAACACTTCTTGTAAAATCTTCCATAGATGATCTATATGAAAATAGCTCTAAAAAAGAAACTTTTATTTTAAAAGCTAAAATGTTGGAAGAGGTGAGGACTAACTTAGCTGAAAAGATTTTCAGGCTTCTCGATATTGAAGAGCAGGATGTCAACCTTTCAAAATTATTATGCTATGCAGATAGTGACCAGAGAGAAAAGTTAACAGAGTGTCAATTAAGTCTACACTATCTCTTGACTGAGATTAATAAACTGAACAAAAAAAATAAGCTGTTGCTAGATTCCTCTCTCATCTATGTACAAAGATCTATTGATTTTATCAATCAACTCATATACCCTAATTCCAGTTACTTAAGTACAGGAAAACTAAAATCAAATAATATTAATGGAAGAGTTGTGTGTTGGGAAGGATAGAGAAATGTCTAGTATTAGTTTGTTAAATACTGCTAGAGAAGGATTATCGAGTCATCAGACCGCGATAAATTTAACTGGAAGTAATATCACTAATGTTAATACACCTGGATATACAAGGCAGGTAGCTGTATTTAGTTCGCTGGGTTGCGTTAATGTGGGGGCGGGTCAAGTCCAACTCGGCGTCGAGATAGAAAAGATAGAGAGGGTGTATGACAAGTTTGTCGGGGTCCAAATCAGCGATAAAATGCATGATTTGGGATACAGCGAAGCGAAAAAGGGAATACTTGAAAAAGTTGAAATAATTTTTAACGAGAGCGAAGGTAACGGTATCAGTGAGCTGTTAGATAAGTTCTGGAGTTCCTGGGAGGATCTGTCAGCTAATCCCTCTGGCATTGTGGAACGAGACGCCCTGGTTTCAGCTGCTCAGAATTTGGCCTCTATATTTCGTTCAAGTAGCGCCGAACTCGTTTCCGTGCAAAATGATGCAAATACGGAAATAGCCGGCCTAATAGATCAGGCTAACATTTATATGTCGGATCTAGCCGATTTGAATATGGAAATCGGGGCTATTAAAACAGGCAAGGGTGATGCAAATGATCTTATAGATAAGAGGGATGAGGTCCTAAAGGGGTTGGCTGAAATTTTTGATTTTCAGCACTTAGAGGATTCGAATGGCGCAATAAATGTTTTTTTGCCTAATGGTATGCCTCTTGTAATAGGCGATCGGATCTGGGAATTAGATGTAGAAGCTAATCCTGCCAATTCTTCTTTCTATGATATTGTTTTTAAGGACGACTCCGCAACAGTGCTTAATGATACTGTAACAAAGGGTAAGGTGGCTGGATTTTTAGAGATTCGTGATAACAAAATAGCAAGTTATTTAAATGATCTAAATAGTTTAGCAGCTTCTATCATTGCCGAAGTCAATGTTCGACATCAATTAGGCTATGATATGGATCAAAATCTAGGCGGAGTCTTTTTTGAACCTGCGACAGAGGCTGAAAATATGTGGGTTAGTTCTGATATCTCAGAAGATGTAAATAGAATAGCTGCTTCAGAGACAGTCAACGGTGACGGCGACAACGCTAAATTTATCGGGGCCTTCAAAGATGAATTTTTTATGAACGGTGGTACCTCTACCTTCAATGATTATTACGCCTCTTTTGTAGGAAAGGTTGGTCAGGATCTTGCCGACGAGGAGAGAGGGCTTGATCATCATACAAACCTCATGAATCAATTGATAAACAAAAGAGAGGGGATATCAGGGGTGTCCATTGACGAGGAAATGACGAATCTTGTCAAATATCAACTCGGCTATAATGCGGCAGCCAGGCTATGCAATGTCGCAGATGAGCTGATAGATACCTTGTTGAATCTGGTACAATAAATATAGAAGGCAGGAGACCTGAAACAGTTTAAAAGGGGTTGGCTTATGGCGATACGTGTATCAGAAAATATGAAGTTCAATACAATGGTCAACAACCTGTTTCGGGTTCAAGACAGCTATAATGAATTTATGGAGAACATGGCCACTCAAAAAAAGATCAATAGGCCATCGGACGATCCTATTGGTATGGGCAGGGTACTGAGTCTTCGAAAATCAAAGGCATCTGTTGAGCAGTACAGCCGGAATATCGATAACTGTAATTCTTGGATTGAGATTACCGAATCAAAATTATATAGCGTTGGTGAACTCTTGATGGATGCCAAAGAAATAGCTATTGCCCAGTCAACGGCAACCGCTTCGGCTGAAACACGAAGTATATCGGCTGTAGCTGTACAACAGATCATAGATGAAATGCTTTCTCTTGCCAATGCGAAGTATGGGGATCGATACCTTTTTTCCGGTACCATGATGGATGAAGCGCCCTTTTCATCCAGCTATACGGATAACAGTAGAATAGGGAATTTTATTGCAGCCGGGGACAATACCTTCGATGGAGATGTAACGGCCGGCGGGACTTATGCAGGCGTTCCTTATGTTGTGAGAATCGTTACAGGCGGAGATTTAGGTGAGGCAACATATGAAGTGTCCGACGATGGCGGTAATACCTGGGGTCCTTCGTCTACAGTACCTGCCTCGGGGACCATTTCCCTGCCAGGCGGACTTGACCTGACTTTTCATAATAATGGGACAAATCAACTTGCTGCCGGTGATACGTTTTCCTTACACACTGTCGAAGCAGCCGAAGACAATACCTTTGACGGGGATGTGAATGCCGGTGGCAGTTATACAGGGTCTCAGAACAAGACTTTTGTGGTTAAGATTGTAGATTCAGGCTCATTTGCCGACGCGACTTACCGGGTCTCCAGTGATGGTGGAAAGACCTGGGGCGGTCTGGAGTCCGATCTGGATACGGGAACGATTACCTTGGGTGACGGAATAGGCCTGACTTTTACTGCAGGAACGACTGATTTGACCGCTGACGATATCTTTTATGTAAATGCATTTACCCCTGGTTACTATAACGGCAATAGTGAAGAATTTTCTATTAATATAGGCAGAGACACATCTTTTGACTATTCCATTTCAGGGGAATCGATTTTTACAGAAAATGCCGGCGGGAGTGTAGATATATTTAAGATCCTCAATGATTTGAAAGATTCATTGGAGGCCGATGACCCGGATGGCATTGCAGCTCAACTGGACAGCATTGAAGAAGCATCCGTGCAAGTGAATGAAAATATTGCCAGATGTGGCACAAGGATGAATCGTTTGGAGATAGCGGAAAACAATATGGCCGATCTTAAATATAATCTGACCAGGCTTATTTCCAATACTGAAGATGCGGATATTGCTGAAATCGCCACCAGGCTTGCCATGAAAGAGATCGCCTTAAAGGCATCTTATGCAATGGCATCAGAGATGGGGAGTCTTACAATACTCGATTTTCTTAAATAAGTGGGATAAAAATGCTGATCCTGACAAGGAAGTTAGGCGAAACAATCAGAATAGCCGATGAAATTAAGATTACTTTTTTAGAGATTAAGGGCAAACAGCTAAGGATAGGCATAGATGCCCCTAAGGACATATCCATTCATCGTGAGGAAGTTTACCAGATGATTCAAAGACAGAATATTTTGGCGGCGGAATACGACAGCCGTGGTGACAATAAATTATCTCATATATGGAATAGATTAATCCAAGAAAAGGAGAAATTTTAGTGAGGCTCTCCACTATCCGCTTCGGGGACATTGATATAGATAAATCCAGGGCCATTTTGTTCAAAGCAGGTATATTGGGTTTTGAACACCTAAAGAGATATGTATTTCTACTGCAGGATAAAGGGGTTTTATTCTGGTGGCTTCAATCTGTTGATGATGGTTCGGTAGCCTTTGTTGTCACCAATCCCTTTGTTATTAAACCGGACTATAAACCTATTATTCAGGATAGTGACTTAGAATTACTCGAGGTAAAATCGCCTCAGGATATATTCCTGATGTCAATTGTAACGATTCGTCCTGATCCATTTAAGGTAACGGCAAATCTAAGGGCTCCAATCGTAATAAATTCAAAAAATAAACTGGCGAAACAGATTATCCTTGATAGACAGGATTATCCCATCCAATATTCCGTAATGGATAATAAGTTGATTTTAGGAGAGGAATTTTATAGGGAAGAGGAGATGATAGCTTCTGCTTTGGCCATATAGATCGCCGGCAGAGATTCATTTATGAATTAGCGGACTTTAACTAATTTCAATTTTTTATTTCGACCCGAATGATATTTTTTAGACCTTTTTGTCAAAGAGGATACCTATCATTTCGTCAATTTTGGCAGCCAGGTCCAATAGTTGCTCCGGAGGAATCTGCCTTATAAGTTTTCCGGTTTCCTGTTCCGTCACATTCACCATGGTCCGGCCTGTTTCCTCGTGCATTAAAAATTGAAGATTTATATCATGCATTATATTTATGTTTTGCTGTATCTGATTTAACAAGGACGGCGATACTTCCGTATCTTGGGCCCCCTTTTGTACCGGCTTATCCTGCTGCCCGGATACAGTCTTTTCAGGCTTGGCCATGAAAGAGTCTGTGTTATTCCTCACTGGAATGACATCGCTGATGCTTTGTATGCTTTCTATCATCATTTTTTAGTTCTCCTGATTTTAAGTTCGAAACCCGATCCGATCTTGCCCCTTATGTCATTTAATTGCCCCTTTTATCTATAGATCTTAAAGCCTTCAAAGATCACTTTGCTTGACAAGTATTTTTTTTATCTTTCCCCCAATGTTATTTATGGTTCACCAAACATGAATTCCTTCGTTTCAGACTGCAAGACAAAACCTCGTCTGTGTCCCGTATTTCTCGACCTCAAGATAAGCAGGCACTTCACTATTTTCCTTTTTAACTGCTTCTTCAAACCCGTCTCTCAGTTCAGACAGTAGTCTCTCTACTTCATCAAGGGCCTCGGCATTACTCTCTATGTTTGCAACGGTCAGCCGGTTCATCATATACTGGTATAGTTTAGAGAGATTTTCAGCCAGAAGGCCTCCGAGTTCCCTGTCCAGAGCGCAGTCAAGTTCCGTAAGGATCGCCATGATTTTAGAGATATTCTCACCCTTTATTTTGGGACTCTGTTCTTCAATCCCTATCCGTGCAAATCTCACAAATTTGAGCGCACCGTCATAAAGCATCAATAAGACCTTGTCTTTCCTGTCAGTCAAATGGATCATTGAATTATTATAGGATGTGTAGGCGCCTGTCATAAGAGATCTCCTTTTTTAGATTTCAGAATGCGGTGTACCGATGCCTCGGTATTGATCGTTTTCGGCATAAGCCGCGGAGGCCCTTTTTTTCTTTTCAAACATTACTAGCTGTTGGCTCAGTTCATCCAGATATTTGCCGATTTCCGCAGCAACCTCGTTAACCTGTTCACGTGCCTTTTCTACCAGTTCCAGCAGCTCGGTATCCTGGCTTAGGCCCTTCTGCTCGAGCTTATTCATTACATTCCTGTGTTCTTCAGCCAACTCCATGAACGTTTGTGCATCATCTTGACCAAGGGCCGCTTTTACTCTGGCATTAAGATTAAGAAGGTGCGTGTACAGAGTTTTATATGTCTCAGGTTGCAATGCTCTCAGTCTCCCGTTATTTCCGATTTGTTCTTTCTGTTATTGGTATTGATTATTATATTTCTATGGCCGTTGTATTTTGAGGACTTCATCAGATTAGCCCCTTTCTCTAATCAGGTATTTATCGATTTGATATGTAGTCATTCAGATTCTGCAGCCCCACGATCTGCTGGCTCAAATAATCTCCCGTAGTCTGATACTCTGCAAGGAGTAATTCCAATGCATTGAACTGGGCCCTTATGCGCGTTTCCCATATGGAGTTTCGCATTTCCATACGTTCAACCTGATCCTCTATATCATCTATGCTGTTTTGGATGCCGTCTGTCTTAACAGCCAGTAACCCCGATCCGGAATCGAGTATGGCGTCCATGGCATCCACCATGCGTACGGCAAATCCTTCAGAGCCTTCTGTAGACTGGGTGAAAAACTGGAGCACATCGTCAAAATGATCATCAAGCATATTGTTAAGGGTGGAAGAATCGACCTCCAGCCGCCCCTCTGAATTTAGTGTGATACCAAGATTTTCCAGCCGGCTGAGTGATTCGACCCCTGGAACTGCGTCTGTGATCAGGTTTTCGAGACTTGTGCGTATATGATTTGTAGTGGCGTCACCAAGCAAAACGCCGGCGGTTCCGGCATCAGAGTCATAGTTTTGATAGGTCTCAAATAAATCAAGTGCCCCATTGTATGCACTGACAAAAGAGTTGATTTTGGAAACAATAGCTGATGTATCTCTGCTTACTGTCAGAACGGCCTCATTGTCAGTGGCGGGCGCGGATTCAAGGGTAATGGTTATGCCTTGAATTACGTCATCTATGACATTGGTGTCCCTGCTGATGTTGGACACGCCATCCACAGTGATCATGGAATCCTCGGCGGTCTGGGTGTTGTTGAGGTTTTTCGTATCGCCCGACACCTCGTAGACCAGTCTTGAGAGCCCGCTCAAATCCGTGCTGTCTCCATCGTCGTCTGTCACCGTCAGATCTATGAGATTCGCAGCCCCTGTCTCCTTGCCGGTCAGGGTCAAAAAGTAATTTGTGCCGTCAAAGACAACCGCTGCATTCACGCCGGCATCCGCATCGTTTATTGACTGAGCCACATCCGCTATAGTGTCCGTGCCGGATACGGAGATGTCCACAGCGGCGGCATCGCCCAGGCGGAGTTGTATGGTCCCTCCACCTACTGCCTCTGTCTCTGTAAATGCCTCGCTCGTGAGTTTATGAACTTTGGCGAGATTATGCACCGTAACGTCATACGAACCTGCTGCGGCATTTTCATCGGCAGATACACTAAAAAGGTCGGTATCTCCCGAAGTGGCGGAAAAATTGGTAAAGTCGCTTACGGAATCAAGACCTTCAATAGCGGATTTGAGGCTGTTCAGGACGGCCTGCATGCCCCCATAGGCAGACAATTCAACCTGATAACCAGCCTCCTGCCGTTGGAGCCTGACAATGGGTTTCTGCTGCAAAGCCAAGAGCTGGTCAATTATACCGTTGGTATCAAGGCCGGATATGAGACCCCCGACTGAAATAGACATAATAATTTCCCTTTTTGATTTTAGGAGACTTGGCCCCAGTCAGTCCTATTTCTTCTGGTGGCTTACACCTTACTTACTTTTTTCTTAATATTTATTATCGGCAATTTCCCAAAAAACTTGAGCTTTCTGTGCCGAAATTTTTTAAATAAATAGCTGAATATATTGAATTTTACTGCAAAACTAAAGACATAATAGTACCGGGAAAAGAGTACTAAACTGGAACTTGGAGTCTTGTTATAAGGTTTAAGACGGTGCCTATTTCATAAACGATATCTAACGCATAACATCCGGAAATCAAAGGCCTAAGCGGTAAAGATTGGGGAACGGGAAAAAATAATATCGGTACTTTTTCCGAAATCTAACAATATCCCGCTTCCATTTTCAGGAAGCGGGATATTGACCTGATATTATTTACTTCCAGTTTACAGCCTTCTTCACTATTGAAGCAGGCTAAGCACTGCCTGGGGCAGCATATTGGCCTGGGCCAGCATGGCAACACCCGCCTGTTGCAGGACCTGGGCCTTGGTCATCTCGGCCGTTTCTGCCGCGAAGTCCGCATCCATGACACGGGATTTGGCTGCGGATATGTTTTCGGAGACACTCTGGAGGTTTGCTACAGTCGATTCAAAACGATTCTGGATAGCACCCAGGGTTCCTCTGAACGTATTAACATCACTTAATGCCTCGTCAATTTTGTTGATAGCGAGGTCTGATGCGGTCTCAGTCAGGATATTTGAGACATCAAGGGTGGACACATCAGTGGTGTCGGTAG
>Ga0209834_10001417_pt1 | contig 13490 bp, 8 predicted proteins | sample Mar14236cmmetaG_FD_184134 | JGI IMG/M metagenome (GOLD analysis project Ga0209834, IMG submission 184134) | Marine hydrothermal vent microbial communities from Guaymas Basin, Gulf of California to study Microbial Dark Matter (Phase II) - Marker... ...
GATTGAAAGAAACCAGGTTTTTCGGAAAAACCTGGTTTCTGTAAGACTACTGGCGTTCTTTCCTAATCCGTTGCTGTCCCGGAATCCGCGTTCTCCAACGGCATCATCACCAGCCCGCCGATGACCTTGGGATAAAAGTCGGTGGACTTTTGCGGCATCTTTTCTCCCGCAGCGGTGCAGGCCCGCACCTGCGCCATGCGCGTCGGGTTCAGCACCAGCAGGAACTCGGCCTCGCCCCGGTCCACCGCGTCGTATCCCATCTGCGGGTCGCGCAGGTACTCGATGTTCTCCTTGCGCTCCACCGCCGCCTTGTCAATCCCCAGCACCCGCTCAATGAACAGTTCGTGCAGCACTGAAACGTCGAGCAAGCACCAGGCGGGAGCGCGGTCTGGCAATAATCTCTCCAGCACCGCCGGGTCCCGCAGCATCAGTACGGTATAGTCGCCGTTGTAAAAGCCAAAGCGGGGATGCGTGGACTCGGCCTGGGCCAGCGCCGCCTCCATCGCTGCCCGATCCTCCACCGGCGCCACCTCAAAGTATTTCTTCGCCTGCTCCAGCGCCTCCGCCCCGCTCATCTGCCTGTACGAGTGAATCAGGCGGTGGGTGGGGAGGATCACCAGGCCGGGGTCTTGCATACTCACCAGCGTCACCATGCGGTAGTTGAAGCCGGCGTCGGGCGGGGCGTCGGGGTATTTCGCCCGCATCTCGTCCCGGTAATTGAGCGCCGTCTCGTAGCGGTGGTGGCCGTCGGCAATGATCAAGTTGCGCTTTGGGGCCATCTCCTCCACCACCGCCGTGATCACCTGCGGATCGGTCACGGCCCAGAACTGCTGCGTCACGTCCTGCTCGAACAACTCGTGCAGTTTCAAGCCCGCTTGGTGCTCGATAGCCGCTCCCAGTAACTCGTTGATGCGGTCGCCGGGGTAGAGCATAAAGATGTGCCCAAAGTTGACCGCCGTGGCCCGCATCAGGTTGAGCCGGTCTACCTTGGGGCCAGAGTGCGTGCGCTCGTGGGGCAGGACTATGCCTTCATCGAACGTGCTCAACTCGAACGCAGCGATCAGCCCTTGACGGGTTCTCGTACTACCGTCGGACAGGGTAAAGGTCTGGTGGAGGACGTAGAGCGCGGGCACATCTTCTCGTTTCAGGACGCCCTCCCGCAACCAGGATTGGTAATAGTCCCGCGCGCGGGTGTAGACGTTGCTCTGCTCGTCGTCTCCTGCCTGCTCCTTACCCTTGATGATGCGCACGACGTTGTAGGGGCTCAGGTCGTAGTACTTGTCCTGTAACCCGTGCCGCACCCGGTCGTAGGGTTGGCTGATGACGGTAGAGAGATCGGGGATCTGCTCCTGGTTGTAGCGTACACCTCGGAAAGGTCTGATGGTTGCCATGTTTACCTCCTGTGTCGCTTGTTGTTCGTGTGTGATCAATAAGGTCAGTCAGAGGGGACCGTGACCGTATTATAACCGCAAGTAAATACGGCGTCAAGAGATCGTATCAACTCGCGTAAAATACAAGATCACGCACCCACATCGAACAAAGGGCCGTGGCGAGCGCGTGCCAAGAATTGGGCGAAAGGGCAAACGAGAACTTTTGCTTTTTACCAAAGCGGGGTATAATCTCAGCAACACTATCCCTGGAGGTTGAACAATGACCGACGACTTGCAGACCATCCAACAGGCCCGTGAACAATGGGAACAAACCACATTGAAAAAGACGCTCGACCGACACCCTGAGCGGCACGACGAGTTCATCACTACCTCCGGCGAACCGGTCGAACGACTGTATACCCCGCTGGACGTGGACGGTGATTATGCCGAGAAACTGGGCTTTCCCGGTGAATACCCCTTTACCCGGGGCGTCCATCCCACGATGCACCGCGGCCGGTTGTGGACGATGCGCATGTTCGCCGGGTTCGGCGCCGCCGAGGAAACCAATGCCCGTTTCAAGTACCTGCTGGAACAGGGACAGACCGGCCTCTCCGTCGCCTTTGACCTGCCGACGCTCTACGGCTACGACACCGACGCGCCGGAAGCGGAGGGCGAGTTCGGCAAATGCGGCGTCGCCGTCTCCTCCCTGCGCGATATGGAGGTGCTCTTCGGCGGTATCCCCCTGGACAAGGTGACGACTTCGATGACCATCAACTCGCCAGCGGCCATCGTGTGGGCCATGTACATCGCCGCCGCCGAAAAGCAGGGCGTGCCGATGCGCCAACTCGGCGGCACCATCCAGAACGACATCCTCAAAGAGTACATTGCCCAGAAAGAGTACATCTTTCCGCCCAATCCCTCCATGCGGCTGGTCACCGACACTGTCGAGTTTGGCACCCAGCACCTGCCCAAGTGGAACACCATCTCCATCTCTGGCTACCATATCCGCGAGGCCGGCGCGACGGCGGCGCAGGAACTGGCCTTTACGCTGGCCGACGGGATGGAGTACGTGCGCTGGGCGCTGGAGCGCGGGCTGGACGTTGATACCTTTGCGCCCCGTCTCTCTTATTTTTTCAACTGCCACAACGACTTTTTAGAAGAGATCGCCAAGTTCCGCGCCGCCCGGCGGATCTGGGCGCGGGAGATGCGCCACACCTTTGGCGCTCAAGACCCGCGCTCCTGGTGGATGCGCTTCCACACCCAGACGGCGGGCTGCTCACTTTCCGCGCAGCAGCCCGAGATCAACGTCGTGCGGGTAGCGATCCAGGCATTGGCCGCCGTCCTCGGCGGCACCCAATCCCTGCACACCAACAGCCTGGACGAGGCGCTGGCTCTCCCCAGCGAGCACGCCGTCACCATCGCGCTGCGTACTCAGCAGATCATTGCTCACGAGAGCGGCGTGGTCAATACAGTGGACCCGCTGGGTGGCTCTTATGCCATCGAAGCGCTCACTGACCGCATTGAGCGGCAGGCTTATGACTATTTCGAGCACATCGAGGCGCTGGGCGGAGTTATCCCGGCCATCGAAAGAGGCTTTTTCCAGCAAGAGATTGCCGACTCCGCCTACCGCTACCAGCGCGAGATTGACGAACGGCGGCGCATCATCGTCGGGGTGAACGAGTTCGTGGCGGACGAGCCGCTGCGGGTGCCATTGCTGAGGATAGACCCGCAGGGGTACGAGCGGCAGTGTACCCGGCTGGCGCAGGTGCGGGCAGAGCGGGACAATGCGGCTGTGGGCCAGGCCCTCGACCGGCTGCGCATCGCTGCCCAGGGCACAGAGAACACCATGCCGCACATCCTCGACGCCGTGCGCGTCTACACCACGCTACAGGAGATCATGGACGTCTTCCGCGAGGTCCTTGGCCTGTACCGCGAGCCAATGATCGTGTAGGAGTGCCGACGTGCGCATTGACGAACTCTTGTGAGACGACTGGAACGTTGAGCACATCGCCGGTCATGGCGTGGAGCCGGAGGAGGTGTGTGAGGTGAGGCGGCACATTGCTCAATGTGCCGCCATCACTCCTTATGGGCTGACGCGATACCGCGTTTATGGACGAACGTACAATGGGCGCTATTTATTCATCGTGTTGGACCGGCTGCGTGGTCACTCGTTTTATCCTGTGACTGCCAGAGATATGGCCGAGCGCGAGAAGAAAAAATGTAGGCGGATGATAAGATGAGCAAAGTAGGGAAGGCACCAGCGCTATGCAGCGCGCCGAGATCAACTTAGACTTTGGCGCCACGGATTTCTTCTCAGCCGTAGGCCTGCCAAAGCCACAAATATCTCTGGCTCATATCACAGGATAGGGAACCATCCCGCGGATTGCCAATCCGCCTTACCACCAACGTTTATTTTCGGAGTAGATTAACGCAGACACACGCCGACTCGCCGACTCGCTTAATCCGTCAATGTCCTGAAATCCGTGTTCTCACGAGGAGACCAATCTATGAACAACCAATTCGATCTGCTACTGACCGGCGGCATGGTCGTCACCGGCGAGCGCATCCGCCGCGCCGATGTGGGCGTGCGGGGTGAGGTCATCGCCGCCGTCGAGCCGGACCTGCCCCACGAGGCCGCCCGCGAGGTGATAGACACTACCGGCAGGTACGTCTTCCCCGGCATCATTGACGTACACGTCCACCCGGTCTACCTGGACACTGTAGAGGATTGCTCCCGCGTCGCGGCCTACGGCGGCACGACGACGCTGTTGCACTTTGCCTACGCCCGCACCGGCGACAGCCTGCTGCAAAAGGTCAAGGAGATGTTGGAGGACGGGCTGGCCCACTCCCGGCTCGACTTTGGCCTGCACGGCGGCATGTTCGAGGCCCCCAAACAGGTGCCCGAGATCCCGCAGGTGATGGAACTGGGCGTCCGCACATTAAAGTTTTTCCTGACCTACCTCAAGCAGGGCTGGTACACGGACGACTATCAACTGATCAAGGGTATGGACATGCTGGCGCAGCGCGGCGGTATGGCGATGGTGCACTGCGAGAACGGCGGCGGCATTGACTACCTGGAGACCAAGTACCTCAAGGGGCCGGACGCTTCGGCCAGGTACTTTAACATCTCCCGCCCGGCCGCGCTGGAGGAGGAGGCGGTCTTCCGGGCCATCCGTATGGCCGAGGTGGTGGACTGCCCGCTGTACATCGTCCACAACACCACCGCCCGCGTGCTACGGCATATCCGCCACGCTCAGGCGGAGGGGCAACGGGTGTTCGCCGAGACCTGTCCCCAGTACCTCACGCTGACGCAGGAGATCATTGAGCAGCGCGGCGCACTGGCCAAGATCGGGCCGCCGATCCGCACCGCCGCCGACCGATCCGCGCTTTGGGACGCGCTGGCCGAAGGCGTCATCCAGGTGGTGGCCTCCGACCACGCGCCCAAGCACAAGGACGTGCATGGCGACTTTCTGGAGCAACCTTTTGGCTCTCCCCAGATCGAGACGCTTCTTCCGCTCGTTTACGATGGCGGTGTGAACACGGGGCGCATCAGCGTTGTGCGCCTGGTGCAGGTTCTATGTGAGAACCCGGCCCGCATCTTTGGCCTCTACCCCAAGAAGGGCACCATCGCCGCCGGCTCCGACGCGGACTTGGTGGTCTTTGACCCGACCCGCGAGTTCACCATCCGCGCCGACAACCAGCACACCAACGCAAGATACACGCTGTACGAGGGGCGCACCGTGCTGGGTTGGCCGGAGATGACCTTCCAACGTGGCCACCGCGTTCTGTGGAAAGGAGAAATCGTGGCCGGGCCGGGGCAGGCCCAGTTCTTGCCCACGATGGGGGAGCAATGATCAAATGAGAAAAAATCCGCCAATCCCGCAAATCCGTGTTCTCACCGGCAACGAGGCCGTTGCCCTGGGCGCTCTCCGCGCCGGCGTCAAGGTCGTGACCGGCTACCCGGGCACGCCGTCAACGGGGGCGCTAACCAGCCTATTGAAGATAGAGCCCGAGGGCGTGCACGTGGAGTGGAGCACCAACGAAAAGGTCGCCTTCGAGATAGCGGCAGGAGCGGCGTGGGCCGGCCAGCGGGCCTTGTGTACGATGAAAATGTCCGGGCTGAACGTGGCCTACGACTCGCTGATCTCTATCGCCTATTCGGGCTGCGTTGGCGGGCTGGTAATCTACGTGGCCGACGACCCCGGCGTCAGCGCAGGCATGGCCGAGCAAGACTCGCGTGGCTTTGCCCTCATGTCCGACCTGCCGATGCTGGAGCCGGCGTCGGTAGCGGAGGCGTACCGGTTGGTTCAGGTCGCCTTTGATCTATCCGAACGGGTGGGCACCCCCGTCTTTGTCAGGCTGGTGACCGGTATTGCTCAATCCAAGGCCGTGGTGGAGGTCGAGGAGCCTGTCCCTCCTCCTGAGCGCGAGGCGAAACTGACGCGGGACATTACCAAATTTACCAAGGCCGGATCGGTGATCTGTATGGCTCAACACCGCGACCTGATCGCCCGCCTGGAAAAGGCAGGTCAGATCATCGGCGAGATGGGGTTGAACGAACTCCAACTGGCGGAAAAAGCAGGCGGTTTGGGCATCATCGCGTCTGGGGTCACGGCCTCGTACCTGGAAGAGGGGTTCGAGATTGCGGCCCAGTTTGGATTCAAGCGCGACGCGGTATCTGTGCTGCGCGTGGTGGCGACCAATCCCTTCCCGGCCGCAGAGGTGCAGACTCTGCTCCGCTATTGTGACACTATACTGATGTTGGAGGAACTGGAGCCGCACATTGAGCGGGGTATCTACGTCGAGGCCCACAGGCTCGGCTTCGAGGGGCGCATTATCGGCAAACTGGACGGCTTCTTTAGTCGGATTGGCGAATACGGTGTGAGCCAGGTGGTGCGGGGGATTGGCGCGGCGCTAGGGGAAGAAACCAGGTTTTTTAGAAAAAACCCGGTTTCTGGCGCGGCTGAGCAATTGGCGGCTGCGCGCCCCATCACCGTCTGCGCGGGCTGTCCCCACCGGGGGACGTTTATGGCTATCAACCAGGCTATCAGGAAAGTGGGGTACAAGAAAGACGAGGTGATGGTGACGGGGGACATCGGTTGCACGATCCTGGGGATGAACCCCCCGTTCCACACCGTCTGGACCGAGGTCTCGATGGGCGCGAGCCTCGGCATTGCCCAGGGGTACGTCCACGGCGGCGTGGAGACGCCGGTCATTGCCACCATCGGGGACTCTACCTTTTTCCACGCCGGCATGCCGGGCCTGGTCAACGCTATCCAGCACCAGGTTCCTCTGACCCTGATCATTATGGACAACGGCTGGACTGCCATGACCGGCATGCAGGTCAACCCGGGCACGGACGAGCCGTTCCAGCAAATTGGCGGCCGGAGGGTGGACATTGCCAAAATCATCCCCGCGCTGGGGGTGGAACACTTTTTCACCATTGACCCATTCGACCTGGACGAGTCCAGCGCCACCATCCAGAAGGCGCTGACGCTGCCCGGCGTCAAGGTCGTTCTAGCGCGCCAGGAGTGCGCGATCCAGGCGCAGCGACGCGGGCTCAAGGCGGGTAAGGTCAAGGTGATCCCCGAAAACTGTAACCTGTGCAAACTGTGTATCATTCGCACCGGCTGCCCGGCCATCAGCATCGGCGAGGACACTATCATCATTGATCCCAACCTATGCTATGGCTGTGGCCTGTGCGCCCAGGTATGCAACCGTGAAGCGATAGAGCGAGTCGGCGAGTCGGCGAGTCAGCGAGGCGGCGAGTGAGCAAGTCAGCGATGAAGCGAGTGAGTGAAGTGAAATGAGCCTTGAATCACGGATTACGGATTACGAATCACGTTTCACGTTTGACGTTTATCTCGTCGGCGTCGGCGGCCAGGGCGTGCTGACCATCGGCGAGATTGTGGCCGAGACTGCCCGCCGCCAGCGAGTGCCGGTCAACTTTTATCCGACGAAGGGCATGGCCCAGCGGGGCGGGTTCGTCAAGGCCCAGATTCGACTGGGGCGTGAGGTGACCGGGGCGAACATTCCGCAAAGAGGGGCCGACCTGGTGATCGCGATGGAGGTGTCCGAATCGCTCAAGGCGGTGCGGTTCATCAAGCCCGGCGGGGATTTCCTTCTGTTCGGCCACGTCTGGCCACCGGCGGCGGTGATGCTGGGCAAGGCCGATTATCCCACCCTGGACCAGGTGATGGAGCAGGTGCAGGAGGCAGGAGGCAAGATGCACTACCTGGCCCCTGAGAGCCTGCCCCTGTACGAAGGCAACCCCGTGGCGGCGAACGTCTTTGTGCTGGGTGCGGCAATTGGCCACACCCGCCTGGGCGATGTGCTGGACCCGTTAGAGGTGGCACACGTCGTGCAGACCCGCTGGAAGCGAGGCGTAGAGCGCAACCTCTTGGCGTTCCAGAAGGGGCTAGAGATGAGGGGCTAGGACTGGAGAGTCTGCATGGATCACGAATCACGAATCGCAAATCTCTTTTATCCCCAGAGTGTAGCCGTCGTCGGTTCCACGTCGGTGGGCAAGATCGGCTACGAGTTGATCCGCCAGATACTGGACGGCGGCTACCAGGATGTTTTCGCGGTCAACCCCAAAGCACAGGGGGTCTTCTCCGTCCCAGGCTATGACGCGGTGATAAAGATTGACCGGCCGGTAGACCTGGCTGTCATCGTATCACCCACTGCGACGGTGCCGGGGGTGCTGGAGGACTGCGGTCAGGCCGGCGTCAAGGCGGCTGTGATCATTACTGCCGGGTTCTCCGAGGTCGGCAACAGCGCCGGGGAAGCAGAGATCAAGCGGGTGGCCAGGGAACACGGCATCCGGTTCATCGGCCCCAACTGTGCCGGTTTCGTGAACACCGGTCACCACCTGTTCCCCACGCTAGAGACCCGCCCGCCCGCCGGCGGAGTCGCTATCGTCGCCCAGAGTGGCGCTGTGGGCGGCGTCATCCTGGCCTGGGCGAAAGAGTACGGGCTGGGTATTTCCAAGTTCGTCAGTTATGGCAACAGAGTTGACCTGAACGAAATTGATTTCCTGCGCTACCTGGCTGACGACGCCGAGACCAAAGTGGTAGGGCTGTACATCGAGAGCGTGACTGATGGGCGAGAGTTCATGCAGGCGGTGCGGGAGTGCACCCGTCACAAACCGGTGATCGTCATCAAGGCAGGGCGCACCCGGTCGGGGCGGCGGGCAACGCTTTCACACACCGGCTCCATGGCCGGTGCGGACGCTGTCTACGACGCCGCCTTGCGGCAGTGTGGCGCTATCCGCGTCCACACAATCGAAGAGTTGTTCGATCTCTGCAAAGGCTTCCTCTACGCGCCATCCCCCCAGGGCCGTCATATTGCCATCGTGACCAACTCTGGCGGGCCGGGCGTCCTGGCCGCCGACCGGGCCGAGGATATCGGCCTCGACGTGGCCGAGCCCAGCCCCGCACTGAAGGAGACGCTCTCCGAGTTCCTGCCTTCTCACTGCGCGCTCAAAAACCCGATTGACCTGACGGTGGAGGGGACTGAGGATGGGTATCGGAAGACGCTGCTGGCCGTGTTGCAAGAGTACGACGCGGCCCTGGCCCTGAACATTGCCACGCCCTATCTCGACTCTGTGAGCCTGGCCCGCGGGGTCTGCGACGCGGCCGAGCAGAGCGGCAAGCCCGTGGTGACCGGCTTCCTGCCCGAGCGGATCGTAGCCGAGAGCATCGCCTACTTGCAGGAGCGCGGTGTCCCCAACTTTAGCACCGGCGAGCGGGCAGTGGCGGCGCTGGCGGGGATGGCGGATTATGGCGAGTCAGCGAATCAGCGAGGCGGCGAGGCGGCGAGTGAGCGCGTGATCGCTTTATCGCTGAATCGCTCATTCGCTGACTCGCTGAATCGCTCTATCGCTCTGGAGCCGGAGGCGATGGCGTGGCTGCGGGAGAATGGTATCCCGGTGCCGGACTTGCGCTTCGCCACGACGCCGGCGGAGGCGGTGCAAGGCTGCCGCGAGATCGGTTACCCCGTGGTGATGAAGGTGGTTTCGCCCGACATTCTGCACAAGTCGGATTGCGGCGGTGTGATCCTGGACGTCGAAGACGACGAAGCGGCATTGGCTGCTTTCGAAGCGATTGAAAAGGCTGCCACAGGCAAGGACTTGCGGGGCGTGGTCATCTATCCGCTGATCAGGGATGGTCAGGAGGTGTTGCTGGGGCTGTCGCAGGATCCCCAGTTTGGCCCTGTGGTCGCCTTTGGCCTGGGCGGCATCTACACCGAGGTCTGGCGCGATATCTCCCTGCGGGTGGCCCCGGTAGATCGCGTCGAGGCCGAGGCCATGATTCGAGAGATCAAGTCCTTGCCGCTGCTCCAGGGGGTCAGAGGGCAAGAGCCACGTGACCTGGATTCTCTGGCAGACGTTCTGGTCAACTTTTCCCGGCTCCCTTTCCGCTATCCCGAGATCAGCGAGGTGGACCTGAACCCGGTCTTTTTGTTTTCGCAGGGGCTGGTGGTGGGGGACGTGCGAGTGATACGGAGGAATTGAACAATGGCACACGTCAAGCCTCAGCGTGGTCTGGACGGTATCAAACCTTATGTGCCCGGCAAGCCCATTGAGGAAGTGCGGAGGGAGTATGGCCTGGAAGACGTGATCAAACTGGCGTCCAACGAGAACCCGCTGGGGACGTCGCCCAAGGCGCTGGTCGCGCTGGAGAAGGTGCTGCCCCGGTTGAACTTTTACCCGGACGGGCAGAGTCATTACCTGCGCCATGCCATCGCGGGCTACCTGATGGTCGAGCTGGAGCAGGTGGCCGTGGGCAACGGCGCGGACGGGCTCATCATGCAGACTTGCCTGGCGTACCTGGACGAGGACAGCGAGGTCATTGTCAGCCGGTCATCCTTCCCCGTCTACGACATTTACACCCACGTCATGCGGGCGACGCTGGTCAAGACAGACCTGAAGAACCACGGCCTGGACCTGGAAACGATGGCGCAGGCGATCAACGACAGGACCAAACTCATCTTTGTCTGCAACCCCAACAACCCGACTGGGACCATTGTCACGGCGGCCGAGGTGGGCGACTTTATGGAAAAAGTGCCTGATCACGTGCTGGTGGTCTTTGACGAGGCATACTACGAACTCGTTGCCTCCGACGAGTACCCGGACACACTCGAGTATATCAGGGCAGGTCGAGATAACGTGATGATTATGCGCACCTTTTCCAAGGTCTACGGCCTGGCCGGCATCCGGCTGGGGTACGCAGTGGCCGATTCCGACGTCCTGGCCCCGCTGAACCGGGTCAAGGAGCCGTTTGCCGTCAACCGGCTGGCCCAGGCGGCGGGGATCGCCGCCCTGGAGGACGAAGCGTTTCTAGAGAAATCGGTGGCGGCCAATCATGCCGGGCGACTTTTCCTGTACGGCGAGTTTGACCGGTTGGGGTTGCAATACGTCGAGAGCCACACCAACTTTATCCTGGTCGAGATCGGCCCGCAGGCGGCGACGGTCCAGCAACGGCTGCTGGAGAAAGGCGTCATCGTCCGACCCTGTGACGGTTACGACCTGCCCAACTGCCTGCGCATCACAGTCGGTAGCCAGGCCCAAAATACCCGATTGGTCGAGGCACTGGGGGGTGTGCTCCAGGCTCTTGGGGACCCTCGCTCTGTATGAGATGGGAAATTGGTGAGCGCGTGCTCGTGCTGTCGGCGGTGTGCCCCTGAATGTCGCAAAGATACCGGAAAGGAATGTACGTTTGACAAGTGTAGCCTTCTCTTGTATAATCGCTGCGTGAGGGTATACGCGCCCGTGTTGCGTTGCGGCGACGTAGCTCAATGGCAGAGCAGGGGACTCATAAGCCCTTGGTTGGCGGTTCAAATCCGCCCGTCGCCATGTCCAGAAACCGCCGGTGTTGCGACCACCGGCGGTTTCGCTTTTTCTCCTGCGAACCGTTCACCCCGACGAGAGCTGCCGCGAGTGTATCCTTGACACGGGTACAGATTGTGTTATAATTTCAACTACGATGAACATCTACCTGGGTCATCTAAGTAATTGCATACAGGGATCGCTGGCCTCCACCACTGTTCGCTCCATCTTGGATGATGCGCAGACAGCCGGTAAACAGGCGCCCAAGTACCTGGCCGAACGGACGTTAGCGGTGCGTTTGCCGGCCAGGACGACGGAGTGGCTCCGCCAGCAGGCTCAAGCGCAAGCGTGCGCGATGGCCGAAATCGTCAGAGGGCACATTGCGGAGCAGGCCATCTCAGGGTTGACAGCACTTTACCAACAGCATACTGCCAGCCCCGCTGATTTTTCGGCGGCGCTGTGGTCGGTCTTGGGGTACGAGCCCGAGTTCTCGCCAGGGGAGGAAGTAAATAAAAGTACGTAACTTGCTCAGTTGGCGAGAAGCGCGGGGTCTTACCAAGACCCCGCGCTTTTTTATGCATCTTGCCAAAAGTTGATCGATCCAACTACCCAACTACTCTCCCCCGTCCGGGGTGATCGGGGCCCTGGGGTCGAGGCTCTCCGGCGACGTCTACGGTGCCAGGGCATCGCCGCGAACGATGTGGCGTAACCTCCTTCGGCTTCGCTCAGGACAAGCCGCAGGGGCTATCGCTGAAGGGGACAGGGAGCCGGTGTCGCCCGCAGCGGGCCAGGGGCCGAAGCATACCTGTAAATGAGGCCGTCGTCGGGACACGGTGGAGGGATCAGGCCGGAGGCGCCGCGCCGGCCTGCATGGGGATGACAGGTTTCGATCAGGGGCCAAGAACGCCGCGAGAGGGAAAAAGGCCCGCAGTAAACCTTCAATGACCGGCGCTGCAACCTCTGAGATCGGGGTTCGATTCCCCGCATCTCCACCTCGTTGCAGGGTAGGGGCGCGGTCACCGCGCCCCTACCTGGGCCGCGTAGTTCAATAAGGAGAACGTTGCCCTTGCAAGGCAGAAACGCGGGTTCGAGTCCCGCCCGGTCCACTCGCGCATTATAGGTGTTGGCTCAAAATGCGCTCGGCGGAGCCCGTGTGGCTCCGCCCAGGGTCCCGTGGGGGAGTCTGGAGTCCCCGTTACCCTGTCAAGGTAAAGATCGCCGGTTCAAATCCGGTCGGGGCCGCCTGCGTGGGGGGCTAGCTCAACGGTAGAGCACTCGGCTGTGGCCCGAGGTATGGCGGTTCAACACCGCCGCCTCCCTCCTGAACAGATTTTAGAGAGGCGAGCCAGCGTAGCCTAATCGGCAGGGCAGCCGCCTTGTAAGCGGTCAGGTGTAGGTTCGATTCCTACCGCTGGCTCCTGCGCTCCCCCGTAGCCTAACTGGACCAGGCAGCGGCCTTCTAAGCCGCAAACTGTGGGTTCGAGTCCCACCGGGGGAAAACATAGAGAGGTGATAGTATGACGGCAAGAGTTCTATTGCTCAACGCATCTTACGAGCCGCTGCGAGTTGTCTCCGTCAAGCGGGCGGTCGGCCTGCTGATGCGGGGCGTCGTCGAGGGCGTGGATGGTGTCGCCGCCCGGTTGCGCACGCCCAGCACAGTCTTTGAGGTACCCTCGGTGCTGCGACTGCGTTACTACGTCAACGTCCCCCGGCGCGGGGCGTCCTGGAGCCGGCGCGGCGTCCTGGTCCGCGATGGCTACACCTGTATATACTGCGGCGCTCGTGTCGGGGAGCGACGTCATGGCCAGGTCATCACCCGCGCCGACTTTACTGTGGATCACCTGATCCCCCGCAGCCGGGGTGGGGGCAATGCCTGGGGCAACACGGCCTGCGCTTGCCGCTGGTGCAACCACCGCAAGGCCGACCGCGCGCCCCACGAGGCCGGGATGCGCCTCCGGTGGGAGCCCAAGACGCCCCGCGTCAACTACCTGATCGTCTCCGGGGAGGTGCCAGCCGAGTGGAAGGTCTACCTGCGGGTGTGATTGCAAGAGGAGAACAAACAAGAGCACGGGAGGATGTTCCCCCGTGCTCTTTCTACTCCAACCCTACGCAGTTTCGCGCCTGGATTCTGGTTGGTGACGTTGCAGGTACAGCGGACACCCTCCACCGCATAGAGAAAATTCCGGGCACTCGTGGCATTTCTCCGGGGCGTATCTTCGCTCCCGCAAGGCCTGGGCCAGGTCGTGATTCCAGATGTCCTCCCAGGGATCGCGCAGGATGTATCCCAGTGG
>Ga0209834_10001421_pt1 | contig 13467 bp, 8 predicted proteins | sample Mar14236cmmetaG_FD_184134 | JGI IMG/M metagenome (GOLD analysis project Ga0209834, IMG submission 184134) | Marine hydrothermal vent microbial communities from Guaymas Basin, Gulf of California to study Microbial Dark Matter (Phase II) - Marker... ...
TTTGATTTTGCTTGCCGGGGCGTCTTGTCAGGGCGTAGTGAAACGGAGACTGAAGCGTAGCGAAGACTGGTTCGTTGCTAATCTTTTTGGTTTCGGTTTATCTTGTTGGAATACTTATCCTACAGGATTTATCCGAGTGATAAGTCAATTGTTAAATGACGTAAATTGAATTTTAACAAAGTTTGAAATCTCATCCCACAGTGAAATATTCAGCAAAAGGAATGTCAAAAATCAATTATTATTTCCAATCGAAGCTTGACATGGCACTAGATATTATTCCCTTTCTTTATAATAAATTTCTGCTTGTCCAAGGGCTTGCAGAGCGTCTTGAATATCCTCAACAATATCCCAATTCTGTAATTTTACTTCAACAATCAATAGTTGCTCAAGGGGTTTGATCGCACGCGGGTCTCCGATCATAGCAAGAGCATTTACTGCTGCCTGACGAACTTCTGTATCTTTATCAGCAAGTGTGTTGATAAGAGGTACAACTGCTTTTGGTTCTTCTTTTTTCCCGAGAGCTTCTGCAGCGTTTTTCTGAACCCGCCAGTCAGGATCAGTGAGGGATGCAATTAGAGGATCAATAGTCTCGAAGCCCATATTTTGTAGTGCTGCTGCAGCATTTTTTCTCACTCCAACACTTTCATCACGGAACATTTGAATGAGTGGAATTATAGCACGGGGATCTTTCAGCTTGCCAAGAGCAATAACTCCGGCAGTACGAACTTCTTCATTTGGATCCGATAAAATTGCAATTAATGGATCAACCGCTCGCGGGTCTTTCAGCTCTGCCAGCTCCTCGGCTGCTTCGATTTGTATGAATTTATCTACATAGTCGAGATCATTAATCAGATCCTTAACTCTGTCAGGTTTTTTCTTTGCACAACTAGAGAAAAGAAGCAAAGAAAGAAGTACAAAAACTATTAAAAAAATATAATTTCTTTTATTCATATTTATCGAACCTCATGAATCAAATATAATACATTTTTACATAAAACCCTACACAATAAGATTTTCAAGTCAAGAAAAGTGTCAAATTTGTTGACAAAAAAAATAATCCCATAATAAAATACATTATCAAAATTTTGAAAGAGGGCAGATATGAAAAAGATTTTTTTCATAGTCGTTGTGCTTATGGCTGTTCTTGTGAGTTGTTCCTGGTGGAATAAGGACAAACATAAGAATATGCATGATCTTGATATCGACCCCAATTTCGCTTTTAATACTACACGTATGGTTACAGTTGAAATTACAGGACCCATTGAGACTGACTTCAACCTGTTCCTCGAATATGATGGGGATAGCAAATCCCCAAAGGACACCCTGCTTCTGGATGGAATGGTCGTTGCGACCATGACAGACTCCACAGGAATGTATGAAGATTTTATCTCATTGCCATCTTACAGGAGTCATGTTTATCTTCAATCGGGTGAATACATAAAGAAGCTTACTATTAACAAAACTTCTACTACAGAGGGCGAGATCATTGATACTTTCACACTTTCCAAAGATAATAATTCTCCATCGAAATGTTTCTACATTTACTGTTATTATCCAGCGAAAAACAAATATGGAACTATCATGTTTGAGGATCGCTGGCCATACACAGGTGATTATGACCTGAATGATCTGGTAATAGATGCGAACTGGATAGAGAAATACAATCGATGGTCGTGGATTTATGTTCCTTCTATAAATAGATGGTTCTATAGAATCTTTGAAATTGAAGCAAAATTCAAAATTCGAGCGACTGGTGCAAGCTATAAAATTTCCTATGCCGTGCAATTACCGGATCTATGTTATATTGATGGAGCAGTAACTACAACGTTACCTCAAGGTCTTGAAGTTGAGCAGGATAACAATACTATTATTTTCATTTTTGATGTTCATCAAGCCCTTGGGTCACCCGCGGGCACCTGGACAAATACGGATGAATCGATGACGTATTTCAATCCTGTTGAATTTACAGTACATATTCCTGTCCAATATGTGAATGTAAATGATCCAGCTTGGGTTGCCTGGAATAATGATAAGAATAATCCTATTTATGATCCCCCCTATAATTCTTTTATTTATGTAAAAGATGATAGAACTCACGAGATCCATCTGGCAAATTATCCTCCGACAGATTCAATGAATACTGCGTTATTCGGTACTGGAAATGATGCATCCGATCCTGCAAATGAAATTTATTTCAGAACAAGTAATGGTTTGCCGTGGGGTGTGTATATTGCAGAAAGCTGTGTTTATATGAAAGAAACTATTCCCATTATTAATGGTTTCAACCATTTTGCGGAATGGGCTGAAAGCGGAGGTACTACTTATACCGATTGGTATAAAGCAAAATCCGGCTACATTAGCTGGGAGAATATTTATACAGAACCCTAAAATCAAGCTTTAATAAATTATTCCCGATGGGGAACTGGTCATCGATCACTTCTCCCTCGGGATTTTTTTTTATCAATGAAAATATGGACAGAAATTTGATAGATATTACTTTTTTCTCAAGCTTATGAAAGTTAAGAAAGCACTCATTTTTTTATTTTGTATTCTTGTTTGTATTTCTGTATTTTCAAATCCGGTTTATTCCGATTTAAGCCAGAATGGTTATTTCATAATTTCCTATGATAAAAGGGATGAGAAGATCGCTCAGGATATTTTGCAAAAATTTTCAAAAACTGTTCCCGAAATAAATAGGGAAGTTGGATTTTATGATATACCGGTCATTCAATTAGTGCTTACTCATTCAAAAAAAGAATTTGATGAGTATATCACAAAAGGTAAATTACCGGAGAACAGTATTGCTATGGCAATTCCTGCGCTCTCTAAAATAATTCTACAGAATCCCAAAACACTTCCACATCACACTGAATTTTATAAAGTACTGACTCATGAATATCTTCACATCTTACTTCATTCAATCGCACCGGAGGTTTATCTGCCACTATGGTTTGAGGAAGGATTTGTGCAATATTATGCAAAAGAATGGAACATCAATAGAGAAGTACAATTTGTCACTAATGCACTAAAGGGAAATGTACTCGATCTGCAATCATATTCTTATCATTATCCTGAAGTAAAAAAGAAGGTAGATATCTTTTATCTGCAGAGTTATTACACTTTCAGATATTTGCTCAAGCATTTTGATAAGCAGAAATATTATCAGTTTATTGATCATATTCAAACGGGACAAAGTTTTGAAACATCCTTTACCAGAGCATTCGGAATATCTGTTCAAGCTTTTCTTGAAGCTGCTAAGAAGTCAATTTCATCCCATTCTGTTCTTGCAATTCTTTATTCTGGATTTGGAATATTTTGGATAATAATTCCGATACTTCTTTTAGTTTCATATATGCGCAAACAGCGCTATAGAAGAAAGTTAGAAGAGAAATGGGAGAACGAGGAGGCGGGGCGGGAATCGCAAAGTGAATGTTAAGTTGCTGCTATTTTGCAATTTACAGATTTATAAAAAATAATTTGACAGTGATTTGTCCAGATTGCTAAGGTCGATAAAGTTTCATCTAAACTAATTAATAAGGAGTTTAGTAAGAGCTTTGAAAAATTTCTTAAGAAAAAAGAAGTTAAAAAAATGCAAAAAATTGCTAAAAATACTATATCCATCTACATCTACACTAGACGATCGCACAGTCTTAGACAATAAGAAAGAAAATAGGCATGTTAATATCATTGATAGGTATTCATCCGCAAGCTGGCGGATGAGTGGTTTTTGTTAACACAAATTAATATAGGGAGGATAGTACACCTATGAAAAAAGTACTTATTGTTCTTTTGGTTTCGTTATTTATGATTACCTCCTTTGCCTTTGCAGCAGGCGCTGGCAACCTGGCAGGTAAAGTTACTAACGAAAAAAACGGCGACCCGATCGCTAATGCAAACATCTATATTGAAGGTACCGAGTATGGTATGCTTACACGCAACAACGGAACATTCCTTCTGAAGAATATCCCAGAGGGCACCTATACTGTTGCAGTTAGCTATCTCGGTTATGAGTTAATGAAAAAGGAAGTCGAGATCAAGGGCGGCTTGACCTCAACAGTCAATTTTCTACTTTCAGTCAAAGATATCGGAATTCCAGGTATCACTGTTTTAGCAGACAGAGCAGAAGAAACAACTCCTATTGCTTATACTGATGTAACAAGTGAAGAGATCGCAATGGATCTTGGTTCTCGTGATCTTCCGCTCGCTCTTAAGAGTACACCAAGTGTGTATTCTACCGACCAGGGTGGTGGTGCAGGTGATGCACGTGTGAACATTCGTGGCTTCAACCAGAGAAACATTGCTATTATGATCAACGGTGTTCCGGTTAATGATATGGAAAATGGCTGGGTTTACTGGTCAAACTGGGATGGACTCGCAGATGCAACATCCTCAATCCAGGTGCAGAGAGGTCTCAGCGCAGTCAACCTTGCAGTTCCATCGATCGGTGGAACCATGAACATCATTACAGATCCCACACAAATGACTTCGGGAGTGCGGTTCAAACAGGAATACGGCTCAGGCAACTTCAGGAAAATGACCCTTGCTGGAAATACAGGTCTTGTTGACGATAAATATGCTCTCAGTTTTGCTCTTGTTCGTAAAATTGGTGACGGAGTAGCAGATAGAACGTGGACTGATTCCTATGCATATTATGTGGCTTCATCTTATAATTTAAATGATAAGAACAGATTAGAATTCTACGCGGTTGGTGCACCCCAAAGGCACGGTCAAAGATTATATGCTCAGAATATTGCGACCTTTAATCAAAAATATGCTAAAGATCTTAGTGGTTATGATGATGCTGCCTTAGCTGATTTCCTTGAAAGAGGTTATAACTTTAACCAGAACTGGAGTCCAGTCAATAGTGGTTATCAAGGTGAACAATGGTGGGATGATCAATATCACGAAAGACATGATGATACATTCATCATGGAACGCGAGAACTTCTACCACAAACCACAGCTCAACCTTAACTGGTACAGCCAGTTAACAGAAAAGTTAAACTTATACTCCACAGTCTATTATTCCGGTGGTAAAGGTGGTGGTACTGGTACGTTTGGTAAGATCTACAGAAGAGATGCAAATGGCAAACTTGGTGATGATGACTGGAAATTCTACTATGGTCCATGCCCTTGGACGTGGGATTGGGACGCTACAATTGCAATGAACCAGGGTCCAGCAGGTTCTTACTGGGTTGATAAAAAAGAGTTGATTAAAGAAGATAGTCAAGCACTTGGTATTCTCAGAAATAGTGTGAACAGACAGTGGACAATTGGAGCAATTGTAAAAGCTGAATATGAGATCAATCCTGCGATCAAGACCTTGGTCGGTCTTGATTGGCGTACTGCTGAGATCGATCACTTCAGAGAAGTAAGAGATCTTCTTGGTGGAAATTATTATATTTGGGATGGAAATGCATTTGATGATTCAACTCAATATAATAAGAAACTTGGCGATAAGGTTGATTATTACAACACAAATACTGTCGATTGGATGGGTGGATTTGTGCAGGGTGAAATAAATCAAGGAAATCTTACTACATTTATTTCTCTAGGCCCTTCTGCAGTTAAATACACATATTTAGATCATTTCAATAGAGATCCTGCAGATACTACAAAAGCCTTGAAGACAGTAGCTAAATGGATTACTGGATATCAGGTTAAAGGTGGTTTGAACTATGTTGTAATGCCAGACCTTGGTGTCTTTGTAAATGCTGGTTATGTATCCAAAGTACCCATACTTGATGAAGTAATCAATGACTGGACTGGTGAATTGTATAAAGATCCCATAAATGAAAGATATTTGAGTGCAGAAGCTGGATTCAGTTGGGTTGGTTTAGATGGACTTCTCAATATTAAAGCTGATGGGTATTACACAGACAGAAAAGATGAAACAAAAATAATGGAAACTGAAGATCCAGACACTTTTGATGATATTAGAGTCAAAGTAAGTGGTATTGATTCGCGATTCATGGGTGTTGAATTAGAGTCAACTTATCAACCATTTGACTTCATAGGATTTCAGCTTAATGCTTCAAAGGGAATATGGAAATACACTGATGATGTTACTGCAGTAGTTAAATATCCCAGTCAAGATTCAACTATAAATGTTTATATTAAGAACTTAAAAGTTGGCAACCAACCACAAACTCAACTCTCTCTTGCAGCAAAAGTCTATCCATTTGATGGTTTAGAATTTAAATTTGTTGGTAAATACTTTATGGATTTCTGGAGTGGTTGGGGTGTTATGGACAGAACTGATCCTACTGACAGAACTCAAAGCTGGAAAGCTCCCAATTTCGCTACGGTAGATTTCCATATGATGTACGAAGTTCCAACTATTGTAAAAGGTCTGAGATTCAATTTATTTGCACATGTATTCAATCTCCTTGATGAAATCTATATACAGGATGCAACAGATAATAGTAATTATAATGCATTTGATTTTGATCATGATGCTGATGATGCAGAAGTATTCTTTGGACCCCGTCGTAAAATCAATATAGGTGTTGAAATCGGATTGTAATCTTATCGTAATATAATTAAAGACCTTCGGGATTCGCTCTCGGAGGTCTTTTTTTATGTCCTGTTATCCCAACTCGGATAAACCGGAAAAGATGTAACCATCCGTCTTCGCTACGCTACGCCGTGACAGGAAGAGATCATCCGTCTTCATTACATTACGCCGAGACAAGCAGAGAGCACAGAGATATACCTATAACTAAAAAGAAATGTCATTCCCTCGAAAGAGGGAATCCAGTATTTATGCTTGCATGTGGAACTTTAAAGTTTTTCAAATTTAATGAGAAAAAGAAAAAATTAAATCTGGAATTTGAGGATTTGGGAATGTCTTTGAGGTATAAACATTTATCAATAAGGGCTTTACAGAAATGGATGAAGGATTGTTACCAAAAATTGTAATGAAAAAAAGTCACTCCACGAGTAGAATAATTTTAAAACAAAATTCCTGTTTTTTTCTCTGCGTTCATTTAATCTTTGCGTCTTTGCGCGAACCTTTATTTTCAGGACAACATGTTGGTAAGTTTCATTTTTTGTGCCTACCCTAAAGTAACAAGCAATATCCCTGAAAAAGAGAGAACAAGCCCGATAAATCGTCGGAAAGTAAATCGTTCTTTTAAAAATATAGCCGCAAGAATAAATATAAAAATAACGCTCGTTTGATTGATCGCAGTGGCGACACTGGCATAGGTATATTTTATACCTGCTAACCAGATAACCATTGCGAGATAAGCTCCAAGAATCGTTCCCGGAATAAGGTGCTTCCATTCCGCAGAAGGTATGAATGTTCTGAAAATGGTCTTTCTTCTTGGGTGAAACACAGCGATAATAGCCATTACAACAGTACCGGAAATGAGCCGTATTTCTGTGCACCATAATACAGATGCATTATCAAGGATCGGTTTTATCATAATTATACTTACTACCATTGTAAGCACAGAAATCACACCAAGAAAAATGCCCAGTGCAAGATGTTTTCTATGAATATTAGACGAGGAAACGCGCACAGTGGTTACTGCGATCGCAGCGATAATAAGCGCTGCTCCAACGAACTGGAGTATAGAAAGTTTTTCTCCCAAAAATATATACGCAAGACCGATCACAAATGGATTGAATAGACAATTTACAATAGACGAAACTCCTGCACCAAGAATATTCAGACTGGAAAAATAGATAGTGTCCGCAAAAGAAATTCCAATGATACCGCTGGCAATAAGAATGAGATAGTCTTTCGTGGGCATTGCTGGAAAGATCTCATGTCCTAATACGAGCAAAGTAATAATAAACAGAATTGATGCAAGAGTATTTTTGAAAAAATTGAGTGCAAAGGGTTTTGTCGTTTCACCGCTTTTACGGAAAAACATAACTGCCCCAGCCCAAACTATTGCAGTAATTAATGAGAGAATTTCACTAAAATAGGGGATGTTCATATATAGATTTAGAACTCATCCTCGCTTCTTGGAGAACGGGTCATAAGTGTCATAACCCCATCTTGCGGTGAAAGCCCTTCAAATAAAACCTTATTAATGTAATCAGTGATCGGCATGTCCACGTTCATTTTATGTGATAATTGATATGCTGATCTTGTTGTATTCACTCCTTCGGCGACCATTTCCATAGAAGAGAGAATTTTATCAAGCGAGAAACCCTTTGCAAGCTGATCTCCCACATAGCGGTTTCTGCTATGCAAACTGTCACAGGTCACGATGAGATCTCCAATGCCTGATATTCCCGAAAAAGTATGTGGATTGGCTCCGCAGGCAACACCAAGACGGGTAACTTCGCGTAATCCACGAGTAATAAGAGCAGCTTTTGCGTTATCGCCCATGCCCATTCCATCAGAAATACCTGCACCGATCGCAATAACATTTTTTAGAGATCCTCCAAGCTCGACGCCGATAATATCTGTACTAGTGTAAACTCTGAAATAATCTGTCATAAATAGATGCTGAATTGATTTGGCATAAGCTTCATTGATTGAAGCAGCAACAATTGTTGCGGGAAGTTTTTTACTCACTTCTTCAGAATGGGTCGGTCCGGATAATGTAGCGATTTTCTCTAAAGGAGTGCCTGCCTCATCATGTATAACTTCTGACATCCGCAGCATTGTCTCATTTTCAATCCCCTTTGCAACATTCACAATTTTTTTACCACGAAGCTCATCTTTGACCTGACCGACAATATGTCTCACTACATGAGAAGGAACAGCAAGAATGACAATATCGGACTTGTTGGATGCATACGAAAGATCGTTTGTAACTTTGAGATTGTTCGGGAATTTGCAACCTTGCAGGAAGAAAAGGTTCTCTCTTTTCTGCTGCATATCTTCAGCACGCTCTTGTATCCATTCCCATCCGATAACCGGATAACCCTTCTCTGATAAAAGAATAGCGAGAGTTGTACCCCAACTTCCCATTCCAATGACCGAAATTTTTTCCATAATTAACCTTAAAAAATTATTAACACTATTACTTTTATCATCAAAATTATTACAAGTTTTTTAGATATTAGCACTCTGCTAATTTAAGTGCCAAAATTATTTGACATTGTGTTGAGCACCTATATATTTTTTATTAAAATTGGAGCATTTAATAATTATATGAATTTAAATAAATTTACTTTAAAGGCACAAGAAGCAATTCAATCGGCACTCCAGCTCGCAGAGCAGTTTGGTCATCAGGAGATTACACCTGCTCATGTGATGGCTGTGCTGATGAAGCAGCCCGAAGGAATTATTCCTTCGATATTAAATAAATTAGAGGTCAATAAGGACCAGTTTTACAGTGCGATTGAAAAAATATTGCAGAACAAACCGTCAGTTTCCGGCAGTACTCAGCAGCCATATTTATCAGCAGAACTGAATAAAATATTTACAACTGCTCAAAAGGAAGCTGACAGATTGAATGATGATTACCTCAGCACAGAGCATTTATTTTTGGCAATGCTGAGAGATAAAAACGAGTTGAGTGATCTGTTCAAACAATTCGGCATTACAGAAAAAGATGTTATGCAGATTCTCAAAGATATTCGTGGAAATCAGCGAATTACTGACCAAAATCCCGAAGCAAAATACCAGGCATTGGAGAAATATTCCCGAAATATTACAGATCTTGCGCGAAAAGGCAAGCTCGATCCTGTTATCGGTCGTGATGACGAGATACGTTCAGTCATGCAAATACTTTCCAGACGAAGAAAGAATAATCCGGTGCTCATCGGCGAAGCTGGTGTGGGTAAAACTGCTATAGTGGAAGGTCTTGCAAGACGCATAGTTGAAAATGATGTTCCCGAGAACTTGAAAGGAAAAGATATTGTCGAGCTTGATATGGGCGCATTGCTTGCAGGTGCGAAATTCCGTGGAGAGTTCGAAGACAGATTGAAAGCTGTTCTCAAAGAAGTTGAGTCAGCAGAGGGTCAGGTCATACTTTTTATTGATGAGCTTCATACAGTGGTCGGCGCAGGAGCAGTAGAGGGTGCGATAGATGCATCAAATATGCTCAAACCGGCTCTCGCTCGTGGAGAACTTCATTGTATCGGTGCAACGACGATTAATGAATACAGAAAATATATCGAAAAGGATGCTGCACTGGAGCGCCGTTTCCAGCCGATCATGGTGTATGAACCGGATACAAATGATACCATCTCCATACTTCGAGGGATCAAAGAAAAGTATGAGATCCATCATGGCGTAAGGATAAAAGATTCTGCTATTATTGCTGCTGCAACGCTTTCTGAAAGATATATCACAGATAGATTTCTGCCGGACAAAGCAATAGATCTTATTGATGAGGCATGTGCACATATCCGTATGCAGATTGACAGTCTTCCTACCGAACTTGATGAGATCGAGCGAAAAATTCTCCGGCTTGAGATAGAAAAACATTCTCTAAGAAAAGAAAAGGATGAGAAATCAGTCGCCAGAAAAGAAGAAATTGAAGCCAGATTGAAAGAGCTGCAGGAAAAAGCAAATCATATCCGCACACACTGGACTCGTGAAAAGGAACTTATCGGTGCGATCCGTGAGATCAAAGAGAGAATTGATCAGACTAAAACCGAGATGGAACGGGCTGAACGAAATGCGGATCTGACAAAAGCATCAGAATTGAAATACGGAACACTTAGCAAACTCAATGAAGAGCTTCAAAAGAAAAACAAGGAACTGGAAGACCTGCAGAAAAATCAGAAGATCCTTAAAGAAGAGATCGATGAAAATGACATCGCAGGAATAGTGTCCAAGTGGACGCACATCCCGATTTCCAAAATGCTGGAAAGCGAAGCTGCACGTCTTGTTGATATGGAAAAAGATCTTCACAAGCGCGTTGTTGGGCAGGATGAAGCAATTATTGCAATTTCAAATGCGATTCGACGAAATCGTGCAGGCATCAGTCCGGAAGGTCGTCCGATTGGAACTTTTATGTTTCTCGGTCCTACAGGTGTGGGTAAAACAGAACTCGCGAAAACCCTTACAAAGATTTTGTTTGATACAGAAAAAGCAATGATACGGCTCGATATGTCAGAATATATGGAACGACATACTGTTTCCAAACTTGTGGGCGCTCCTCCCGGATATGTGGGCTACGAAGAAGGCGGACAGCTTACCGAAGCAGTTCGAAGACGACCTTATTGCGTGATACTTTTTGATGAGATCGAAAAAGCACACCCGGATGTGTTCAACATTCTTTTACAGATCATGGAAGATGGACGTCTTACCGATGGACAGGGACGCACTGTTGATTTCACAAATACTGTGATAATAATGACATCAAATATTGCCTCACAAGAAATTTTTGCTGCCGATTCTAAAGATGAAATTTCTAGAGCTGTTATCATGAAAGCACTGCAATCCCACTTCCGACCGGAATTTCTTAACCGATTAGATGAGATAATCATTTTCCACAAGCTTTCTAAAGAAGACATGAAAGAGATAATGGATATACAGCTTGATGACTTGAAGAAAAGAATGGCATCCAGAGGATTTGAAATAGATTTTTCTGAAAAAGCAAAAGAACTAATTTTGCAACAGGGTTATGATCCTCAGTATGGTGCACGACCGCTCAAACGAATTATCCAAAAAGAAATCGAAAATAAAGTTGCCTTAGAGCTTCTGAAAGATTATAATATTGAAGAGAGTAAAATCTCCGAAAAGCATAAGAAGCTTTTTGTTGACATGAAAGATGACGAAATTGCCATAAAGCGAAAATAAATAAAAAAAATGAAAATAAAAACAGGAGGCAAAATGGCTAAACAACTGGAATTTGGACATGAAGCCAGAGAAAATCTAAAGCGTGGTGTGGATTTACTTGCAAATGCAGTAAAGACAACTCTTGGTCCACGTGGTAGAAATGTTGTTCTTGAAAAAAGCTTTGGTTCACCCACCATCACTAATGACGGAGTGACCATCGCAAAGGAGATCGAACTCGAAGATAAGTATGAAAACATGGGTGCACAGATGGTCAAAGAAGTGGCTACAAAAACTCATGACGTTGCAGGTGACGGTACAACAACCGCAACACTATTGGCTCAAGCAATTATTAATGAGGGATTCAAACACGTCACAGCAGGTGTGAATCCTATGTTCATGAAGCGTGGTCTGACCAAAGCTTCTGAAATAGTCGTCGAAGAAATTGCCAAGATTAGCAAACCCATCAAAACTTCCAGTGAGATCGAGCAGATAGCAACCATTTCTGCAAACAATGATCCGGAAATTGGAAAACTTATTGCTGATGCGATGGATATGGTTGGAAATGAAGGTGTTATTAATGTTGAAGAATCCAAAACTATGAAAACCTATCTCGAACAGGTCGAAGGTATGCAGTTCGATAGAGGGTATCTTTCCCCTTATTTTGTGACCGATACTGATAAGATGGTTGCAGAACAAGAAAACGCATATGTTCTTCTTCTTGATAAAAAGGTTTCTGTTATGAAAGACCTTCTTCCTATTCTTCAGGAAGTTTCCCAGGCAGGTAAACCTCTCTTGATTATTGCTGAAGATATCGAAGGCGAAGCGTTGGCTACACTCGTTGTGAACAAGCTTCGCGGCACTCTTAATGTCTGCGCTGTAAAAGCACCTGGTTTCGGTGATCGCAGAAAGGAGATGCTTCAGGATATTGCAGTCCTTACAGGTGGAACAGTGATCTCCGAAGAAGTTGGTCTTAAACTCGAGAACACCAAGCTTCACGATCTTGGAATTGCAAAGAAGATCATTATTGATAAGGAAAACACGACAATTCGTGAAGGAAAAGGTGCAGAAAAAGACCTTCAAGGACGTATCAAACAGATCAAAAAGCAGGTCGAGGACACTACTTCTGATTATGATAAAGAAAAACTTCAGGAGCGTCTGGCAAAACTTGCCGGTGGAGTTGCTGTACTGAATATCGGCGCTGCCACAGAATCTGAGATGAAAGAAAAGAAACATCGCGTTGATGATGCGCTTCAGGCAACTCGTGCTGCTGTAGAAGAGGGTACTGTTATCGGTGGTGGATGTGCATTGCTTCATGCTGCAAATGCTATTGATAAGCTTAAACTTGAAGATGAAGAAAAAATCGGGGCTGAGATTCTGAAGAAAGCACTTGAAAAACCTGTTTACCAGATCGCAAAGAATGCCGGATTCGCCGGTGATGTGGTTGTAGAAAAGCTTCAAAGTGAAAAAGATACTAAGATTGGCTTTAATGCAGCTACACGTATGTACTCAGACCTTATGGCTGATGGAATCATAGATCCTGCCAAGGTTACACGTTCCGCAGTTCAGAATGCATGCAGTATCGCCGGATTGTTCCTGACCACTGAATGTGCAGTTGCTGATCTTCCTGAAAAGGAAGGTAATGTACCAGCTATGCCCCCAGGCGGTGGTATGGGTGGTATGGGCGGAATGTATTAATTCTGACTTACCCAAATATTCATATAAGCATCCATGTTTCGGCATGGGTGCTTTTTTTTATTCAATTCAGATAGA